>Ga0310810_10006249_pt1 | contig 13438 bp, 11 predicted proteins | sample NCmetagenome_FD_207641 | JGI IMG/M metagenome (GOLD analysis project Ga0310810, IMG submission 207641) | Soil microbial communities from experimental microcosm in Duke University, North Carolina, United States - NC | ecosystem: Engineered > Artificial ecosystem > Soil microcosm > Unclassified ... | reverse complement strand
AGATCCGGCAAGCGCTATCGGGATGCGTATCGTTGATTGTGCAAGCCATTCGCGTGGCACTTGAGCGCATACCGCCGGAGCTGAGCGCTGACATCAGCGACCGCGGCATTGCGCTGACCGGCGGGGGTTCGTTACTGAAGAATCTCGACAAACGGATTCAAACAGAGACCAATCTTCCGGTTTCCCTGGCCGAAGATCCTCTGACGTCCGTCGTGATGGGGACGGCCAAGATGTTAGAGGATTTCAGCCTGCTCCGGAAACTCGCGGTCCTGAACTAATCAGCGGCGTTTACCAATCGCCTCGCCCGTCTTTTGTCCGCGGCGGGACAAAGATTCCCAATAAACAGAGCGTCGGACGCACTGCATCTCTGGTACGGGAGTAATCTGGCAGGTATGCGTCCTTGTAAAGGGTCCTTTCACGCTCTCGTGCTATACGACGTGGCAGAAGAGCTGGACCTTGAGATCCTGCGTGCTTCGCTCGGAACCGGGCCGCCGGCTCGCAAGCCCGAATTCAAGTTGCCCACGCCGGTTTACGTGCGCTTCGAAAACCCGCCGGTCGTCGAACTTTCAGAACCGATCTGCCTTCCAAGCGGTGAGACTTTTGCCGGTCGGTTGAAGTATTTCGACTATGGAGTTGTGAGCTTTGAGCTCGAGTTGCAATTTGAGTCCGATTGGGAGGAGCTGATCCGGCTATCCAGTCGATGGATCGAGGCGCCGGATCTGGAGCGGGCCGCGACACAGGTTGTGCGCAAGCGGATGGCCGATCTGAACCGGGCTGTCCGCCGGGCCTATCCGGAGTGGCTTGACGAAGTTTATTATGCAGTCCACCTTCGCGAGGTCGGGGATACGACGAACCGCAGGCTGAGTGCCGCCGAGCTGGTGTCCCAACATGGGAGTGCCATCGCGCAAATCGTCCGAGGTGAAGTCAGTCCTTTATCGCAGGCAGAGGAAAAAGAGCTCTTGAGCTCCAGCGTGTCGTATTATCCAACCGACCTGCTGGTCGTCGGCTGGATGACCGCACTGGTCTATGACACCGACGAGGGAGCGGCTCCGATTTTCCAGCTTCTGGAACATGCCAACTCGCAATTGTTGGAGTACCGGAGATATGACGAAGTCCTCACACACGTGTTGAAACGGGCCTATGAATCGCTTGACCACCCACGAGGCCTGCTTTCGAGCTGGAAGCTGGCATCGGAGGCCAAGCGCTTCAATCGGTTGAGGCTTGAGATTACGGAACTGGCCGAACGAACCGACAACGCGATCAAATTCCTGAGTGACATGTTCTATGCTCGCGTGTATCAACTGGCGTCGTCGAAAGTTGGCGTGAACGACTATCGGCGCATCGTGGATGATAAGCAAGGGATTGCGCGAGAGTTCTACGACTTCATGGTGGGCGAGTTTCGCGACGCGCGAACTTTTGTTTTGGAGCTCATGGTGGTTATCATTCTGGTCATTGAGCTGATTTTTCTCTTCCGCGGAAAATAATCAGGGCTGTGATATCGGGCGAAATGGCTTCCGGTATGTCCGTAACCCGTTTGCGAGGGGCTGCTTCTGTCCGCGGCGGGGACAAAGATTCCCAAAAGCGGACAGGGCAGTAGCCACAAGCGCATGTTTACTAGGTCTCGCCGTGGCATTTGGCTTGCCTTCCTTCACCCCTATGCAGACCATCTGGCAGGATGTTCGCTACGGCTGGCGCATGCTGGCCAAGAGCCCAGGGTTCACCTTTGTTGCCTTGCTGACGCTGATGCTCGGCATCGGTTCCAATGCCGCCATTTTCAGCGTGGTGAACGCAGTGCTCTTGCGGGGGCTGCCATTCCAGGACCCTGACCGGCTGGTGATGGTCTGGGAGGATGCGTCGAAGGCCGGATTCCCGCGCAACACGCCATCGCCTGGAAATTTTAGCGACTGGAAGGCCGACAGGACGACCTTCGATGACGTAGCGGCGGTGGCAACAGGGGCCGTAAACCTCACTGGTAATGGCGAACCGGAGCAGCTCGAACGCCAGCAGGCCACCCACAATCTGTTTGGAGTTTTGGGAGTGCAACCCGAGCTGGGCCGTGTCTTCACGGCCGACGAGGACAAGCCCGGTGGAGCACGCGTGGTAGTGATCAGCCACGGACTTTGGAAGCGGCGCTTTGGCGGCGAGCGAAGAATCATCGGCCAAACCATATCGCTGGATGGCGCCCACCACACCGTTATCGGCGTGATGCCGCAAGGGTTCTCGTTTCCGTGGAAAAGCACGAACCTCTGGCTCCCTATTGCCTTTACGGCGGAGACGCTCGCGTCGCGCGGGAATCACTATTTGTTGGTTGTGGCACGCCTTCGGTCCGGAGTGTTGCTGTCGCAGGCGAATGCCGACCTTCAGGTGATGCTGAAGAGCCTGACGCGCCAATACCCGCAAAACTATAGTTATGTCGACCGTTTCTTCGTGGAACCTATACGCGACTTCTATACACTCGATGTACGGCGTGGACTGATCCTGCTGCTGATCGCGGTGGGATGCATCCTCTTAATCGCCTGTGCAAATCTGGCGAACCTGCTGTTATCCCGCGCAACCGGACGGGCGCGCGAGATCGCGGTGCGCACGGCGGTCGGGGCGAGCCGCAGCCGCGTGGTGAGACAGTTGTTGACTGAAAGCGTCTTGCTCTCGATCGGAGGAGGACTGCTGGGCGTGTTGATGGCGCAATGGTGTTTCACCTTTCTGAAGAACCTGATTCCCCCGGAATTGACGCTCACGGCGCAGCTCACCATGGATTGGCGGGTTCTGGGCTTCGCAACGGGGGTGACGCTGGCCAGCAGCATCCTGTTTGGACTCGCACCGGCAGTTCAGGCGTCGCGCGTCGATTTGCATGAGGTGCTTAAAGAAGGCGGAAGGGGCGGCATCGGCAGCCGCCGGCGCGGGATACGCGACGCGCTGGTTGTGGCCGAAGTGGCGCTCTCGCTGCTGCTGCTGATCGGCGCGGCTCTGCTACTCCGGAGTTTTTCCAATCTGCGTGGTATGGATCCGGGCTTCCGCGCCGATCATGTGCTGGCGGTGCGCGTGAACGTCCCGGAATCGAAATACGATCAGTTCGTGAGAAGATCCGAATTCTTCGATCGCGTGCTGGAGCGTGTTCGCGCGCTGCCAGGTGTGCGGAACGCGGGATTCACCAGCGCGCTGCCGCTTACTAATAAAGGTGGAACGAACGGTTTCACGGTTGAGGGCAAGCCCCCGCGTCCCGGCTTTATACCTGATGCCTGCAATCGCGTGATATCGCCCGGCTACATGGAGACGATGCGAATTGCGATCACGCGCGGCCGCATGCTCGAGCAACGCGATGGCGTGCAATCTCCGCGAGTCGCCATCATCAACGAAACGATGGCGCGCCAGTTCTGGCCGGACGAGGATCCCATCGGGAAGCGGTTTAAGCTTGGCGATCCCGGCGACAAAACTCCGTGGTTCACCATTGTCGGCGTGAACCGCGACGTGCGGCAAATGGGACTCGATCAGCCGGTGAAGGCGGAGATGAGCTTTCCCTACTGGCAGGCGAAGGACAACTGGATGGTGCCGCAAGATCTTGTGTTACGCACGAGCGGCGATCCGATGAGGCTGGCCGGGGCCGTGCGGCAGGCCATCTGGGCGATCGATCGAAATCAGCCGGTTTCCGGTGTGCAAACGCTCGACGATCTGCTGGATAACGAAGTAGCGCAGCGGCGGGTGCAGGCGACGCTGCTCGGCGCTCTTGCGGCTTTGGCGCTGGTGCTGGCCTGCGTGGGGATCTACGGCGTGCTTTCTTACCTGGTGACGAGGCGCACGCAAGAGATCGGCGTACGGCTGGCTCTGGGCGCGGACAGTTGGGATATCCTGCGCAGCGTGGCCTGGCGCGGGATGGCGTTGACCGGCGCGGGTATCGCGCTCGGCACGGTTGGCGCGCTGGCGCTCTCGCGCATGATCAGCGGGATGCTTTTCGGCGTCAGCGCGAATGATCCGTTGATTTACGGCGGCGCGTCGTTGATCTTCGCACTGGTAGCCTTGGCCGCTTGTCTGATTCCAGCCAGGCGCGCGGCAAAAATCGACCCCATCTCGGCGCTGCGCTACGAATAGCTGCTGCGCGAAGTATATTCCCGGCACGCGAGAGATACTACAGAAGTGCGTTCGGCGGTTCGTTACCAATACATTCTCTCGTTGCCCGAGCGTGTGATTCGCTCGCTGGCGGCGCTCTCAGGTGGCCTGTTGCGGGAGATCGGCAGCGTCGCGCTGCCTCCCGGCATCCGGCAAACGACGCTTTATCGGACTATGGTTGAAGTCACGCTTCGATTTCTGATTGAGGAGGTCGGACAGGTCGAGGGCATCTACCCATACCCAGACCAGCTCGCTCAGAATTTCTTGCTCCAGCGGACGGCGAGCCACGGGATTGAGTTGCTCGGCATCCTGACTTTCCGTGCGTCTCCGGTTTGGGTGTTGGCGGCGCTGGCGGATATTACCGGCGGCGGGCACAAGCTGATTCATGAGATCTCGCAAGCACTGAAGAACGAAGGTCTGCTCGATCCGAACGTGCGTTTCGAAAGGATGGACCAGCTTCTGGATGGGCTCGAGAAGACCAGTGACCATTTGGCACAGACGCTCAATCTGCCGCCCGTCGACGTTCCTGGATTGCGCCGCGAATGGGAGAAGCTCAAGAACGAGCTACAAGGAATCCCACCAAAGAGACTGCCGGCCCAGGAGCGCCTTGACCGGATCTGGACCGAACTGCAGCAGACGGCAATCACGCAGAACCGATCCGTGTTCACCATCTCCTCGCTGATGGCGGTTTCCACAATCGCCCATGTCCCCGCGAACCTGCTTTGGCTTTCCCGGGCCGCGCATTCGGCCGCACGGCGCACGGGAACAGTCGTGGGAGCGGTACTTCTTGACCACTACTCACAGACGCTCGGAGAGATCTCACAAACCGGCTTCGTCGAGTATTGGACACGAGAATTCCGGCCCTACCTCCGTGCCGCAGCGGAACACTTTGCGCCAGGGCGTAAATCTCTTACGGAGCGCCTGCTTCGCAGGAAGCGCTAGTACTATTGCTCTCGGGCCCGGCGGGTTCACTTCCAGCGCTCGGGCTTGGGCGAATAGAATCTCTTCAACAGATGTGCGCGCCGCGTGCTTCTACGTAAACGGCGTAGAGGGATTGGCCCGCGGCCATGAAGAGGCGGTTGCGCTTGGGGCCGCCGAAACAGACGTTGGCGCAGATTTCAGGCAGCAGGACCATGCCGATGCGTTCGCCCGCGGGCGTGAACACGTGCACGCCGTCGTAACCGGCGCCTACCCAACCGGCTCCCACCCAGATATTTCCATCGGTATCGGGGCGAATGCCGTCTGCCAGGCCCGCGCCTTTACCTGGCAGCTCCATGTTGACGTACACTTTGCCGTTGCGCAGCGTCTTGCCATCGATCACATCGTAGACTTTGATGATTTTCGGCGCGTCGGGATAGTGCGTGGCGCCGGTGTCGCAGATGTACGCCTTCTTGTAATCGGGTGAAAAGCAGATGCCGTTGGGCTTGTAGAGCTCGTCCGTCACCATGGTCATCTGGCCCGTTTTGTCCACGCGATAGACGGCCTCTTTCAGCAGCAGCTCTCCTTTGTGGCCTTCGTAGTCGAGCAGCGTGCCATAGCCGGGATCGGTGAACCAGATGCCGCCGTCGGGATGCACCACGATGTCGTTGGGCGCGTTCAGAATTTTCCCGTTCCACTTGTCGGCGATGGTGGTGACGCTGCCGTTGTGCTCGTAACGAACCACGCGCCGGTTGCCATGCTCGCAGGAGAGCTGGCGGCCCTCCCAGTCGAAGGAGTTACCGTTGCTGTAGCCGGAGGGATTGCGAAACGTGCTGACGTGGCCATCGTCCTGGGACCAGCGCAGCTGACGGTCGTTGGGGATGTCGCTCCAGATGAGGAATCGGCCCACGCCATTCCACGCCGGGCCCTCCGACCAGAGCGTGCCGGTGTAGAGCCGCTGGATGGGCGTGTTGCCGATCTTGTACTTATTGAAGCGGGGGTCGAGCGCAATGAGGCCGGGGTCGGGATAGCGAACCGGATTCTTGCCGCTCCAGTCACGATCCGTTTGGGCGGCGCGTGCGGTCATCAAAGCGCCTGCCAGACCGGCGCCGAGAAAGGAGCGCCGCGCTAAAGGAGATTCACTGTTGCCGGAATGCATTTTCATATTCGAGCAAACAGTATACAGCGGCGGCGAGGTTGGGACGGTGTTCTTATGTTTTATGGCTGCCACGTATTCGGCGGCGCATCACGGTAAGATCCCATCTAGATTTCACACGTGTGAATGATGGATCGAATCTACCTTGTCCTGTATCATGAGCGGGCGAGTGGCGCGATTTCCACAAGAGTTATTCACTAGTCGCCGGACTTGGCGAGCGATCGAAATTGTCGCCTTGCTGCCGGCCACGGTGCTTCTGGCGCCCGTGTTGATGGCCGGCTCAGTGGGCATGGGATTTGCGCTGCTGGGTGTTTTCGGCGCGAACGGTCCCGGTGTGAAGCTTGCCAGCCTGGGGCCGATCCTGTTGCTGCTGATGCTGATGGTGGTGGGTTACGCGAGCCTGGCGTGTTTGTGGCTACTGCAGTTGGGAGGGATGCGCAGGATCAAGAGCAGGCCCGGGCTGCGAGGGGCGGCGATTCTGCTGCTGCTGCTCGGCCTCGGGGACGCTGCGTATTTTCTTCTGGCGGACCGCGAGGTTAAGATCGCGGTTGCGTCCACACTTTCGAGTCTTGCGATTTGGACCGGCTTGCTGGGGCTTCCCATGCTGCTGGGCGCGCGCTATCTTTACCTGCTCCTTCGTCCGGACGATGGCGATGAAATGTCCAGCCGGTGCTAAGCACAGCAGCCCGTCCGGCAGTCGTGGCAGGATGAATTCATGGAAGTCCAGCTGAATGCCGTCGAAGTGCGGGTGCTCGGGTCAATGATGGAGAAAGAAGCGACCACGCCCGAGTACTATCCGCTCTCGCTCAACGCACTCTGCGCCGCATGCAACCAGAAATCGAACCGCGATCCGGTGATGTCGCTGGATGAAGATACGGTGCTGGCGGCAATCGAACACCTGAAAGCGAAGGGCATGGCGCTCGACATCAGCGGCGGCGAGCACCGCGTGCACAAGTATTCTCACCGGCTGGGCGAGGTTTTCAATTTCGACCGTCGCGAACAGATGGTGATGTGCGTACTGATGTTACGCGGACCGCAGACGGTGGGCGAGCTGCGCGGACGCATGGCGCGAGTCTACGCATTCGACGGGCTGGCGGAAGTCGAGTCGATCATCGGCCGCCTGGCAGAGCGGACGCCGCCGCTGGCACAAAAGCTCGATCGCCAGCCGGGCGAGAAGGAGCCGCGTTTCGCACACCTGCTCTCGGGTGAAGTGGAACGAGCGGCTTTGCAGCCTCCTGCCGCCCCGCCCGCGCGCACGTCGCCATTTGAAGAGCGATTAGCGCGTGTCGAAACGGAACTGGCGGAACTCAAGCGCCAGTTTGACGTGCTTCGCAAGTATTTCGAGTAACCGGAGTTCCGGTCGTGCGCGGTGGCGCGGCAAATGGCCTAATGTCCCCAGCGTCCCTCCCTGCCATCCCGGCGCGCCGTGCGATGCGGCAAGATCCGGTCGACGCGTTGCGCGCTGAGTGAGCGGCGGCATGTGCCACTCTGCTAGGATGGCAGCGTGGAATAGGCCCGGAAAAAAGGGGCGGGATTCCTGCCTGTTCTCATTCGGATCCCTGACAAGCAAGAATGTCTATTTCACGCGCCAGCATGGACCGCATCGGCCGTTATCAGATCGTCAAGGAATTGGGCCATGGCGCCATGGGTGTGGTTTATCAGGCGGTCGATCCGACGATCGGGCGGCACGTCGCCATCAAGACCATTCGACTCGGCGAACTGGACGATCCCGATGAGCGCGCCAAACTGCGCGAGCGCCTGTTCCGCGAGGCGCGGTCGGCGGGAATTCTGTCGCATCCCGGCATCGTCACCATTTATGACATGGAAGAGCAGGGCGACGTGGCGTTCATCGCCATGGAATTCGTGGACGGCCCGACGCTCGACCAGTTGCTGTCCGCGACCGAGCCTGTCCCTCGCGAGCGGCTCACGAGCGTACTGCGCCAAACGGCGGCCGCGCTAGATTACGCCCACGGTAAGGGCATTGTGCACCGCGATATCAAACCGGCCAACATCATGCTCGCATCCGATGGCGCGGTGAAGATCACGGATTTCGGCATCGCCAAAGTCACGACATCCCAGCAGTACACGCAAACCGGCACGATTCTCGGGACCCCCAATTACATGTCGCCCGAGCAGGTGCAAGGTCTGGCGGTCACGGGGCGCGCGGACCAATTTTCGCTGGCCGTGATTGCATTCGAGATGCTGACAGGCGACCGGCCATTTACGGGCGAACATCTCACCACCGTGGTGTACAAGATCGTGGCGGAAGATCCGCCGCCGGCGCAGCGTTTGAATCCCACGCTCGGGCCGCAAATCGACGCCGTATTGCGCCGCGGCCTGATGAAAAAGCCGGAAACGCGCTACAGTTCGTGCATCGAGTTTGTGAACGGTCTCGAGGCCGCGTGCAACAATACCCAGGGTTGGAAAAACCTGCCGCGCGGCGGCGGTCTCAGCATGCCGACCGTGGTTAGCGAGGCGCCCACGCGCGCGGCCCCATTTACCAGCGGCATGGCCACCCAGGACACGGTCATGGAGCGCGGACATAAAGCCACGAAGTGGGTACTGCCGTTCGTAGCGGCTCTTGTGGTGGCGCTGGGCCTGATCGGGCTCATTGCACTCCAGTTCGGACCGGGGCTGGGCGCCGGGCATACATCCGCTCCGGCCGCGGAACCGGGCGCTTCGAGCCCGTCTGTGGCCACCAGCGCGCCTTCAAATCCTACGCCGGTTTCTAATCCTCCGGTCAATGTTCCGTCTCCCGCAGCCCCGGAGGAAAATAAGCCCAGTCCAATGACAGCGCCGGCCAGCGCGCCTAAGCAGCCCCCGGCAAATCCGGCGCAGACGGCGGCTGCGGATTCGAGCGGCCAGAAGCCGCAGGTGTTACCGGAAGAACCGACAGAGACTCCGACACAGGACGAGGAACGCCCGCAATTGAAGCCCAGGCCGGCAAACGGGCCGCAAGATGTCCTGGTGACCAGTGAACCGGCAGGCGCGACAGCCATTCTCGACAGCAATCCGGCGGCTTCCTGCAAGACCCCGTGCGTCCTCACCGTGATGCCCGGGCGGCATACGCTGGCCCTGAATAAAGACGGTTATCAACGCGAGAGCCGCGAAATTCGCATCACGGACAGCCCCGTCGAGGTGCCGATGGTCACCCTGCGGGTGCATGCCGGAACGCTGATGCTCACTTCCGCGCCGGGTGGCGCCGCCATTTATCTGAATGACAAACTGATTCCGCAAACCACGCCCACACAGCTCAGCCTCGCGCCGGGAACCTACAACGTGCGGGTGGAGAGGAACGGCATTCGAAAATCGGAATCCGTCGAAATCCGCAACGGCGAAACCAGCTACATAAAGATACCGTTGCAGTAAGACTCCGTTATGCTTCCGAGCAGAAGATGTGTTTTGAAGCTGATTCCTGCGGCCGCCGGCATGTTGCGCCTGCGCGCGGCCGACATGATCGTCCGCTCCGCCCGGCCCGAAGATTTCGAGATGCCGCTCGACGGGTTCAACACCTGGATCACGCCGCTGGAACGGTTCTTCGTGCGCACGCACGTGTACACGCCGAAAGTTGACCTGGCGCAGTGGCAGTTGAAAGTGGAGGGCCGAGTGACCCAACCGCTCTCGCTGAGCCTGGCCGACTTGCGTGGATTTCCGCGTGCCGAACTGGTGAGCGTGCTCGAATGCGCCGGCAATGGACGCGCTTTTTTCCGGCCGCCGGTCGCCGGACTGCAATGGGAATATGGCAGCGTGGGGAACGCCCGCTGGAGGGGTGTCCGGCTGGTTGACGTGTTGAAAAAGGCCGGCTACAACGCGGCTGCCAGAGAGGTACTCTTCAACGGCGCCGACGTACCCATTGGGACCATGCCGGATTTCATGCGCGCCATCCCACTTGCAAAAGCCATCCATCCCGATACCTTGCTTGCCTTCGAGATGAACGGACAGCCACTCACGCCGTCGCACGGATTCCCGCTGCGCGTGGTGGCTCCGGGCTGGGCGGGCGATAACTGGGTCAAGTGGCTAACCAATATTGAGGTTCGCGACAAAGAATTCGATGGCTTTTTCATGAAGACTGCCTACCGCCATCCAATGCGGACGGTTGCGCCAGGGGCCGCGGTGGATCCGGCGGATATGACGCCAGTCCATTCACTCCGGCCAAAATCAGTCATCGTGAATCCCGTTGACGGGCAGACAGTTGCGCCCAGCGCTCTAAAAATACAAGGCGCAGCATGGGCTGGAGAATACCCGATCAGCAGCGTAGAGGTGTCTGCAGACAACGGAAGAAACTGGCGGCCGGCTAAGCTTGGGGCGGACAAAGCCGAATATGGCTGGCGTTTTTGGGAAACCGACTGGAGCGCGGGGCGAACGGGCTCGTATGTTCTCATGGCGCGCGCCACTGACGAGGCTGGGGAAACCCAGCCGCTGGTGGAGGAATGGAATCCCTCGGGCTACTTGTGGAATGTGGCGCAGCAGGTACGTGTCGAAGTGAGCGCCGCCCAAGCTCAGCATCGAGTGGAGGAAACGCCGGAGTTTCCCCCATTTCCATCGCAACTGAAAAGTGCCTGCATCGGGTGTCATGGAGAGGATATGATTGCGGGGCAAAAACTCACCCGTCCCCAATGGGAGCGCGAGATCGACAAGATGACCCGCTGGGGTGCCCCGGTAAAGCTTGAGGATCGTGGCGCCATTATCGAATTTCTACTGAGCCAATTTGGCCCACGGCACTGAACATCAAGCGCCGTCTTCAAGTAGTACCAGTGGACGCCGAAAGCTGAGGCGCATTAAATAGCTCGCGGCTACAGTTACTATCTTCCTCGTCAAGTTTGTATATCCAGCGTTAATATCCGGATCCACGAATTGAAGCGACGGCTCGCGACGCCAGCGCCGGGGATCGATACTTAACTGCATTCCGGTGAGAAACATAGGTGGGGTTATCCAGCCAAGAGAGTGACAACTTGTCACCGCACGGCTGATCGCTTCGATGAACCTATCGAATTTCAACATCATACGTTTGGACCGAGGCTTGCCTATAGAAGGCTGTATCTGCGACTCGTGTAGTTTGGAGCCACGATGAAATACGACACTTACACACCCGGCGGTACGAATCGCGCGTCACTCGCGAACCGCGCGCCGCGGATTCTGACATCGGCGTTATCCGGTGCCAGATTCACAACGATGCGCCTCATTCAACTAACGGTCCTTTTGGCCTTGGCCGGCACTGCTTTTGCCGGCTCCAAGATAGCTCCGGACCTGCAGGCCGACGCGAGTTCGACGGTCGATGTGATCGTCCAGTTCGTCAACCCGCCCACCAAACAGCAGCTCAAGCAGCTTGGCGCGTATGGCAGGATGAAGCAAATTTTCGATGGCATTAACGCCGCGCATCTAACACTGCCGATGAGCGTGGTTCAGGCGCTGGCCAACGATCCGTCGATCCTTTATATTTCACCGGATCGGAATATGGCCGGCTCGTTGGATCTGGCTGATCCGACCACGAACGCGACCGCGGTCTGGCAGCAGTACGGTGTCGATGGAACTGGCATCGGTGTCGCTATCATTGACAGCGGCGTTTCGCTGAAGAATGACCTGAACACCAAGGACGCATTCGGCTCCCGCATTGTGTATAGCGAGAGCTTCGTGAGTGGCGGCGACCCGTCCGATCTCTATGGCCACGGCACTCACGTGGCTGGAATCGTTGCGGCGAACGGAGCGGATTCGACCGGAGGGAACTTCGCCCGCACTTTCAAAGGAATTGCGCCCAACGCCAATATTATCAACCTGCGGGTACTCGATCAGAACGGCGCCGGGACCGAGAGCAGCGTGATCAGCGCCATCCAGCGCGCCATTCAGTTGCAAAGCACTTACAACATTCGCGTCCTCAACCTTTCATTGGGGCATCCGGTTTACGAAAGCTATACGCTCGATCCGCTGTGTCAGGCTGTCGAGCAGGCGTGGAGGGCGGGGATCGTAGTCGTGACCGCGGCGGGTAACTATGGCCGCGATAATACTAAGGGCAGGCATGGCTACGGAACTATCGCGTCGCCGGGCAACGACCCCTACGTGATTACAGTCGGTGCGACTTCGATGAACGGCACGCCCTACCGCAGCGATGACACGATAGCCAGCTATAGCTCGAAAGGGCCGACGTTGGTCGATCACATCGTGAAGCCGGACCTGGTCGCGCCCGGGAACAATATCATTTCACTGCTCGCGTCTCCGACCTGCACACTGATCAGTCAGTACCCCAAGACCCAGGTCAACGCTGCCACATACTGCAGCAATTGCGAAACACTGGGAACTTATTCGACCGCCAGCGCGAGTTACTTCCGGCTAAGCGGTACCAGCATGGCGACCCCCATGGTAAGTGGTGCAGTGGCGCTGCTGCTGCAATATCAGCCATCTTTAACGCCCGACCAGGTGAAGGCCAAGCTGATGAAGACGGCAGCGAAGGTTCTTCCGCAGTACAGCACGGGAACCGACATATTAACGCTGGTGAAATTTGATAACCAGTCGGACATTTTCTCAGTAGGCGCCGGCTATCTGGATATCGCTGCCGCTCTTGCCAGCAACGATACAGTCATGCTTCCGGCGCGCTCGCCGATCGCAGTCTATAACTCGGTCACCAAGACAGTTACCATCGTGCGCGATTTCTCCGTGGTCTGGGGAAATTCAGTGGTTTGGGGCGATTCCGTAGTATGGGGATCGGTGGTGTTTAGCGGGTCGCTTGGCAGTCAATCCGTGGTATGGGGAAGCTCGGTAGTCTGGGGTGACGCTACAGCCAGTGGCTTTAGCGTAGTCTGGGGCAGCGCCACGAACTCGAATTCGGCGATGACCGCGATGTCCGCGGACGATGGCGATGAAGATCCGGGTCTTTGAGGGGGAGCCATGCCCAAGAATGCGAAGACTTACATCGCGCTGATCGTTACGCTCGGGTTTGCCTTGCTCGCAGGGTGCCTGGTTTTCCGCGCTGATTTTCCGGATCTTCCACGCTACTACAGCTACCTGTTGTTAGCGATCGTCGCTTCAACCATGAAGATCCGGCTTCCAGGGATCACCGGAACGATTTCCGTAAATTTTCTCTTCATTCTGATTGGCATTGCCGACTTCACGCTGGCGGAAACCTTGACCATGGGCTGCCTGGGCATCCTGATGCAGTGTCTGTGGCGCACCAGGCGCAGGCCGCGCGTCGTGCAGGTGGCATTCAATGTGGCGGCGATGGCGGTCACGATCGCAGCCGCGTATCAGGTCTCGCATTTCGCCATGGCGCTG
>Ga0310810_10006246_pt1 | contig 13440 bp, 13 predicted proteins | sample NCmetagenome_FD_207641 | JGI IMG/M metagenome (GOLD analysis project Ga0310810, IMG submission 207641) | Soil microbial communities from experimental microcosm in Duke University, North Carolina, United States - NC | ecosystem: Engineered > Artificial ecosystem > Soil microcosm > Unclassified ... | reverse complement strand
CAGTCAATCGACCCGCTGGGAGGAACGGCCGCAATGTGCGCTGCCAGAATATCGCGCAGGTAGCCGGGAGGCCGATCGGGGCCGCCAAAATAGATCTCGGGGGAAGATAGAGTCTCCAATCTCGAATTCTGTGCAGTGGAATCGGGCAATTGAAATTAGCGTTATGGCAAGGAACGTCTGCCGTTCGAGGTATCACTGATACCTGAGATCGATTAAACTGTCAGCTCGGTCAGTGCGTTGCTCTCAGCTTTCTCACGTGCTGCCGCCTGTTTCTCTTGCCATCCCTGTCCTGCCTGCTCCTCCAGCAACGCCACATAACGGGGTAATACATCCACACCCCCGGCATGAAGCATTTCATCGATGAAGCGCTGCCGATGCTCCTCTATGTAAAAGGAATCACAGCCACTGGAAAGAAACTCGCTGATTCTGCTGTATACGTCATCCCGGCATCTCAGTTCTGTCTCAGGCATAAAGTGGGCCAGCGCTGAACGACCGGCGTGCAGGTAATCGGCAGCCAGCACAGGTTTTTTTGCCTTGACGGCTTCGAACACTACGGAGGTGGCAAGATCAATAATGACGTCTGCCCAATTCATCAGAGGGATCGAGTGGACGCTGTCAGCCGCCACGCTCACGTTCGCGAGGCGACGCAGAGAAGCATTCCCGGTCAGGGGCTGCCTCCAGCCGCCGCGTGTATGAGGTTTGATCACCAGCTCCACCTCGGGAAAACTCGCAATCATACCCACGACCTCTTCGACTTCTTCCCAGAATGTCGTGAAGTTGCTTTTTCTCAGAAACATGACAATCTTGAGCCGGTCTTTCGAGCCGCTCCCCAAAGGAATGGTCGGGGACAGCTTCGCCAGTCTGCCCAGCCATTCATCACAATAGCGCGGAGAGCCCAGTACAGCGATCGCCTTGTTATCCAGGAATGGGCGAAAACGTGTTGCGCATAGCTCATTCGGCACCACGAGTTTGTCGAATATTCTTGCCGCCGAAAACAAGTTGTCAGGCTTCAGGCTCCATTCCCGCTCACGTATCAGCCGGTTGGCATGAGGACTATCTCCGTGGGGCAGTGATACTGTGCCAAAACCCAACGCGCGCGCTGTAGTGACAACCGTTTCCACCCACTCGACCGAGACGGGCGAATCTCTCGTGATCCAGTCAAATATCACAACGCCCCCGCCTCGACCGCCAAGACTGCGATCCAGCAAACGCCTCGCGGTACTCTGCCAGACGCGGCCACGTCGTTTGGCGTCGTAGGTTCGTGCCAGTATTCGAACAAGGGGGCCGATAAGAAACAGGCGTTGCGCATTATTGGTCAGGAGGAGCATCTGCAGGCGCCAACGCATGAATTCCAGCGGGGGCAACCGATCGCGAATATGCGCGACCTGAACGCGATCAAGCTTGCTGAGAAATTCGATACGGTAATCGCGGCGGAATTTTGGATGACCTACCAGCACCACATCACAATGATGACCTGACTCGATCCACTTTGAGATGACCGGCGTGATGTGATCGATATCGTTATAATGACGTAGAAAAAAAAGGGCTTTCATCATGAAAAACGGTGGGAACATCTGCTCTGGATGGGAGCGTTTTCTAGCCGGCGGTGATTAAAGGGCCGAATTCCGCCCTTATGAGCAAGGTGGGATTTAAAGACGGCCTCTAAGGCAGGATGAATAGCGGCAACGAATATAGCACTGAGATATTGTGCTGAAATATTCCCTGTGGAACTGCTTCCAGCCTAGCAGTAGGCATAATGGCATAGTGTAAGGGGCGTCTGGATAAATCGCTGATTTTGCCAGTTTGACGCCTGTTTGCCAACCTTAAAGCCGAAAATCATGATTATTCAATACCCGGAATGCTTGCCGGCAAATCCAGCCAATCAGCCAGCTCTTTAGACAGCCTCCCGCATTCCCCGGCAAAGGCTTGTTTCAGGACTCTTCGATGCAACCAAATAACGAATTCCACAGCCTGCTACGCGATCTGATCGCAAATGCTCAAGAAATAACTGTTCTGTGGCAGATTGTGGTGTTGCTCGCGAGCCTGGGGGTTGCATGGCTGCTGCAACGTCAATTTGGCAAGCGCATGGCCTCGCGGGCGAGCCCAGCCCGCACTCTGGATGTGCTGAATATCAGTGTTCGCAGCATGAGCCGGCTCATGTTCCCGCTTTTTGCGCTGGCGCTGGTCGTTGCAGGCAAATGGGCACTAAGCCATTGGTATGCAACTCATCTCCTCAATGTCGCCATCCCGCTGTTATTTGCCCTCGCACTCATACGGGTCATCGTTTACGCACTTCGTAGAGTCTTCTCCAGCCAGGAGTGGCTGCATCCCTGGGAGCGGTTTATCGGTTGGGCCATATGGCTGGGGCTGGCGCTCTATATAACGGGCTTGCTGCCGGAAATTCTGGCGCTTCTCGATGATATTTCCTTCCATGTTGGCAAGCACCGCCTTTCCATATTGCTGATCTTGCAAGGAATCCTTGCGTTCACCGCCAGCATGCTGCTCGCGCTCTGGCTCGCCAGTTCGCTCGAAACACGTATCATGGAAGCTACGGCGCTGGATATTAACCAGCGTGTAATTCTGTCCAAAATCAGCCGCACCGTTCTTATTGTGGTGGGTGTACTGATTGCATTGCCCATGGTAGGGGTGGATATCACCCTCCTGTCGGTGTTCGGAGGCGCACTGGGCGTCGGACTCGGATTGGGGCTGCAAAAAATCGCGAGTAACTATATAAGTGGCTTCATCATTCTTCTGGATCGCTCGCTGCATATCGGTGACGTCGTGAGCGTGGATAACCGCAAGGGTGAAGTCACTTCGCTCACCACGCGATATGTGGTGCTCAGGAGCGACGACGGAACGGAAGTCCTTATTCCCAATGACACCTTCATTACTTCGGCGGTTATCAGCCAGACTTACTCGAACCGGCGAATAAGACTGATTCTGCCGTTTCGTGTCAGTTACACAAGTCCGGTTGAACTGGCTTTGAGCATCATGCTGGAGGCCGCAAAAAAACGGCCGCAGATATTGACTGACCCCGAACCGGTCGTACATCTTAAGGAATTTGCAGATAGTGGAATCAACCTGGAGCTGATCATCTGGGTGGAAGATCCCGAGGGTGGAATACTGCATCTGCGCTCAAGTCTCAATCTCGAAATCTGGTCCGAGTTTCAGAAAAATGATATCGAGATACCATTCCCGCAGTATGAAGTACGGCTGCTGCATCCGGGTAAACCGGAAAACGGTAAAGGAAATCAGCAAGAGACCGAATCGGTTTAAGAAAATTTAAGAAAACCTATGGGCGCTTTGATCTTTTACACGGCGATCTTTTTTATCGGCTATTACGCCACACACATGCTCAACCAGATGACAGGCCGGGTTCTGATCCAGAACCGTCGGCTTGCAGGCCTCATTCTCGTTCTAACAGTCAGCCTCTTTCATGGCTATAAGATAATCACTACACCGCCGCCTCACGACCATGGCGACGGGGCGGGTTATGCGTTGGGGTTTTACGTTATCCTGCCCGTCACGATAATCATCATTGCGGTTCTATATCTCACCTGGCAGGAACGCCAGGAACGGGAGGAACAGCAGGATGAGCAGGGCAGGCAGGACAAGAAGGAGTCTTAGTCCGGGTTGATTGGTGAGTAGCTCGAGCTTGCCTGGTTGCGCCAAGCGGCGAGCGCAGAAACTTGACAGGAGTTGCCGGTCTCTTGCAGGATCTTTTACGGGATCTTTTTCTGTATAAACTCGATCTTGTAGCCATCCGGGTCTTCAACGAACGCGATCACCGTAGCGCCATGTTTCATCGGCCCTGCCTCCCGAGTGACTTTACCTCCACGCTTCTTTACTTCCTCGCAAGTCTGATAAGCATTGTCCACTTCAATCGCTATATGCCCATAACCCGTCCCCACATCATATCTGCTGGTATCCCAGTTATAGGTCAGTTCCAGTACCGCGCCGTCAGCTTCATCCTGGTAACCGACAAATGCAAGGGTGAATTTTCCGTCGGGGTAATCCTTGCGGCGCAATAGTTTCATCCCCAGCACATTGGTGTAAAAATCGATGGATTTCTCCAGGTCGCCTACCCGCAGCATGGTATGAAGGATTCGCATTTAAATCTCCACTATTTCAGATCTCCACCATTTCGAAATCTTCCTTGCGTGCAGCGCACTCCGGGCAGGTCCAGTTCATCGGCACATCTTCCCAAAGCGTACCTGGAGGAATACCTTCCGCTGGCGACCCTTCGGCTTCGTCGTATATGAAGCCGCAAATGAGGCACATGTAGCAACGGTAAACGCGAGTTTCGGCAGTAGGCATGATGAATGAAAGTAATTTGGGTTAAAATAGCATTTTACGGTATTCGCCCATGTCTCAGCCACCCCCTATTGTACTTTCTTTCGCCGCTACCGACTCCAGTGGCGGCGCGGGTATTCAGGCCGATATTCTTACTCTCGCAAGCATGGGCTGCCACCCGCTATCGGTCATTACGGCCATTACCGTACAGGATACCGCCGGGGTGGAAGATGTCCTGGCGCTTGACCCGGAATGGGTAACGGATCAGGCGCGCGCGGTTCTCGAAGACATGCCGGTACATGTGTTCAAAATGGGCATGCTAGGCAGCGTGGAAATCATTACAGCCATTGCTGAAGTAATCTCCGATTATCCCAACATACCGTTGGTGCTGGATCCGGTACTTGCCTCAGGCCGTGGTGACGAGCTTGCCAGTGATGACATGGTGATGGCCATGCGCGAACTGCTGCTTCCCCAGGTTACCATCATCACACCCAACAGCCTGGAGGCACGGCGCCTTGCGCAGGATGATGAGGATGAAAATGATATGCCGGATTTGAATCAATGCGCCGAGCGGCTTTTGCAGATGGGCTGCGAATACGTGCTGATTACCGGAACTCATGAAAATACCTTGCAAGTGGTGAACAACCTCTATGGGACCAGCGGAGTGCTGCGCACCGATTCCTGGCGCCGCCTGGAAGGTTCGTATCACGGGTCGGGATGCACGCTTGCTTCGGCAATTGCCGCCGCACTCGCCAATGGCCTGCCTCTGGCGGAGGGAGTATATGAGGCGCAGGAGTATACCTGGCAATCGCTGAAGGCCGGGTTCCGCCCGGGCATGGGGCAGTTTTTGCCGGACCGGCTGTTCTGGGCGCGCGACGAGCCTGATGTTACGGATGCTAACAAGGCAGGATGACACGACCGGCAATCGACGGCTTGTATGCAGTAACGCCGGATATTGGCGACACATCAAGCCTGATCAATATGGCGCAGCAGTGCCTTGCCGGGGGAGTACGCCTGATTCAATATCGTAACAAGACAGCCAGCGCGGCATTGAGATTGGAACAGGCACATTCGCTTGCCGGTCTCTGCCGCCAATTCCAGGTACCGCTGATCATCAACGATCATCTCGACCTTGCCGTCGAGGTCAACGCCGATGGCGTGCATGTGGGAGGGGAAGATGCTTCGATCGTTGAAGCGCGGCGCACACTGGGAGCCGGAAAAATTGTTGGAGCTTCCTGCTACAACCGGCTGGTGCATGCCCTCGAAGCTGAGCGTGAAGGCGCCGATTATGTGGCCTTCGGTGCTTTCTTCGCTTCAGCCACCAAGCCGGGGGCGGTAACGGCCTCCATGGATCTGCTCCGCCATGGAAGGGCAACACTTCACGTGCCAATGGTTGCTATCGGGGGCATTACTCCCGACACTACTGTAGAACTGATACAGGCGGGGGCCTCCGCTGTGGCGGTGAGCAGCGGCCTGTTCGGTGCTCCCAACATTCGGCAGACCGCCGAAAGCTTTGCCGGATTGTTTAAACAATCGTAATTCGATTCTCACACGCATGGGTTATCACATGATCTCTCTTAATCAGCAACTATTTGAGCGCTCTCAAAAATATATTCCCGGAGGCGTCAACTCGCCGGTCCGCGCCTTCAAGTCGGTGGGCGGTACGCCCGTATTTTTTCGACGGGGAAAAGGCGCCTATGTATGGGATGCGGATGACAAAACCTATATCGATTATGTGGGATCCTGGGGACCTTTAATTCTCGGGCATGCTCATCCCGAGGTGATTAAAGCGGTGCAGGCAACCGCTGAAAATGGCTTGACCTTTGGCGCCCCCACCGAAGCGGAGCTGGAAATTGCGGAACTGCTGTGCAAGCTGGTTTCCTCGATCGAGCAGGTGAGGCTGGTGAGTTCGGGAACGGAGGCAACCATGAGTGCCATCCGGCTGGCGCGGGGCTATACCGGCAGGAATCGTATCATCAAATTCGAAGGTTGTTATCACGGCCATGATGACGCCTTGCTGGTGAAGGCAGGCTCGGGCGCATTGACTTTCGGCCATCCCAGCTCCGCCGGCGTTCCGGCCGAAGCCGCTGCCGTCACCGCCGTCCTGGATTACAACGACCTCGCGGGAGTGGAACAGGCATTCAACCAGTTTGGTAGCGAAATCGCTGCAGTGATCGTCGAACCCATTGCCGGCAACATGAACCTGATTGCACCAAAGCCCGGCTTCCTGGCTGGCCTGCGTGAGCTATGTACGAAACACGGCAGCGTATTGATCTTCGACGAGGTGATGACAGGCTTTCGCGTTGGATTGGAATGCGCGCAGGGGCTTTATGGCATCAAGCCCGATCTTACGACGCTGGGCAAAGTAATCGGCGGCGGTATGCCGATGGCCGCTTTTGGCGGCAAGCGCGACATTATGCAATGTCTGGCTCCCGTAGGAGCGGTTTACCAGGCAGGTACCCTTTCGGGCAATCCCGTTGCGGTGGCGGCCGGGCTTGCTACATTGAAGCTGGTGCAGACGCCGGGATTCTACGAAAAGCTCACCGCCAGCACCCGGCAGCTTACAGAAGGCCTTGCAGCGGCCGCAAAAAAATACAGCGTCCGATTTTGCGCCCAATCGGTGGGCGGGATGTTTGGGCTCTATTTCCGGGATGAACTGCCGACCAGTTATGCTGAAGTGATGAGCTGCGATCGCGAAGCATTCAACCGCTTCTTTCATGGCATGCTTCAGGAAGGTATCTACTTTGCACCCTCGGCATTTGAGGCGGGATTTGTTTCCGCAGCGCATGGCGATCCGGAAATCAGCAGTACGTTGGCTGCAGCCGAGCGGATATTCGGCGTGTGGAAAGATAAGTAGCGGTAAAGCCGGCAAAACCCTTAAGGGAAGCGCGTCCGGGGCAATTTCAGCATTTAGGATTTCAGGACCGCTTCAGGGTTACGACCTCTTTACTTGTGGCCTGCTTTCTCCGACACGGATTAACGCAAACCGGAAATAAATTCGGAAACCGCCCGCATTTCTCTTTCACTCATGCGTGAGGCGATCATATGCATCACGTTGTTGGGATCCTTGGTGCGCTCCTCAGTCCTGAAAGCACGCAACTGGGCCAGGATATACTCCGCGTGCTGGCCGGCAATGCGCGGATAATTCGGCGGGATACCGACCCCATTGGGAGAATGACAACTGGAGCAGGCGGGTACGCTGGTTTCGAGATTGCCCCCACGATATAACTTTTCGCCCTGTTCCGCCAGGGCTTTGTCCTTCGCTGCTCCAGGCTTGGGTGGTTGCTGGGCATAATAAGCACCGAGATTCTTCATGTCTTCCTCGGAAAGCGGCGCGGCCATGGCCCCCATAATCGGGCTCTCACGCTCCGGTGGCTTGCCCTCCTGCGACTTAAAATTCTCCAGTTGCCTGGTGATATACTCGGCATGCTGGCCGGCTAGGCTTGGATTGGTAGGAATTATACTGTTACCGTCCGGATTATGGCATGCTGCGCAAACCTGCGTCGCGATTTGCTGGCCTTTCGCTGCGTCGCCTTTGGTTTTACCGGTCCCCGGAGCAGTTTCGGCGAAAATATGACTGGATAGTGCCAATGTGGTCAGCACTGCCATGCTGGAAACCAATTTCATGCCCTGCATTCCTGATACTCCGGAGAAAAGTTATAACCATGCCAGTAACATTGTATTTTATCAAGACGATGCCTGGTCCACAACAATAAAGTTCCTGAATTGACGTTCATTACGCTGGGCCGAACCCATGCGCAGCTGGCACTGCTTCATGCAATTGAACCCCTGGAAAAGATATGGGAAAAGATATGGCTACTGCCATTTTCGTAAATCTACCTGTAAAAAATCTTGATAAATCCAAGGCGTTTTTTACTGAACTTCGCTTCAAGTTTAATCCGCAGTTTACCAATGAAGCTGTGGCGTGCATGATGTGGCCGAAAATATTTATGTCATGCTGTTGACGGAAGAAAAGTTCAAGCTTTTCCTCCCAAGGAAATCTGCGATGCGAGCAAGAGCATAGAAGTTCTTGTGTGTTTATCCTGCGGGAGCCGGGAAAAAGTCGATGAAATGGTTCGCAAGGCTGTCGCCGCTGGGGGAACGACTTGCAGCCAGTTACATGATCATGGTTTTATTTATGTATGGGCAGGGGTTTCAGGATCTTGATTGACGTATCTGGGAGATTATGTTTATGGAATGCAGCGGATAAACGAACGCCAAAAATGCGAGAGTTAGCGTTTGTGTTACGCAGGCGAATGGTTGCCGAGGAAGGGCATGGCCATAGGAATGAGCAAGGGAACAAATAAGGGGAGAGGAAAGGAGAAACTCGACAATTTATTTGCTATAAAAAGAGAGCATCGCCGTAGTATAAAATACTAAAAATGAAAATATTGTTCTTCTTATTGCTGGTTTTCAACGTTGCGCTTGCGGCTTACATTCAGTTGAAATCTGATGCGACTGTCGCCATGCAATTGCCTTCGGAGCTTCATCCGGAAAAAATACAACCGGTTTCCCCGTTTACGACGTGTCTGGAGTGGGGTACCTTCATAGAACCCGATCTGCCGCGCGTCGAAGCGGCGCTTGCCCAGCAGCAATTGAGCGACAAGGTGCTTCCTCAAGCAGCTGGTAGGATTCCGGTCTATTGGGTGCATATCCCCCCCCTGCAGAGCAAAGCTCATGCCGCGCGTAAAATCGGGGAACTGGAAAGACTCGGGGTGACAACTCATACTCACATTCAGGATGACAGTAAATGGAATAACGCCATCTCAATGGGATTTTTTCAAAATATAGAGGACGCGCAGGCCTTTCTCGCAGGGCTCCGAAGCAAGGGGGTAAGGTCGGCCATCATCGGCGCCCGCAATCTCGAGCAAATGAAATTTGTTATCAGCGAGCCGCCGCAGAGCGTGGTCGACAAGATGGTAGAGCTAAAGCAGGAGTTTCCTCACACTGAGCTTGAAACCCTCAAATGTGAAAACCCGAATAATAAGGTTTGATAAATGCAGGTAATCAGTTAAGCGCACTTCCGCTCCGCCCGCCGCCTTACCTGGTGAAACTAGGCGTTCGCTCTCCACATGATTGCATCGTATGCAGCGATCAGACTTTAACTGGTCTCGCTGCTGTTCCCCGATACCCCATATCCCACTTATTATATAGCCAGGGGAGCTCGTGCGTGCTGAGGTCCGGGTCTAAGGGTCTATAGCAGGTCTGTTAGCAGGTCTTGCAATACATTATGGCAACCCCCATCATATAATCCTAAACCCGGCAGTTGACCGCTCACTTTTTCAGTTTATCGCCAGATCCACAAAAACTTCTTGTAATACCTGGTCTTCGCCTTTATGGTGTGTTCGCTACGGGAACGGATTGCACATTTTTTGCGGCACGCGGCTGCGTTGCAACTCCGTGGAATGGAATAGCCATTTCGCGTCGTTGTGCCTTGCCCTGCACCGCAAAAAACGCACGCTCCACCCCGCCCAACTGCCCGATTTAGGATAATTTTTTTCTGTTCTATTTAAAACACTATTTATGACGGTGCCTCTCAAGTCTCAGGAAGAAATAGAGAAAATGCGGATAGCGGGCAAGCTGGCGTCGGAAGTGCTCGATTACATCACGCCTTTCGTCAAACCGGGGATTACTACCGATGAGCTTGACGCGTTATGCCATGATTATATGGTCAACGTGCAGGATACCATTCCCGCCCCGCTCAACTACGCCCCGCCAGGCTATCCACCTTATCCGAAATCGATTTGCACTTCTGTCAATCATCAAGTATGTCACGGCGTACCGGGTGAGAAGAGGCTTAAATCGGGCGATATCCTCAACATTGATGTGACCGTTATCAAAGACGGCTATCACGGCGATACCAGTCGTATGTACTATGTTGGCGAGCCCGGGATTCAGGCCCGCCGGCTTTGCGAAATTACCTATGAGTCCATGTGGCGCGGTATCGAGGAAATCAGGTCGGGCAAGCAATTAGGGGATATCGGGCATGCGATCCAGCACTTCGCGGAAAGCCACGGATACAGCGTCGTGCGGGAATTTTGCGGCCACGGAATCGGCGTGAAATTCCACGAAGAACCGCAGGTGCTCCATTATGGCCGCGCCCATACGGGGTTGAAACTCGAGTCCGGAATGATCTTTACGGTTGAGCCGATGATCAACGCGGGGAAGGCCCCGATACGCCAGATGGCCGATGGCTGGACTATCGTCACCAAGGATCACAGCCTGTCAGCCCAATGGGAGCACACGGTTTTGGTCACCGATACCGGTTACGAAGTGCTGACGCTATCCGCCGGCTCGCCGCCTAAACCTGCTTTTAACGGCTGACCGCATTCTGGCGATGAGCCCTGTAAAGCCTGCGGAAGATCCGCTGGAAAGTTTCCCGAAAAATCCTTTAAACACAGAAGTGATCAAGGAGACCCTCCTTGAGGGCAGGGAACTGTTGCGTCAGTATTATCGAGAAAGCCGAAATGGCTCGGCCTTGCTCAGACGCCATGCGGCACTGATCGATAGCATTTTGCGCCGGGTCTGGCATGAAATGTCGATGCCCGAGTCTATTGCGCTGGTGGCTGTTGGGGGCTGTGGGCGCAAGCAGCTTTTTCCCTACTCCGACGTGGATTTGCTGGTGCTGCTTCCTTCAACAGAAGTTAGCATCAATACGATAAATAGCGCAACCGAAGCGCGGCTGGAGCGTTGGGTTGGCTTTTTATGGGATATCGGACTGGAAGTCGGGCATAGCGTTCGTACTCTCGCCGAATGCCTGGAAGAGGCAGCAAAGGATATTACGGTACAGACCAGCCTGCTTGAGGCCCGTCAGCTTGCCGGACCCCGCCGATTGTTCAGGGAATTTTCGCGTACGATGCAGGCTGCGCTTGAGCCACGCGCATTTTTCATGGCGAAGCAGCTTGAGCAGCAACAGCGTCATGGCCGATACCATGACGCGACTTATAACCTTGAACCTAATTTGAAAGAGAGCCCCGGCGGCCTGCGCGATTTGCAGAATATTCTGTGGGTCAGCCGTGCTGCGGGATTGGGAAACTCCTGGCAGGATCTCGCGAAACGCGGGTTCATCACTCATCGCGAAGCACGCCTCGCACATCGCCATCAAACGATCCTGCAAAACCTCCGTATCCGATTGCACTATCTCGCGGGGAGGCGGGAAGACCGGCTGGTATTTGATTATCAGGCTGCGCTTGCCGAAGAGCTTGGCATAGCCGCCAAGCCGCCGCGCCATGCCGTCGAAGTCCTGATGCAACAGTACTATCGCGCCGCCAGGGCGGTGACGCAGATCAACACTATTTTGCTGGTCACGATTCACGCGGAAATTTTTCCGGATTCGCACGCAGCTCCAGTTGTCATCAATGAGCGTTTCCAGAAGCGTGGAGAACTGCTGGAAGCGCGAGATGAAGCTATTTTTCGAAAGGATCCAGGCGCTATTCTGGAAAGTGTTCTGCTGCTGCAACAAAATCCTGACCTGAAGGCTCCCAGCGCGGCGACCCTGCGAGGGATGTGGCGGGCAGCGCCCCTGATCGGCGCGGCGTTCCGGCGCGAGCCGCGCCACCGCAACATGTTCATGGAAATCCTGCGCCAGCCGCGCGGGCTGACCCGTGGACTGCGCCTGATGAACCGTTACGGCATCCTCGGACGGTATCTGCCAGCTTTCGGCCGTATTGTCGGTCAGATGCAACACGACCTGTTCCACGTCTACACAGTGGACGAGCATATTCTAATGGTGGTGAGAAACCTGCGGCGCTTTATGGCTCCTGAATTTGGTCATGAGTATCCTTTATGCAGCCGGCTCATCGGTGAGTTCGAGAGGCCGGAAGTGCTCTATCTGGCCGGGCTGTTCCACGACATCGCCAAAGGGCGCAAAGGAGATCATTCAAAGCTGGGTAAAGCAGATGCCAGGCGTTTTTGTGAACAGCATGGCATGCTGCCGGAAGATGTTGAGCTGGTTGCATGGCTTGTGGAAAATCACCTTGTCATGTCCATGACCGCACAAAAAAAGGACTTGTCGGATGTTGACGTAATCGCAGAGTTTGCCGGGCGGGTGCAGGATGAGCGTCGCCTTGTCGCGCTTTATCTGCTTACGGTTGCCGATATCCGGGGCACGAGCCCGAAGGTGTGGAATGCCTGGAAGGGCAAACTGCTGGAGGATCTGTTTTGGGCAACGCGGCGGCATCTGGGCGGAGAGGCGGGCCACGCAGCAGGAATGGTGGAGAACCGCAAAAACAAGGCGCTGGAACTGCTATGGCGCGACGGTATACCCGCGGCGGTGTATGAACGTCTTTGGTCGGCTCTCGATTCCACCTATCTTCTGCTCCATGAACCGGAAGAAATCGCCTGGCACGCGCGGAATTTGCACGATCGGATTATGACGCCCGCACCAGTGGTGAAGGCGCGCCCGGCGGCAGCCAAAGCAGGTATCGAGGTACTGGTTTATACCGCTGACCAGAAGGATTTATTCGCCCGCATCTGCGATTTTTTCGATCGCAGCGATTACAACATCGTGCAAGCCAAAATTCGTACCACGCGGCATGGTTATGCTCTGGATACCTTCCTGGTGCTGGATTCCGGCGAGATGGCGGATGGCGATCCTGATGTATCAGCCTTTATAGAGCATGAACTGACAGATCAATTACAACAGAAAGGGCCGCTGGAACCTCCGCTACGAGGACGCCTGAGCCGGCATCTCAAGCATTTTCCCATTACGCCGGAAGTTGACATCGAATCCGATGAAAAAGGCGTATTCCATATTTTGTCGATTATTGCGGGCGACCAGCCCGGACTGTTGTCAAGAATCGCGCGAGTGCTGGTGCAGTTCGGCGTAAATGTCCACAGCGCCCGCATCAATACGATGGGCGATCGTGCTGAGGATACGTTCCTGGTTACAGGAGAAATATTGAGCCAGGCGAAGACACTGATCCATCTGGAAACAAAGCTGTTAGCGGCGGTGCAGACCTCAAACGAAACAGCGAATGAAACAGCCAATGAAACAGTCAATGAGCCTCCGAAAAAAACTGTCGCGGGGCAGACGGCTTAAAACGTTTACACCAATGACTCGGGTGGTAACAGCGGACCGATGAGCGCATCGGGTGAGCTGAACGCGATTTAGCCGGTTCATCAGCGATCCGAGGAGAGCCTATCCCT
>Ga0310810_10006245_pt1 | contig 13440 bp, 11 predicted proteins | sample NCmetagenome_FD_207641 | JGI IMG/M metagenome (GOLD analysis project Ga0310810, IMG submission 207641) | Soil microbial communities from experimental microcosm in Duke University, North Carolina, United States - NC | ecosystem: Engineered > Artificial ecosystem > Soil microcosm > Unclassified ... | reverse complement strand
CCGGAAAATCCGGCGACGCCGCCGATCACGCCGGCGAGCGCGTAGCTGGCGACGCGCAGATTGCGCTCGGGGAGGCCGAGCGCGCGCGCGGCGAAATTGTCCTCGGCGATCGCGAGGAAGGCGCGGCCGACCAGGGTGCGGCGATAGAGATATTCGAGGGCGAGGATCGTGATCGCGCAGGCGACCACCGGCAGCCAGAACTTTTCATCCCAGACGCCGCTGCCGAGCCCGAACAGGCGCGGGAACGGCTGCGGCTCGGTGCCCCATTTGATCGCCGCGACCTGCTGGATCATCAGCGCCAGCGCCAGGGTCGAGAGCACATAGAGATGCTGTTCGAGGCTTTTCAGCACCGGCCTGACCGCCACGAATTCGGTGACGATCCCGATGATCGCGCATCCGAGCAGGGTCAGGAGAAAGCCTAAGAAAATCGGCATTCCCAGCTTCAGCGTGAACATCGAACCGAACACGCCGCCGAGCATGGCCAATTGTCCGGCGGTGAAACTCATCACCCGGGAGGTCGAGAACATGGTGTTGTAGGTGACGCCGACGAGCGCGTAGATCGCGCCCGCCGCCAGACCGGATGCCACGATGGAGGCGAGCATGTGCTATCGCCCTCTTCCGCCGCTTATGAATATCCCGGCGCGAGCGCGAACGTGCCGTTCCTGGCGGTGGAGGCTTCCGACATCACGATCTCTTCGGTCAGGTAGCCATTATGCTGGGTCGGCGAGAAGGTGTAATTGCCGAAATAGCCGGGGTACTTCGATAGCGTATTCCAGTAAGCGATGATCGCGGCGCTGTCGGTCGAACCGCCCTCCGCCACCGCCTTGGCGATCAGCTCGATCGCATCGATGCCGCCGGCGATCCACCACAGCAGCGTATCGCTCATGACAATGTTGGCCTTGGCAAGACGGGCGACCAGGTCCTCGCTCTTCGGCGGCAATTTCCCGGCCGCGTCGTAGCTGCAGCTCTTGTAGCCGATGGCGTAGACCTTTTTCCAGTTGGCGGGCTTTTCGACCAGGCCCGCGATCTCTCCCGACGACATCGAGGGATGGCCGACGAACGGGACATCCCAGTTCATCACGGCGCGAACGTTGAACATGCGCGCTTCCATGCCGGTGGAGACGCTCCAGACCACGATCGCTTCGGCGCCGGCGTTCTTGGCGCGCAGCATATCCGGCGTCATGTCAGGCTGGGTCGAGTCGACGTTGGCCTGATAGACCACGTCGGCGCCATCCTTCTTGAACGCTGCGACCGAAGCGCCGACCGCGGTCACGCCGTAGCCGGTGGTATCGCCGATCACGGCGATTTTCTTCACCTTGAGGATGTTGAGGCAATAATTGCGGACCGCGTCGTCCCACTGGCTGTTCGACGGCGCCATGCGGAAGGCGTTTGGAAACTTGGTGGTGTCGATCAGGGTTTCGACGACGCAAGGGTGAATATCCGGCATCTTGGCGCGCGCCATGATCGGCGTGGTCGCCAGCGCCTCGCCCGAATTGAGCGGGCCCCAGATGGCGTGAACCTTGGCCTGGCTGATCAGTTCCTGGGTGGCGTTCACCGCCTTGGTCGGATCGCCCTGGGTATCGCGCATGAACAGTTCGATCTTGCGGCCCTTGACGCCGCCGCCGGCGTTGATGGCATCCACCGCGAAATTCACCCCGCGGTTGAAGCCGATGGTCGGCGCAGAGCTTGGCCCGGTCATCGCGGCGAGGCAGCCGATCTTGACCGGCTCGGACTGGGCAATCGCGGGGGCAGGAAACGAGAATGCTGCAGCGCCCGCCGCGCCCGCGGTGCCCAATAATACGTCACGACGTGAAATGGCCATGTGATGCGTTCCCTGTTCCCTTTGCGGCGCCCGTCAATGGACGTCGGTTTCATTGGTTTTCCGCGGCTCACGGGCCGCGTTTTTGGCGGGTTAAATTTGAGCCTGATGCGAGAAACTTGTCCAGCGGTTATGCGGACATGGCAGGTCAGTGTTCATGGCCGACGTCCCCAGCGATCGGGATTGACGGCGCCGACCGGCGTCTCGCCCGCGATGATTTTCTCGACCTGGCGAACCGTTTCCAGCGACTGGCTCTCGATCGCCGGCGGCGTCAATCCGCCGATATGCGGCGTCGCGATCACGTTCGGCAGTTTAGCAAGCTCGGGCGTCGGCATCTGGTCGAGGGCGCGGCCGACATCCATTGCCGCGCCTGCGATGCGGTTCTCGAGCAAAGCCGCGGTCAGCGCCGCCTCGTCGACCAAATTGCCGCGCGACAGGTTGATGAAGAACGCGTGCGGCGCCATCCGCGCCAGCGCCGCCTGCCCGATCAGATTCTCGGTCTTTTCATTGGCGACCGCGAGGCAGACGACAAAATCGGCGCGGGCAAGGAGATCATCAAGCAGCACATGTGCGATATCCGGCTCGTTTACCGTCGCAAAGGGATCGGCGACCAGAACCTCCATGCCCAATACCTTGGCAATCCCGGCCAGATAGCGGCCGATGCTGCCATAGCCGATGATGCCGAGACGGCTGCCGGCCAGTTGCCGGCCCATGATCACCTTCGGCTTGCGCCCCGTATGATAGTCAGCGGTCGCACGCGAGACGCCGCGCGACAGATCGACCATGAAGCCGAGCGCCAGTTCCGCCACCGACTGCACGAAACCGGGTCCGGCCTGCGTCACCAGCACGCCCGCTTTGGAAGCGGCATCGACATCGATGTTGCGGATATCGACCGCACAGCGAACGAAGGCGCGCAGTTTTGGCAGCCGCGGAAAGATCTCGCTCGGCCCCGCGGTCAGCCGATCGGCGACGATGATATCGACATCGCCGGCCACCGCGATCAGGCCGAACGCATCCAGCGCCGCGTCACCTTGATACAGTTTGACGTCGGCGATCGCCTGCAAGCCGCTCAGGCTGCGTTCGCCGTAATATTGCGCCCTCGCCTGCGGCGTATGGGTGAGCAGGACTTTCATGTCAGTACCCGAAGGCGTGCGGCAAGGTCGTGCTGATCGCAGGCACGAAGGCGATCACCAGCAGGCACAGCAGCAGAAGGCCGAGATAACCCATGATCGGCTTGATGGTCTGCTCGATCGGCACGTTGCCGATCAGGCAGGCGCCGTAGAGCCCAAGGCCAAGTGGCGGCGCGAACAGGCCGAGCCCCATCGAAATCACCAGCACCACCCCGAAATGCAGGGGATCGATGCCGAGCTTGACCGCCACCGGCAACAGCAGCGGTCCGAAGATGATCAGCGCCGCCGCGCCTTCCAGCACCGAGCCCATCACGATCAGCACCACGATCGACAGCAGCATGAACAGCCAGACGCCGTGCGAGCCCGACAGCGAGAGCATGAGGTCGCCGACCATATGCGGCACCTGCTGCAGGGTGAGAATGAAAGCCAGCGATTGCGCGGCGGCGACGATGAACAGTACCAGCCCCGAGCGCGTCGCCGATTGCACGAAACTGTGCATGGCGGTCTTGAAGCTGAGTTCGCGGAACACGATGCTGCCGATCACGATGGCATAGACGGCGGCAAAGGCCGAGATTTCGGTCGCGGTCGCAAAACCGCTCTTGAAGCCGAAGAAGATCATGAAGATCAGCCCGAACGAGGCGATCGCGCCGCTCCACAACCCGGTGACAGGAATCTTCGGCTCGATTTCCTCGACCGCAGCCGGACGCTTGCCAAGAATGATGCAGAGCGCGATCAACGCCAGCGCCATCAGGCCGGCCGGCAATATGCCCGCGACGAACAGGCCGCCGATCGACAGATTGGCGACAAAGCCGAGGATGATCAGGTTGATGCAGGGCGGAATGGTTTCCGCCATCACCGCGGACGCCGCCAGCAACGCCACCGCGCTGCCCGGATTTTGCCGGGAACGCCGCGCGGCCGGGATCAGCACCGAGCCGACGGCTGCGACATCGGCCATCTTGGAACCGGAGATACCCGAGAACAGCACCATCGACATCACCATCACGACGTTCAGCCCGCCACGCATGCGCCCGACCGCCCGCTGCAGCAATTCGATCAGCCGGACCGACATGCCGTTGGCTTCCATCAGATAGCCGACCAGAATGAAGAACGGAATCGCCAGCAGCACGAAATTGTCGATGCCGCGCGCCATCTGCTGCGCGAAGATCACGCCGGGTAGCGTGCCCTCCACCCAGATGAAGATCAGCGCCGCCAGCGCCAGCGCAAAGCCGATCGGCAATCCGCCGAACAACGTGAGGAAGAAGCCGAGCAGCATCAGCGTATTCGACGACGGCACCGAGTTCGGCGACAAAAAGTCCCACGCCAGATAGACGCCGACGATGATTGCCGTCGCAACGATGCCGGCGAGCACGTCGCCAAGCGACCGCGTGCAAAAAAGCTCGAACGCGAACACCGTCATGAACAGCGCGCCGACGCCCATCGGATAGAAGGTCCATTCCAACGGCAGGCCGGAGCCGGAGGTCTGCCCCGTGGTCAGCCAACCCATCTTGAGGGCGTTGAACGCGACATAACCGGCAATGATCGTGACCAGCAGCGCGCCAATGGCGTCGACCACGCGCCGGATACCGCCCGGCAGCATGTCGATGAAGAACGCGACGCCGAGATTCTCGCTGCGCGCCAGCGCGCTCGCTGCACCGAAGAAGCTCGACCCGACCATCAGGCCACGCGCGACATCGTCGGCCCATTCGACCGGCGCGTTGAACAGAAAGCGCAGCAACACGGAAACGCAGACCACCAGCAGGTCGGCGACCAGCAGGACCGCCGCCGTGGCATCGCTTACGTTGAGCAACGCAGCTGATATCCGGTGGCCGCCGCCAGGCGCGCGCACGGCGACTGACATGACGGCCAACCTCAGGCCTGGGTCGCGCGGATCGCGTCCACTACGGGCTTAGCTTCGGGACGTGCCTTGATGAAATTGTCGGTCTGCGGAGCCACGCGCTTGCGGAAGGCCTCCTTGTCGCATTCGACAATGGTGACGCCCTTGTCCGCGAGGTTCTTCAGCGCCTCCTTCTCCACCTCGAGACCGTGGACTCTGGTATCGATAGCGGCCTTCCTGGCAGCGTCGAGGAAGCCCTCGCGCAGCTTCGGATCCATCCGGTTGAACGTCGCTTCGCTGAAATAGGTCGCAAGCGGCGAGAAATTGTGCTGCGTCAGCGCGTAGTGCTTCGAGGTCTCCCAGAACTTGCTGGCGAGGATGGTCGGCGGATCGTGCTCGAGCCCGTCAAGCACGCCGGCCTGCAACGCCGTGTAGATCTCGCCAAACGCCAGCGGCGTCGCAGCGGCGCCCATCAGGCGGAGACATTCCGTGATAACGGGATTGGGCAGCGTTCTGATCTTGAGACCGGCGAGATCTTCCGGACCCTTGACCGGCTTCTTTGCCAGCACGCTGCGCGAACCGAAATTGTAGGCCCAGGAGATGATGCGGATGCCGGCGCCCTTGAGCAGCGCCTCCTCGATCGGTTTCGCCGCGCCGGCGTCGAAGGCTTTTGTCTGTTGCGGGAAGCTCGAGAAGAGATAACCGAGGTCGAAGGTGCCGACCAGCGGCACCAGATTGGCCGAGATCGACGAACCGGAAATCATCAGGTCGATGACGCCGAGCTTGACCGAATTGATGACGTCAATTTCCTGGCCGAGTTGATTGTCCGGAAAATAGGTGACCTCGATCTGCTCGCCGAGCCCGTTCGCCTTCAGCTGCTTGACCAGATTGTCGTAATAGACGCGGCCGTTGGCGTATTTGGGATCGTTCGGCTGCGACGACGAGCATTTCAGTTTCATCGTCGCGGCCTCTGCCCGCCCGATGATGGCCGGCGACAGCACGAGGCCCGCGGCGGCGACCTTCGATGAATGCAGGAACACGCGCCGGCTGATGGGCACAGTCTTCATGGCGCTTTTCTCCCCAACGAGTTTTTGTCGCGCCGCATTTGACGATGCGGTCGCTCTATTTGTCCAAATGTATGACAAAAAGGAAAGGGCGCGCAAGAGCGCTCGTAACGGTGATGGAAAAAAACCTTGTGAGCATCGTGTGGTATGTGACGACCGGTACGGCGGTGCGCCGGCAGCTTCTATTTGGTCCGCGCGATCGACGTGCCGTCCCAATCTTCAGCTGTCGGGTTTTCGATCTGCTGCCTGCACCGTTCGATCATGACCGAGGAGGCCGCATCGCCGTTGCGGATTTCCCTTGCCGTTTCGAACGCGGCGATCGCGGCGGTGAACTCGCGCGCGCGCCACGCCGCAAGCCCGGCTTCATAGGCTTCCACCCAGCCGGGCGCGTCGCCGGCTCCATCGGCCATATCAAGTAATTCGTAGATCTGCAGGCCGCCCGCGCGGCCATAGACCGCAAGGCGGTCGAGTTCGCGCACCACGATGCGGTCGCCCGCAAGCCGCCGCGTCTCGGGGCCGATGATGATGGTGGAGCCGTAGACCTTGTTGGTACTCTCCAGGCGGCTGGCGATGTTCACGGCGTCGCCAATCACGGTGTAGTTCAGCCGCAGTTCCGAGCCGATATTGCCGACCAGCATATCGCCCGAATTGATGCCGATGCGGATCTTGACCGGCTGGCCGTGGTCGTCGACAAGTCCCGCCTCCGCCATCGCGCGCTGGCATGCCAAAGCGGCGCGGCAGCAATCGACGGCGTGATCGGGGTTGGGCGCCGGCGCGCCCCAGAATGCCATCACGGCATCGCCGATGAACTTGTCGATGGTGCCGCCGGTTTCTTGTATCTGCGCCGAGACCGAATCGAAATAGCGCGACAACAGCGGGATGATGCGGTCGCCGAGCCGCTCCGACATGCCGGTGAACCCGGCCAGATCGATGAACATCACGCTCATCGGCTTCACCGCGCCGCCGAGCCGCGCGCCGTTGCCGTCGCTGATCAGCCGCTTCACCAGGTCGGCCGGAATGTATTTCCGGAACGCGGCGAGCCCCTGCGCCATGTCGCCGATGGCGCCGGAAAGGTTTTCGATCTCGGTCAACCGCGACGGATGCCGCTGCACCTTGTCCAGATCGAAGCGCTCGACATGGCGGATCTCGCCCACCACCTTGATCAGGGGAGCGGCGATCAAGCGCTGGGCGAGCCACGCCGACAACAGCCCGGCAAACACGATCAGCACCGCCAGACCGATCAGCAATCTGCGGATCGTCATCTGCACCGGGCCGAGAAACTCCGATTCCGGCACCACCGTCACCAGCGACCAGCCCGGAAACGAAATCGGCGTCAGCACCGCCTGATAGACCTTGCCGTCCCGCGTCACCTGGCGATGCAGCGCCTCGCCCTCGCCCGGATTGTAGGCGCTGCCGGCATTCCGCATCGCATCCACCGCGACCGGAAACAGCGGATGATCGGTCTTCAGCGGCGTCACCTCGCTGGCATCAGGATCGGGCGCCGCGACTACGCCGCCCTGGCGATCGAGGAGGAAGGCGCCGGCCGATTTTCCGACGGTAAGCTGCGACAGGAAATTCGAGACCCGCGTCAGTTCGATGATGATGGCAATGACGCCGGCGGGCTTTTGATCGATCTCGACCGGCGCCGCGAAAGCGGCTGCCAGCCGTTCGCCGTTCGGATGTCTGGTCAGCGTCGACCAATGCTCATCGTTCAGGCGGATCGCTTCGCGAAACCATTCCTGATCGGTTACGGAATAGCTGGTGTCCTCGACGCGGCTCGACTTCAGCCGCAGATCATCACTGACATATTCCCAGCGATTAGTCCTGATCTTGCGGTCACCCGTGATCGCGATCATTTCGATCACGCCATCGCCGAGCTTGTGCCCGGCGAAGAATTCGCCATCCGGCCATCCGAATGCCACCCAGGAAATGGTCGGCTGCGAGCGCAATTGCGAAAGGAACACGACCTCGCGCTTGCCGGCGTCGCGCGCGTCGAACACCTTTTCGACCAGCAGCGTGCGCACCGCCATCATGGATGAGCGCGCTTCGGTGGTGATCGACTGCAACTCGTCGCCGACGGCGGAAACGATCTGGTCGTTGATGGTGTCGGCAAGGGTCTGGCTGACTCGCTGGGCGGTGCGCCACCACAACAAATGCACGCCGACGGCGCTGACGACGATCGACGTCAGGACGAGGGCTGAGATGGCACTGCGGATGCCGATGCGCATCGAGGTCCTTTGCGGGCTTGCTACCGCATTACGGGACCATATTAGCGTTTGTTTCACTGCCGAAGCCATCCCGGCGCGCCGGACACGGCTCTGTGACCATAGTTGAACCGGAAGCCGGCGAAACTTGCCGATTGCCTGTTCCGTACAAGCCAGGACGGCGCTATGCCTTGCCGCAGTTCTCGAAGGTCATGCAATGAGCGATGTTTCCCTCCCGGCGGCCATGATTGCCGGTCTCGTCAGCTTCCTGTCGCCGTGCGTGCTGCCGCTGGTGCCTCCCTATCTGATCTATCTGACCGGCGCGACCATCGAGCACGTCGCCAATGACGAGACGACCCAGGCCTCGAGGCGCGCGGTGATGGCCTCGGCGCTGATGTTCGTGCTCGGCTTTACCACCGTGTTCGTAGCCCTCGGCGCCAGCGCTTCCTTTGTCGGCGGCCTGATCCGCGCCTGGTCGGCCGAACTGTCGATTCTGGCCGGCATCGTCATCATCATCATGGGCCTGCATTTCCTCGGCCTGACCCGGATCGGGCTGTTGATGCGCGAAGGGCGGCTGACGGTACCGAAGCCGGTCGGGCTGTGGGGCGCCTATGTCATGGGGCTCGCCTTCGCATTCGGCTGGACCCCCTGCATCGGGCCGATTCTCGCGGCGATCCTCTCGATCGCAGCCGCCGAAGCCACCGTAACCAAAGGCGCCGGCCTGCTCGCGGTCTATTCGCTCGGGCTCGGGATTCCGTTCCTGCTGGCGGCCTTCATGATCGAGCAATTCTCTTCGCTGTTTTCGCGGATGAAGCGGCACCTCGACACGGTCGAGCGCGCCATGGGCGTCTTGATGATCATTACCGGCATCGGCTTCTTGACCGGCGCCGTCTCCAGCATCAGCATCTGGCTGCTCGAGACTTTCCCCGCACTGCAGAATTTCGGCTAAGGCCCCGTAACAAGCGGGCCGGCCGTTGCGAACCTCGTGCCATGACCGGTCTGGCCTCTTGCCATGACCAGCCTGTCGCCGAAGCGGCAGCCGTATTTTTCGCGCGCACCGGGTTTGAACAGGCCGCCGGTCGCGGTTTGGCGTCACGACAAATATCTGGAGGGGGTTCGCATGAATTTCATCGTCAATCTTCTGACCCTGTCGCCGGCACGGATCGCCTCGCATTTTTCCTGGGCAGGCCCGCTGATCATGCGTCTGATCGTCGGCTACACCTTCATGCTGACCGGCTGGGGCAAGCTCACCAATCTGGCGCAGGTCACCGAAAATTTCATCGGCTGGGGCATCCCGTTTCCGAAAATCCTCACCCCCTTCGTGTCCGGCGTGGAGTTTTTCGGCGGCATCATGCTGATCCTCGGCCTGTTCACCCGTATCCCGGCGGCGATGCTGGCGGTGGTGATGCTGGTTGCGATCAAGTCGGCGAAATGGGGCGACGTCGATTCGCTCGAAACCCTGCTCGGCTTCGAGGAGATGACCTACTTTGCCGCCTTCATGTGGCTCGCGATCGTCGGACCCGGCGCCGCGTCGCTGGACCGGCTGCTGGTGAATGCGGCCGGGCATGCCGACCTAATGATTTAAAAAAATGCGCAAGTAGCCAGCCCGCATGAGCGCAGCGATATGCGGGATTGGCGCAAGACAAGGCCCGGGTGGCGCTTCGCTCATCAGTTGCGGATTTACGGGAGTGTGGCGTTACGGTACGTTTGGCCTCCCTGTATAGGCCGTAGCTACGTAAGCAACCGTAACTTCGCGGGAGACACTCATGCGTTTCGTCTCATTGGCCGCGTTTGTTTTAGGGGTACTGGCGTTTAGTGGAGCCTCCTACGCAAAGGAATCCTGCCCTACGGGCAAGATTACCTGCGAGGAATGGTGCAAGCGGTACAATTCCAATCCCCAGTGCATGACGGGCCACGGGCGTTCCTGTGAGGCGCTTGGCGGGCCGAAACGGTGTGTGGCTGACAAGGCACGCCAATACTATTGAATTCATTTGGCAATGGTCCGCTGCACAGGTCGGCTCGAGGGCGTAATCCGCCGCTCTAGGTCTGGAGCCTCAACAGGTTTTTCCTGGCTCTAGACCAAGTCTGCTGATCGGTGTTTGAGATTTTGTCCTGCCGTGAGGCCGGTGCCAATTATAGCTGTGCAGCCATCCGGGCAAGATCGGCAGCACGTTCGTCGCAAGTGTTGTAAGCGCGAGCAAAAGCCCATTCGCGCAACGATGTCTGGCGGTAGAGACCCTGGCTGCCAAAAAGCTAGGCTGATTTTATTTCTTCTCGACCGGCCATCTTCTGCCCGTTTGGGGACCAACCCAGCTACCGGTCTTCATGCATGAACTGTACGAGCTTCTGCAGCCTTCGGGATTTGATTGCGAGCGCCTGCCCACTATCTCCAAGCAAAACTGCAACCCGTTACTGCAGGTCGTGGGCTGCGACTGCGCCCAAGCTCCCATCGGAAATGTTGCAACGAGCGGCGCCCCGATTATGGTTAGTGCGGACGCAAGCAAAATCTTTGAAAATTTTGACATGACAGCCCCCCTTTAGAAGAGGCTGCATGGTAGTTCCGGTGGTGAAGCTTAGCAATGTCTCGTTGTAGCGGCACTTACTGGACATGGACTTGCGTATCGTGATGTTCACGTTCCGGGGGTAAAGCGGCGATCTGCGGGCCTGCGGTGCCATGCTCGGCACGTTCGTCAAGGGCTGATCGTCTCGAATTGACACGAAAGGGGGTGGCCTCATCGTTTGGACTTATTGACGCGTAGATTTACTGACGTCGGATCATTGAAATAAATGGGATCGCCGTGTAACCAAACCGAACCCGCCGCGTAACTATCGCTGGGTGCGCCCCGGCCGGCCCTGAAATCAGCGGCTTGCGGTGGCGCACTGTCCCACTTCCTGATGGAGGAGATGCTCATGAAGATGACTTCGAAGTCCGGCGCCGCGATTGCCGCCGCTGCAGCTACCTTGTTCCTGGCCGGCGCGACCATGTCGAGCGTGACCTATGCCGCCGGCGAAGGTAAGTGCGTCGGCGCCAATGCCTGCAAGGGCCAGAGCGCCTGCAAGGGCGGCAACCATTCCTGCAAGGGACTGAACGCCTGCAAGGGTCAGGGTTTCTCCGCCATGACCAAGGAAAAATGCGACGACGCCAAGGGCAAATACGAGCCCGCCTGAATCGACGGCTTCCGGAACGGGGCCCGGTGTATGCCGGGCCTCGTTTCCATGATAATTTCAGGCAATACCCGTTGCCTTGACGGCGCCGGGTCGAAGCGGAGACGACATGAACGTCGCAAGCAGATTGCCCAACCCGCCTGCGGCGGCGCTTGCGGAGCGCCCGAGCAAAACGGCCAGGGATTCCGTCAAGCCGCCGTTCCTCGGCTTCGGTCTCGGCCTGCGCGCCCAGCACTACGACGAAATCCTCAACGGCAACCCGCCAATCGACTGGTTCGAGGTCATCAGCGAAAACTACATGCTGCCGGGCGGCCGGCCGCTGCGCACGCTCGACCGGATCTGCGAACGCTATCCCGTCGTGATGCACGGCGTGTCGCTGTCGATCGCATCAACCGCGCCACCTAACTTCGAATATCTGCAGGGTCTGAAGGACCTCGCCCGGCGCGTCGAGCCGAAATGGATCTCCGACCATCTGTGCTGGACCGGCGTGCACGGCAAGAACCTGCATGATCTGCTGCCGATCCCCTACACCCAGGAGGCGCTCGACCACGTCATCAGCCGCGTGCAGCTGGTGCAGGAGTTCCTCGGCCGCGCCATCGTGCTGGAGAACGTCTCGACCTATATCCAGTTCAACAATTCCGAAATGACCGAGTGGGAATTCCTGTCCGAACTGTCGCGCCGTTCCGGATGCTGGCTGCTGTTCGACATCAACAACGTCTATGTCAGCGCCTTCAACCACGGCTATGACGCGATGACGTTCCTGAACGGGATTCCGGCCGATCGGGTCGTGCAGTTTCACATGGCCGGTCACAGCCACATGGGTACCCACATCATCGACACCCACGATCATCCCGTATGCGAGGATGTCTGGGATCTCTATGTCGCGGCGATCAAGCGTTTCGGCCGCGTCTCGACCATGATCGAGCGCGACGACAACATTCCGCCGCTCGACGAACTGCTTCTCGAAGTGAACCGCACCCGTGAGATCGCCGAAAGAGTCTTGCCGCCCGCGGGCAAGCGCGCGGGATGAGCGACTTCGCACGGCAGCAGGCTGATTTCCAGCGCGGCATCCTGACCGGCGACGACAGCGTGCTCACCGAGATCCTCGACAGCCCCCGGGAGAAACGCGAGACGCTGTATGGCGTCTATCGCTACGCCTATGGCTCCCGGCTGGTCGAGGCCATGCGCAACGATCACGAACTGCTGCATCTCTATCTCGGCGACGAGATGTTCGACGAGATGGGGCACGCCTATGTCAAGGCGCGTCCGTCGGAACATCCGAACCTGCGCTGGTTCTCGGAAGGCCTGCCGGGGTTTCTCAAAACCGCCGAACCCTATTGCAATCACCCGGTGCTGTCCGATCTCGCCGCACTCGAAAAGGCGCTCAACGACGCCTTCGACGCCGCGGAAGGCCCGGTGCTCGAACTCGCCGCCATGGCGGCTTTCGCGCCGGAAGCCTGGCCCGATCTCAAATTCCAACCGCACCCCAGCGCCGCGCGGCTCGACCTTTCGACCAACGCGTCCGCGATCTGGCTGGCGCTCAAGAACGATGAAACGCCGCCGGATGCGGCCGCGCTGGACGAGCCGTCGCGCCTGCTGGTCTGGCGCCAGGACGTGACGCCGATGTTCCGCGAACTTCCCGCCGAGGAAGCCATGATGTGGGACGAGGCCGGCGGCGGAATTCCGTTCGGCGTGCTTTGCGAGATGCTTGCGACCTATGACGATCCCGATGGTGCGGCGGCGCGCGGCGCTACTTACCTGCACGGCTGGATTACATCCGGAATTCTGACCGCCGTTTCTGCCTGACAGCAAAGGCCCGGGCCGATGGGCACGAACACCGATCGCCATTTTATCGAGCACATGACGTGGGACGAAGTCGCGCGCCACATCGCCAATGGCGCTGCGGCGATCCTGCCGATCGGCGCCGCCGCCAAGCAGCATGGCTTCCATCTGCCGCTCAACACCGACCGCATCCAGGCCGAATTTCTCGCCAGCCGGCTGGCGATGCGGATCGATGCGTTGATCTGGCCGACGCTGGGTTACGGATATTACCCGGCCTTCGTCGCCTATGCCGGCAGCAGCAGCCTGTCGTCGCCGACCTTCGAAGCCGTCGTGCACGAGATTGCGGCTGGGATCATCGGCTTTGGCTGCCGGAAGCTGCTCGTGCTCAACACCGGCATCAGCACGCTTGCCCCGGTCGAACGCGCGCCGTCGCGCCTCGATG
>Ga0310810_10006244_pt1 | contig 13440 bp, 11 predicted proteins | sample NCmetagenome_FD_207641 | JGI IMG/M metagenome (GOLD analysis project Ga0310810, IMG submission 207641) | Soil microbial communities from experimental microcosm in Duke University, North Carolina, United States - NC | ecosystem: Engineered > Artificial ecosystem > Soil microcosm > Unclassified ... | reverse complement strand
TCCTAGCCGCGTTGCTCGCCCTCTCGATCGCCACGCCGGCGCTGGCCGCCATCAAGGAAGAGCCGGTCACTTACAAGGACGGCGAGACCACCATGAAGGGCGTCGTGGTCTACGACACCGCCACGGCCGGCAAGCGTCCCGGCATCGTCATGGTGCACGAATGGTGGGGCATCACGAAGCACGTGCACAACGAAGCGCGCGGACTCGCCGGCCAGGGCTACACCGTCTTCATCGCCGACATGTACGGCGATGCCAAGACGGCCGACAACCCGAAGGACGCCGGTGCGCTGTCGAGCTCGGTCATGAAGAACCCGCAGACGATGCAATCGCGCTTCAACGCCGCGCGCGAGCAGCTCACCAAGCAGCCGAGCGTCGACCCCACGCGCATCGGCGCGGTCGGCTACTGCTTCGGCGGCGCGGTGGTGCTCAACATGGCGCGCGCCGGGGCCGATCTGGCGGGCGTCGCCGGCTTCCACGCCTCCCTGGGCCTCAACACGCCCGCGCCCGCGCCCGGGGCGGTGAAGGCGAAGATCCTCGTCCTCAACGGCGCGGACGATCCCTTCGTGAAGAAGGAGCAGTACGTGACGTTCAAGAGCGAGCTGGACGCGGCCAAGGCCGACTACAAGGTGATCGAATATCCCGGCGCGGTTCACGCCTTCACGAACCCCGAGGCGACGGCGCTCGGCGAGAAGTTCAACCTGCCGCTGCGCTATGACGCGAAGGCGAACGAGGAAGCGAAGGCCGAGGCGTCGAAGTTCTTCACCGGGGTCTTCAAGAAGTAGGCCCTACCGCTTCTCGATGGTGCGGATCACCGCGGTGTAGTAGGCCTCGCTCCAGCCCGCGGCGGCGGTGGCTTCGAGCAGCCGCCGCGTGGTGGCCGCCTGCTCGAGCGTGACCCCCGCGGACTCGGCCAGCTGGATGGCGTACGACAGGTCCTTCAGGATGTACCGCGTGGGGAAGGCGCCCTCCGTGGGGTGATGGTCGGGCAGGAGCGACTTCATCCCGTGATTCCGGAGGACGAAGCTGTCGGCGGACCCCTTGGCGAGCGTCTCGAACAGCACGCGCGGCTCCACCGCGCCGGTGGCGCGGGCCACCGCGAGGGCCTCGGCGAGGGCGACCACCGTCTGGGCGACCACCATGTTGTTCATGAGCTTCACCGCCTGACCCGCGCCGACGCCTCCGCAGTGGGTCACCTCCGAGCCCATGCACCCCAGGAGCGGGCGGAGCCGCGCGAACAGCGCCGGCTCCCCGCCCACCATGATGCTGAGCGTGCCGTCGCGGGCAGCCTGGGCGGTGCGCGCGATGGGCGCGTCGGCGAAGGCGGCGCCGCGCGCGCCGAAGGCCTGGTGGAGCTCGCGCGCGAGGGCGACCGGACAGGTGCTCATGTCGACCACCGTCTGGCCCGGCTCCACGAGGGCGGCAAGACCGCCGCCGGCGCCGAGGCAGACCGCGCGGACCTGGGGCTCTCCCGGCAGGCACAGGAACACGATCTCCGCGCGGCTCGCCACCTCCGCTACCGAGGCCGCGGCCTGCACGCCGTCGGCCGCGAGCGAGGTGAGCGGCGCCCGCCGCTCGTCGAAGGCCACCACCGTGGCCCCCGACTTTCTCGCCAGGTTTCGACACATCGCCTCGCCCATGACCCCGAGCCCGACGAATCCGAGCACTCCTGTCGTCGCCATGCCGGCCTCCCTGTGCCCCGAGTGATGACGGCCCCGCGAGCGGGGTGCGCCGCCTGATAGTATCGCGGGTCAACGCCGGATGGGCGGTACCGCCGATCACCTTGATCGCCCAGGCGGAACTCTCGGGCGGCGAAGGGGCGGCCTGATGTAGAGTGCCAGGGCGGCGGCGGGAGCGAGTGCGTCCCAGCCCAGCGGGAGGACGGCATGGACAAGTCGGGCTGGGTGATGGGGGAGGTGCTAGCCAGGCAGGCCAGCGCACGAGGCCACCGGGCTTTTCTGACTTTCCCGGACGGCTCCGACGTCAGCTACGCCGAGGCCGATGAGATCGCCCACCGGGTCAGCCGCGGGGTGGCCGCCATGGGGACGGGGCCCGGCGACCGGGTGGGAGTGTGGCTTCCCAACGGGCCCGAGATCCTGCACGCCTCGTTCGGTATCTACCGGGCAGGGGCCGTCGCGGTGTTCGTCAATCCGGGCTACCGGGGCATCTTCCTCGAGCACGTGCTGAACAACGCCGGAGCACGCTGGATCATCATGGCGGCCGAGTATCTGCCGCGCCTTGCCGAGAGCGAGGCCAACCTGCCCGGCCTGGAGCGGGCGGTGATCGTGGGGCCCGTGCCGCCCGATGCCGCTCGCCCTCGTCGGATCTCGATCCACCTCTGGGAAGAGCTGGTGAGCCAGCCCGCCGACCCGCTTGGCGTTCCCGTGAGCTATCGGGACGTGGGGGCCATGATGTACACGTCCGGCACCACCGGACCCTCCAAGGGGGTGCTGATGCCCCACGCCCACCTGTACCTCTTCGGCCAGGGCGTGGTGGACAACCTCCGGGTCACGGCGGACGACGTCTACTACATCTGCATGCCGCTCTTCCATGCCAACGCGCTCTGCATGCAGCTCTACGGGACGCTCATCGCGGGGGCGCGGGCGGTGATCGCTCCCCAGTTCAGCGCCAGCCGTTGGGTGGACGAGGTGCGCGCGTGCGGGGCTACCCTCACCAACACCCTGGGCGTGATGACGGAGTTCATCCATCGCCAGCCGGCGCGTCCGGAGGACCGGCGTCACCGGCTCCGCCTGATCTGCGCGGTGCCCACGCCGGCGGAGATCGCCACGAGCTTTCGCGAGCGCTTCGGGGTGCCGCTCATCGAGGGGTATGGCATGACCGAGGTGAACATCCCCCTCTACATGCCGCTCGACGTGCCGTACCGCCCCGGGAGCTGCGGCAAGGTCTACGACCGCTACTTCGAGGTCCGGGTGGTGGACCCCGAGACGGACGAGGAGATGCCGCGGGGCAGCGTGGGCGAGATCGTCGTACGGCCCCGGGAGCCGTTCGGCTTCATGCTCGGGTACAACGCCATGCCCGACCGGACGGTGGAAGCCTGGCGCAACTTCTGGTTCCATACCGGCGACGCCGGGCGCCAGGACCAGGACGGCTACTTCTACTTCGTGGACCGCATCAAGGACACCATCCGGCGCCGAGGCGAGAATCTCTCCTCCTACGAGATCGAGCGCGTGCTGCTCGAGCACCCCGCGGTGGCCGAGGCCGCCGCGGTCGCGGTCCGCTCGGAGATCGCGGGGGGTGAGGACGAGGTCAAGGCATGCGTCGTCCTCACGCCGGGCCAGGCGCTCGCCCCCGAGGCGCTCCTGGACTTCTGCCAGACGCGCATGCCCCACTTCGCGGTGCCGCGCTACGTGGAGTTCCTGGCCGAGCTCCCGAAGACGCCCACCGCCAAGGTGCAGAAGGTGACGCTGCGCCGGAGCGGGATCGGCTCCGCCACGTGGGATCGCGAGGCGGCCGGCTACCGCCTGCGGCGCTGATCCGACACGTCCAGCCGAGACGTCAGACGTACGGCAGGACGCGCTCGCCGAAGAGCCGGATCGCCTCCATGATCTGGTCGTGGGGCGGCCCGCCCGAATGGGCGTGGCGGAGCCGGAGCAAGAACGTGCTCGCGCCGGTCGCCTTCTGCCAGCGCTGGAACTCCCGGATGCAGGTCTCGGGATCCCCCAGGATCAGGCGATCGGGGGCGAGATTGTCCAGGGTGAACTCCGAGCCGGCGGAGAGATTGCGGAACTCGGCCAGGCGATTCTCCCAGTAATACCGGTAGGCGGCCATCACGTGCGGGCCGTAGACGGCGTCGGCCTCGGCGCGCGATCGGGCGGCCCAGGCGTCGCGCATCTGGACGACCTCGGCCGGCCGGCGCGCCTCTCGCGCCGCCTCCTTGTAGAGATCGGCGAGCTGCGTCGCGTTCGCCAGGCTGGTGCTGGGGGTGCCGACGAAGCCGTCGGCGATCCGGCCGGCCCGCCGGGCGGCGGCGGCGATGCTGGCACCGATCCAGAGCGGCGGCCCCGACTTCTGATAGGGGCGCGGTCGGATCTGGACGCTCTCGAGAGTGTAGTGCTTGCCGCGGAACGAGAACGGCTCGCCCGCCCAGCACAGGCGCAGGATCTCGATGCTCTCCTCGAACCGCCCGGCGCGATCCTCCATGGGGACGGAGAAGGCGCGGAAGTCGGCGGGCTGGTAGCCGATGCCCACCCCCAGGATGACCCGCCCCTTGGAGACGAGGTCGAGGGTGATGACGTCCTCCGCCACGTGCACCGGGTGATGGAGTGGCAGCAGGATCACCGAGGTGCCGACGCGGAGCCGCGTGGTGCGAGCGGCCACCGCGGTGGCCACGATGAGCGGCGAGGGCAGGAACCCGTCGTGGTCCTGGTGGTGCTCGCCGAAGAAGCAGGAGTCGAAGCCGCTGGCCTCGGCCAGCTGGGCCTCGGCGATGACCTCGTCGATGCAGCGGTCGATCTGCTCACCTCGCGGCGGATTGGCGATCGAGCTGTAGAGGCCGAATTTCATGACCGGGCGCTCAGGCCGCGAACTTCATGCGGCAGAAGCAGGAGGCCTTCACCGGTACCTCCGATCGAGCCAGCGCGAGGTCGAGGCGCTGCTTGATCAGGGCGGCCTCGATCGTCTCGCCGCGCCGGGTCAGGCATTCGTGCAGGCCGTGCAGGCTCCAGAGGTTGTCGGGATGCTGGCAGGCCCGGCTGAGCTTGCCGTCGAGGCCGAGATCCGAGCGGTAGATCGCCTCGGCCTCGGCGACCCGGCCCTGCTCCAGTAGCAGCGCCCCGAGGGCGTGCCGAGTCGGCTGCATCCAGCCCCACGGCTCGTCGTAGGGGAGCGCGTCGTCGAGCTCGACCGAGCGGCGGAGATGAGCGAAGGCGGCCTCGTGGTTGCCGCGCCGGTACTCGAGCTCGCCGTTCAGCATCGCCTCGGCCACCCCGAGCAGGTCCTGGACGGTGTTGTTGTGCACGCGGCGGCTCTCCGGCACCCGCCGCTTCGCCTCGAGAAACGCGGCCTTGGCCGCCTCGGCCTGGGCGATGTGGCCGAGCGCGGAATGCGCCACCGTCTGGGCGTAGAGCATCATCGCGGTCGTCGCGCAGTAGAGCTCCGGGTCGCGGGGCAGCTCCTGAGCGATGATCTCGTGCCACTTGCCGAAGCGCACCAGCACGTGCTGCTTCATCGACAGGTAGCCCTCGACGAAGTCGGCCATCGGCGGCGAGGGGATCCGGAGGAGCGCCTCGGGCGTGGTGTCGATCAGCTCCTGCGCCGCCTCCATGGCCGCCCGGTACTGGCCGAGGAACATGGCTCCGTAGACCGCGAAGTGGTAGTCGTGGGTGCGGTAGAGCGCGTAGACGTTCAGCGCCCCCTCGCGGGCCAGGAACTTGCGGTCGGCGGCGATCGCCTTCTGGTTGTAGACCAGGACGTCGCGGTAGTGGCCGCAGAGCACGTCGATGTGGGTCGGCATGTGGATCAGGTGGCCGGCGTCCGGCACCAGATCGCGCAGGCGGTCGCCCGCCCGCAGCGCGCGCTGCGGGAAGGGCGACATCTCCATCAGGTGGACGTAGAGGTGGAGGAGGCCCGGGTGGCTCCAGGAGGCGGGGACGTCGCGGAAGGCGGCCTCCAGCACCTCGACCGCTTCCGCGGTGCCGGCGCCCTCGGCGACGCCTCCGGTCTTGAGGTCCCACATCTTCCAGGGCGTCAGGTTCATGATCGACTCGGCGAAGACGTGGCGCACCTCGAGGTCGTCGCGGTTGGCGCGGAATACCCCGCGCATGGCGTCCGCATAGGCGGCGTCCCACGGCGCCTGGTCCTCGATGGTCTCGCGCTGCGGATAGCGCGCGGGCAGGGCGCGGATCAGCGCCCGCTCGACCGGGCTGGCCCCTTCGGCGCGGGCCAGGGCGCCCTGCATCGCGTCGTAGGCGGCGGCGAGCGCGGCGGCCTTGCCGGCCGGATCGTAGAGGTGCCAGGGCAGGTTGTAGTTCGGCCCGGCCGCATAGGAGATCCCCCAGTAGGCCATGGCACAGCCGGGGTCGAGCTCCAGCGCCTTCTGGAAGCAGGCGATCGCCTCGGCGTGGTTGAAGCCGTAGAGCCAGTTGAGGCCCCGGTCGAACCAGAGCTGGGCGTCGGGCGCGGCGGTGGTGATCTTGCGGGTGTAGGAGCCGAGGTCGTAATACTCCATGTGATCCTCCGTTGCTGCGGGCGTCGGACGATCGGGGTCCCGGGGCGTCCGGGCCCGGCCGATTATGCCACGGAGCTCGTACCGCTGGCGGCGGAACGCTCGGATGCCCGCCCGAGCCCCCGCTCCGAGCGTACACTTCGAGGGTGAACGCGGAAGACGCGACGCCCCGGGTGGTGTTTCTCGACATCGACGGCGTGCTGGCGCCGATCCGCCACTGGGACCGATACGGAGACCTCGAGCCGGCGTGCGTCGAGGTGCTGAACGAGATCGTCGCGGTCGCCCGCGCCGACGTCGTGGTCTCGTCCACCTGGCGGCACGGCCGGACGGTCGCCGAGCTGCAGGCGATGCTGGAGGCGAAGGGGTTCACCGGCCGCGTCGTCGACAAGACCCCGACCGGGGCGCCCGGCGCCGAGCGCGGGGAGGAGATCGCGGCCTGGCTCGCGGAGCATGCGGTGGGCGGCTACGTGATCATCGACGATCACGTCGACATGGGAGCGCTCCGCACCCGGCTCGTCCTGACCCATCCGGGCCACGGGCTCCGACCGGCCGACGCGCCGCGAGCCATCGAGATCCTCCTGCGCCTCACGTGAGCGTGTCCCCGGCCGCGTCCCACGTGGCCTTGACGAGCCTCCACCGACGAGGCACGCTCTGTCCGATCGGAGCACGTGATGACCCTGATGCTGGGAGCCTACTTCTTCTTCATCGCGCTCATTCTCGCGCTCCTCGAGATCCAGATCGAAGGGCCCCACGGCTGGGCCGAGAAGCTACCTACCTGGCGCTGGGACGGCCCCGTGGTGCGGCGGTCGTTCGGGAAGCCGGTGACCGGATACCACGTCTGCCTCGTGACGTGCATCCTCCTTTTTCTGCACGTTCCTCAGTTCTACGGCGGTTCCTGGGAGCGCGAGGCCGACCTGCTCGCGATGTTCTTCTTCCTCACCGTGACCTGGGACTTCCTCTGGTTCGCGTGCAACCGGCATTTCGGGGTCGCCCGCTTCCGCAAGGGCCAGATCTGGTGGTTCCCGGCCTGGACGCTCGGCGTGCCCCGGGAGTACTTCGTGGGGATCGCGCTCTCCCTGGGCGTCGCGCTCGCGCCCGCCCTCTGGACCGGCGCGTGGGCGGACCGGGCCTGGCGGTGGGGCCTGGTCTTCGGGGAGCTGGCCGCTCTGACGACCGCCGTGACCGCCTGGACGCTCGGATCGCGGCGGCGGACCGCGGGGCTGCTTCGCGCGATCCGTGGCGCAGGGAAGGTCAAGCCGAGGTAGCGTCCGACGGTTACCGCAAGGTGAGCCAGCGGCGGAGCTTGCGAACCGGTCCGCCGAGGTCGGTACGCGCCGGCTCGTCGCCGTCGTCGCTGAAGAGAACCCCGCGGCGCCGGGCCCCCACCTTCGGCAGGAGCTCGGCCAGCCCCGCCTGGAGCGCCAGGGCCGCGTCGCCCATCATCTCACCCAGCTCGGCAAAGAGCCCATGGGGCGCCCGCCCACCCCAGTCGATGTAGCGATAGGGGTGGACCAGGTGTCCCGAGTGCGCCTCCCGACCGCAGGCCTCGCAGAGGCGGACGCCGCACGTGTCGCAATAGACGACGGCGAGGTGGTGGGGGTCCGTCGAGCAGCACATGACGAGCGGCGGGAGATGACGCTCGACCGACCGGGCCGCGAGCTCCGCGCCGTCGCTCGCTCGTAGGAGGGTGCCGAGCTCGGTCGCCCGATCGCGGATCTGCGGCCGGCGGCAGGCATCGAAGGCCGCCGTCAAGTGCTCGCTGTCGAGCCGGCGGATCGGAATCGGCTCCGGCCCCGCGCCCGCCTCCGCGACGATCCGCCCCCAGAAGAACTGATCGCCGAAGAAGGGCACGATCACCGTCGGCAGGCCCGCGCGCAAGCCCGCGGCGGTGGTCCCGGCTCCGCCGTGATGGCAGACCGCGCGGCAGCGCGGGAACAGCCAGTCGTGTGGACAGTCGTCGATCAGGTACACGTTCGGCGGAGGCGCCTCGCCGCCCAGGTGCGCCCAGCCGCGCGAGACGACACCGCGCGCGCCCGCCTGGTCGAGCGCCCTGAAGATGGTGCGGGTGAGCGTGGCGGGGTCCTCGGCGACGACCGACCCGAACCCGACGTAGATCGGCGCCTCGCCGGCGGCGAGAAAGTCGAGCAGTGCGGGCGGGGGCTCGTAGGCCTGGGCCTGCGCGTAGTGGATGAAGTTCGCCAGCTCGATATGGGGGCCCCACTCCGCGGGCTTGGGCACCAGGCCCTCCGGCCAGAGGTAGGTGAAGGGTACCTCGTGGTCGTCGAGGAGCGCCGCGCCGTCGGTGAGGGCCACGGGCGAGAGCCCGAGGGTCTTCGCGCGGAACGCGTCGACCAGGTCGCCGATGCCGGCCCAGACCAGCAGGTCGACGATCCCGTAGGAGAAGAAGCTCTCCACCGGGTGGTGGGCGCCGGGATCGATATTGGCGAACGGGTGGGGAAAGGCGCAGGTGGCCGTCCACGGCATGGTGAAGATCATGTGTAGCGGGATGTGCAGCGCCTCCGCGCAGTGGATGTGGCCGTAGCTGGGCGGGTTGGCCACGATGGCGTCGGCCCGGAACGGTTGCGCCCCCGGCCGGTCGGGGTCCGCCTCCGTGCAGGCGCGCCAGGTGGATTCCAGGATCTCGGCGATCATCGCCCGCTTCTTCGGCACGTCGTCCCAGATTTGATCGACGCGGGTCGGCAGGATGCTGCCCCCGGTCTTGACGATGTACTCCATCAGCTGATGGGGATTGCCCCCGAGGGGATAGAACTCCAGACCGGCCTGCTCGACCATGGGCCGGAATTCGCGGTGGGTCGCGACGCGGACGCGGTGGCGCTCGGCGAGCCGACGAGCGATCGGGATGAACGGCTGCACGTCGCCACGCGACCCGACGACCATGACCACGATGGACAGCGGGGGCACGTCGGGCCGATCCGCCGGAGGCGCGGGGGCGCCCTCGATCTCGCGGGCGTGCGCGGCGAGCCAGGGCGAGACCTGGGCGAAGGGGGTCGCGGCGTGGTCGAAGTCCAGCTGCAGGCGGCCGCCGGCCCCGGTCGAGATGCCGGTGAGCCCGCGTACGGCGGCGGCGCGCAGGCGACGGCTGTGCAGCCGCCGTCGCAGGAAGGCGGTGGCGACCGCCTCCACGAACCCCGGGCTCACGCTGTCGCTCACCGCATCTGCTCCCGTGGCGCGTCCGTCAAGTCGCGTCGCGCCACCGTCATCCTTCAGGGGCGCACGTTACCGCGGTCGGTGCCGTCGCGCAACTGCGGCGCGAGTGGGCAGGGTCGAGGACCGAGGGCCCGCCGGGCGAGAAGTCACGGCCCGAGGCGCGCCCCTCCGTGAGAGACTGCGCCGTGCCGCGCTGGCTCTTCACCGGCTGGACCGTGGTGGCGGGCGCCTTCTTCGGCTATGCGATCGCGCAGGGCCTGATGCACTCCTACGCGGTGTTCCTCGTCGCCTATCTCGGTGAGTTCGGGTGGGGCCGGGCCGAGACCTCGGTGGCGTACTCGATCTCGCAGCTCGTGCTCGGGGTCAGCTCGCCGCTCGTCGGCGCCCTCGTGGACCGTCTCGGGACCCGGGTGCTCGTCGCCGCGGGCGCGATCCTGCTGGCGGGCGGGCTCGCGGCCAACGCGGGGGTGTCCTCGCTCTGGCAGGTCGTCCTGCTCTACGGCTTCGTAATGACTTTGGGGTCGAACTGTCTCGGCCTCGTCGTCTCGGTCCCGATCCTCTCCCGCTGGTTCGTGCAGCGACGCGGGCTCGCGATCTCGATCGTGCAGTCCGCCAACGGCTTCGGGCGCGCCACCTCCGCTCCGATGGGGCAGCTCCTGATCTCCTCGATCGGCTGGCGACGCTCGTACCTGGCCCTCGCCGCGGTCATGACGGCCGCGGTGATCCCGATCGTCCGCGCCTTCCCGACCCTCGAGCCCGTCGCGGCGGACGCGGGGCCCGGGACCCGAGCCCACCGCGCCGAGCCGCCGGTCCAGGTCTGGACGGTGGCCGCGGCGATGCGGACGCCGCACTTCTGGCTGCTCTTCGCGGTGTACCTGCTCACCGGCCTCGGGAGCTTCCTGGTCTCGCTGCACCAGCTCGCCTGGGCGATCGACGTGGGCTTCGACCCGCTCTACGCGGCGAGCGTGCTCGGCACCGGCAGCCTGCTGGCGGTGGTCGGGACCATCGGCACCGGGACGATCTCGGACTACATCGGGCGCGAGGTCTCCGCGATCCTCGCCTACCTGGTCTCGATCGTGGGCGTGATCTGCGCGCTCTTCGTCTCGAGCCCCGACCAGCACGCGCTCCTGTGGCTGCACGCCTGCTTCTTCGGGCTCACCTGGGGCGCGCGCGGCCCGCAGATCACGGCCAAGACCGCCGACCTCTTCCAGGGCCCGCACCTCGGAGCCATCCTGGGTGTGATCTCGATCGGCACCGGTCTCGGCGCGGGGGGCGGCGCCTGGGCGAGTGGACTGATCTTCGATCTCTCGGGGAGCTACCGCCTCGCGTTCCAGCTGTCCATCGCGGCCTACGCGGTCGGCTGCGGGGCCTTCTGGATGCTGCGCCGGCCCGCCCGGGCGCGCCTAGGCGCCTAGCCCCGAGGTCGCGCCCACCGCCCGGACGAAGCGCTCCACCTCGGACTCGTCGTTGTAGTAGTGCACGCTGGCGCGGACGAGGGCGTCGGCCCCCGGCACGGTCGGGTCGGCCCGCGACAGGCGGGCCTCGTGGGCGTTGATGCTCATGGCGCGAAGCCGGTCGCGCGTCTCGGCCGGCGTCTCGCCGGCCTTGAGAAAGGCGACGATCCCGCACTGCTCCACTCCGCGGTCGTGCACGCTCACGCCGGGTCGCTTCACGAGCTCCCGCCGCAGCAGCGTGGCGAGGGCCTTGACCCGCGCCTCGATCGCGTCGATGCCCACCCGCAGCGCGTAGCGGGCCGCGACTCCCAGGCCGATCTGGCCGGCCACGTATCGCTCCCAGTTCTCGAACCGGCGCGCGTCGTCCCGGACGGCGTAGGTGTCGGCGTCGACCCAGGTGGCGGCGTGGAGATCGATGAACGGGGGCTCGAGCGCCTCGATGGTGTCGCGTCGGACGTAGAGAAAGCCGGTGCCGCGGGGCCCGCGCAGATACTTGCGGCCGGTGGCCGAGAGCATGTGGCAGCCGATCTGCCGCACGTCGACCGTGAGCTGGCCGACCGACTGGCAGGCGTCGAGCAGGTAGAGGACGCCGTGGCGCGCGGCGATTCGGCCGACGTCGGCCGCCGGGTTGACGAGCCCCCCTCGGCCCGGCACGTGCGTGATCGCGATCAGCTTCGTGCGCGGACCGATCGCGCGCTCGAGCGCGGCGAGGTCGATCTGCCCGGACGCGTCGCCGCCGACCACGTCGATCTCGATGCCCACGCGCGCCTTCATCTGGAGGAAGGCGAGATGGTTCGACAGGTACTCGGCCTGCGCGGTGATGACGCGGTCGCCGGCCCGGAACGGGACCGCGTAGAACGCCATGTCCCAGGCGCGAGTGGCGTTCTCGACGACCGCGATCTCGTCCGGGTGCGCGCCGATCAGCGCGGCGACCGCGTCGTAGGCGTCCGCGATGTGATCGGCCGCTTCCGCCGCGGCCTCGTAGCCGCCGATGGCGGCCTCGCGATGCAGGTGACCGATCACCGCGTCCACGACCGGCCGGGGCGGCAGGGCCGAGCCCGCGTTGTTGAAATGAAGGACCCGGTCGACGCCCGGCGTGTCCGCCCTCAGGTGCGCGATGTCGAGCATGGCTGCCTCCTCTCGCGGGGATGGGGCTGGCCCGTGTGCCTCGCTACGGGCGACCCGCCGCGTCGCGCGGCGGCTCCTCGAGCGTGATGACGTGCTCGGTGCCCGGCGCGCTCCGGTCCCTCGCGTGCAGGCGGAAGAGCGCGGTGGCCGCCCACGCGGAGGAGGCCTCTCGCTCCCAGCCGCAGGAGCACCGGACGCGCCAGCTCGGCCCGGACGAGGTCATGCGGCGCGATCGGCCACCGAATATTCCGGGCGGGGAGGTGACGTGGGCAGGGGAAGGGCCACCCTGTCAGTCTACCGCTCCGGGCAAGGGCGCTTCGCGGCCCCACGGGTGTATCGACGGAGGATGGAATTGAGGCGCCGGAGTGGCGCGGTGATCCGCCACGAGAGGCTGTTCTGCAGCGCGCTCGCCTCCATGGCGGTCTCGGCCATGCGACGGCCCTCTCGCATGAGGCCGAGCTCGTGGCTGATGTCCAGGGCTCGCTGGTCGCGCGCCGAAGGGCCCGCGAGCGCGAGCTGGAGCAGCGCCGGCACATCGAAGAACGCGAGCGGCTGATACTCGGAGGTGACGACCAGGATATCGGACCCGGCGTGGATGTCGAGGCCCTTGGGTCCGCCTTCCTCGGGATTGTGCCGTCCCCGTTCGAACACGACGTCATCCATGATCCTCACGCTGGCGACGGGATGGCGCACGCCCCGCCACTGGTCGGAGTCCTGCGCGTAGATGTGCAGGTAAGGGGCTCCGCGTCGGCGACGAAGAGATGTCGACCATCGGCGCTGAAGCGCACCCCGTGCGGATAGGCCACGCGGCGCAGGATGCCATCCGGCTCCGCGTCCGCGCCCAGGGCCGGCGAGTGCTCGTACAGCAGGACGTGGTGGGTGCTGTGGTTGCTCACGGCGATCCAACGGCGATCCGGACTCAGGCTCACGCCGTCCGGGATGTCGAGGTATTTCTGCAGCAGGATCTCGCTGTGTCTGAGCGTGCGTCCCGCATCGGCGCTCAGCAGATGCCGCGTGACGGTGTGTCCGCTGTTGTTGCAGATCAGGACCTCACACGCATGGTCGTCGACGCGGGTGACCGCCACCGAGCCGGGCGCGTTCAGGAGCGTCGTCCGGTCCGCGGGCCATCGGGCGATCGGGACGGCATCGAGGGACGGCACGTGGGTCTCCCCGGACGGCAACGAGAAGATGGCGACGTCACCCTTGCGGCTCGTGACGATCAAGGTGGCGTCGTCGATGAAGTCGACCCCGTGCGGCCATTGCAGGACCGGCGACGAGAGCTCCACTCCGCCGGAGAGCGCGACTCGGGTGGCGCCGGAGCCCGACCCGATCTGGACGTCGAAGACGAGAACGCGATTTCGGAGAAACGAAGCCACCGCGAGCCGCCGCGCGCTTGGCGAGAAGCGCACGTCCTCCGTGCGGCCCAGGGAGGCGATCGCGTCGATGACGCTCTGCGGCGCTGCATAGTGGAGATCGAGAAACATTCACGTCCTTGGCGGTGGCCCGGCG
>Ga0310810_10006242_pt1 | contig 13449 bp, 11 predicted proteins | sample NCmetagenome_FD_207641 | JGI IMG/M metagenome (GOLD analysis project Ga0310810, IMG submission 207641) | Soil microbial communities from experimental microcosm in Duke University, North Carolina, United States - NC | ecosystem: Engineered > Artificial ecosystem > Soil microcosm > Unclassified ... | reverse complement strand
GAGCAGCGAGAGGACCACGCTCACAAGCCCGACGACCAGGCCCCCGAAGAACGCGGCCCAGAACCCGGTCACGCTGAAGCCGAGGTCCCAGCGAGCCGACAGCCAGCCGGTCAGGAGCAGCATGCAGGCGTTGATGACCAGGGTAAACAGGCCCAGGGTGACGACGATGAGAGGGCAGGTGAGGACGGTCAGAATCGGACGGAGCAGGCTGTTCACGATCCCGAAGACGGCGGCGACGAGAAGGAGCTGAAGCAGGGTACCCCGAAAGTCGAGCCCCGGCAGCAGCCACGCTGCCACCCAGAGCGCCGCGGCGTTGAGCAGCCAGTGCAGGACCAGGGACCGCATCAGGCGATCACTCCTCCCCCCAGGACCTGGCCGTCACCGCCGTAGAGCACGCCCGACTGCCCGGGGGAAATGGCACGAACGGGCGTCTCCAGGCCCAGGGTAATCGTCTCGCCCTCGGTCGAGAGCACCGTAGCGGCGACCGACGCGGCCCGGTAGCGAATCTGAACTTCGCACGAGGCCCCCGTCTCCAGCGGGTCGGCCAGCCAGTTGACCTCTTCCAGGGCCACGCGATGGCCCGCCAGCTCGTCGGCGGTCCCGACGACCACTTCCCGGCGCTCCGGGTGGATGGCCACCACGAACCTCGGCTCGGCGAAGCCGCCTGGCAGACCCCTCCGCTGCCCGATGGTGTACCGGGCGTACCCTTCGTGCTTCCCGATCACCTCACCGGACGTGGTGACCAGCGGCCCCGGCGCGAGCGCGGGGGCGCCGGCCGGGAGATGCCGCTCCAGCACGCCCACGTAGTCGTCGTCCGGCACGAAGCAGATCTCGACCGACTCCGGCTTGTCCGCCGTCACCAGGCCGAGTCGCCGCGCGATGGCGCGGGTCTCGGCCTTGGTCATCTCTCCCACCGGGGTGAGCATGCGCGCCACCACGGCGCGCTCGATGCCCCACAGGAAGTAGCTCTGGTCCTTGCCCCGATCCCGCCCGCGGTAGAGCCGCCCGCCGCGAGCCACGGCGTAGTGTCCGGTGGCGATGGCGTCGCACTCGAGGGCATCGGCATGGGCCAGGAGATCCCGGAACTTGGTGAACGAGTTGCACCGCACGCAGGGGATCGGCGTGCGACCCCGGCTGTACTCGGCCACGAAGTTCTCGATCACGTGCAGGGCGAAGCGGTCTTCCAGGTTCAGCACGTAGTGCGGAATCCGGAGCGCGTCCGCGACGGCGCGTGCGTCGTTGATCGAATCGAGCGAGCAGCAGGGCCGGTCGGGGACGCTGTCGCCGTAGCAGAACAGCTTCATGGTGGCGCCCACGACTTCGTAGCCCTGGTCCACCAGGCGCGCCGCCGCCACCGACGAGTCCACGCCCCCCGACATCGCCACCAGCACGCGCGGCCTCATGCCCGCCCCAGCACTCCGGCGAGCTTGCGCACCTTCGCCACGACGGAGGGCATCACCTCGACTACACGATCGACGTCGGCCGGGGTGCTCTCCCGCCCCAGGCTGAAGCGGATGGCGCCCAGGGCCAGCTCCCGCGGCACTCCCATGGCCAGCAGCACGTGCGAGGGCTCCACCGCACCGGTGGTGCAGGCGGAGCCGCTCGACGCCGCGACGCCGGCGAGGTCGAGGTGCATGAGCAGCGCCTCGCTGTCGGCGCCGGCCACGCTCAGGTTGAGCACGTGGGGCGCGCGCTCGCCGTCCCGCCCGTTGACGTGGAGGTCGGAAACCGCCGCGAGCAGCCGCTCCGCCAGCGTGTCACGGAGTGCACCCAGGCGCTCGGCCTCGTCGGCCTGGTCCTGCGCCGCCAGCGCGACCGCTCGGCCAAGGGCCACCGCGCCGGCCACGTTCTCGGTGCCGGGGCGGAGGCCGTACTGCTGCCCGCCGCCGTGGATGATCGCCTCGACCGCCTTGCGGTCGCGCACCACCAGCGCGCCGATCCCCTTGGGCGCGCCGAGCTTGTGGCCGGAAATGGTAAGCAGGGTGCAGGGGAGGTCGTGCAGCGAGACGGGCAGCTTGCCGAACGCCTGGACGGCGTCGGTATGGAAGGTCACCCCGGCCGCCTGACATCGCGTGGCGATCTCCCGGACCGGCTGCACGGTCCCGACCTCGTTGTTGACCCACATGACCGAGACGACCGCAGGGCCTTCGGCCAGCGCCTGGTCCAGCGCCTCGAGATCGAGCCGCCCGGCGGCGTCCACCGGAAGGATCCGCTCGCTGCCACCGAGGTGGCAGACCGCGTGGGCGGCCGCCAGCACCGCCTTGTGCTCCGTGGCGCTCACCGCCACCGCCATGCGCCCGCCCCGCTCCCGCGCCGCGAGGGCCGCGCCGAGCACGCTCAGGTTGTCCGCCTCGGTGCCTCCCGAGGTGAAGATCACCTGGTTGGGCTCGGCGCCGACCCCGGCGGCAACCTCGCGCCGGGCCTGCTCGATCCCTGCCCGCGCGGCGCGGCCGAACCGGTGAGCGCTGGAGGGGTTGCCGAACGCCTGCTCGGTGAGGTAGGGGAGCATGGCCTCCAGCACCTCCGGACGTACCGGGGTGGTGGCGGCATGGTCGAGGTAAACGGGGGACGGGCTCATGCAGGGAAAATAGGCGCTCCCTACATGCTCTGCACGCCCATGGTCACCACATCGTCCACGGCGACGGTCTCCTCGGTGTAGTATGGCTCGCCGTAGCGGGCGCGGATCAGCGAGCCGTAGTGCTCGTTCTGGCTGGTCACCAGGGAATACAGGTCCCGACCCGTGGGGAAGATTTCCCCCGCCGCCTTGGCCCCGTCGAACTGGCTGGCGTAGCAGCGCACCGCGGCCAGCTTCCGGTCGAACTGCGCGCTGATGTCCACCACGAAGGTCGGCTTGACCGGGTCTTCCCGATAGGAGAGGGCGTACAGAATCTTGTGCGGCCGGTGGGGCGCGCCCGGCGCGTCGTAGCGGGCGAGCCCGGCCAGGTAGCAGGCGTCCCGGCCGAGCTGCGAGGCGATCCGGTGATCCGGATGCCGGCCCACGGGGTAGGGCAGAATCACGACCCGCGGCGCGAAGCGACGGATCTCCGCCACCACGATCCGCCGGGTCTCATCGGTGTTGTGCAGGTGCGCGTCGGGGAGGCCGGCGTTCCGGCGCTCGGCGACGCCCAGGATCGCCGCGGCGCGCTCGGCCTCCTCGGCCCGGAGGGCGGCGCTCCCCCGGGTGCCGGTCTCTCCGGCGGTGAGATCGAGGATCGCGGTCCGGTAGCCGACGTCCACCGCCTTGAGCAGGACGCCGGCGCAGGTGAGCTCCACGTCGTCGCGGTGGGCGGCGATCGCAAGGATGTCGACGGGCATGGGAGGGAAAGAAAGAGGGGAAAGGGGAAAGGCGAAAGGCGAAGCGGACACACGATGAATCCTCGCATGCCCCGTCGCCCTTCGCCTTCCCACCCTACGCCGCCCGCCGCGTCAGCCGCCGGCCCGCAAGCACGGCTCCCCATCCCAGCACCAGCACCGGGACCAGGTATCCCAGCGACGCAATGCCCGCGGCCAGGACGCCCACCAAGTTCTGCCAGGCTTCGCGCACCGCCTGCGCCAGCGGGTTCCGCCCCGGAGTCGGGGATACCAGCGGGGGCGGTTCGTGCATCGCCACCGACAACGTGCTGAGCTGGGACCGCGTCTTGAGATAGCGCAGCCGGCCCTCCATGCGCTCGATCTCTTCCCGCACCCGCGCGAGCTCGCGCTCGACCGACAGCACGTCCTGCAGCTTGCCGGTCCTGGTGGCCAGCAGCTCCAGCAGCCGCTCCTCCATGCGCCGCGCGTTGGCGGTGCGGGCGGTCAGGTCCACGAACTCCTCGCTCACGTCCTCGGCGCCGACGTTCAGGAACTCGACCCGGCCCAACGGCCGGAGCCCGTCGGTGAGGTCGTCGAACCGGCCGGCGGGAACCTTGATTTCGACCGTGGCCTGGCGCACCTGGTTCCGGCCGGTCTGCACGTTGGCGTTGCCGACGAATCCGCCGATCCGCGCAGCGGTCATGCGGAGCAGATCGAGCGCCGGCTCCAGCGAGTCCACCTCGATGCCGGCCTGTCCGGTCCGGATGATGAGCCGGCTCGCGGGGTCGGTCGCCGGGTCGCTCCAGAGCGGGGGGATTGAGGCGCTCTGCTGCACTTCGGCATCGTTGGCCACCGCGGCCTTGGCCTCGGACGCGCGGGCCGCCGCCTCGTCGCGCGGCTGCAAGCGCGTGTTCTGTGTGCCGCCCGCGGTGTGGGCGGTGGATGGGCTGTGATCGCACGACATCAGGGGAGCGGCCAGCACCAGTGTGGCCGCGAGCAGCGGAACGCGCATGGTACCTCCTCGGGGAGGCCGGGAGATGCGGTCACCGGGGAGGCTTGCACACGCTACTCCCGGCGGAGTGCCTCCACCGGGTCCAGGCGGGCGGCCCGATTGGCGGGAATCAGCCCGAAGACGAGTCCGATCCCGACGCTCACGCCGCAGGCGACCGCGATGCTCCAGAGAGGGGCCGCCGCCTCCAGTCCCAATCCCGCCTTGAGCAGCGCGCCGGCTCCGAGCCCCACCACGATCCCGATCCCGCCCCCGAGAAGGGTCAGGGTCCCGGCCTCGACCAGGAACTGCCAGAGGATCTCCCGCCGGGTCGCGCCCAGCGCCATGCGGAGTCCGATCTCGCGGGTGCGGTCGGTGACGGACACCATCATGATGGCCATCACGCCGATGCCGCCCACGAGGAGGGCGACGCTGGACAGCGCCACCATGGCGAGGAAGAAGTACGAAGTCAGATTGCCGACCACGTCGAGGATCTGGTCCTGGGTGATCAGGTCGAAGGTGTTGGGCATTCCGGGGTGGAGGTTCCGATTGCGTCGGAGAGCCACGGTCACCGCGTCCATCGCCTGGCCCACCGGCACCCCCGCCCGCGGCCTCACGGCGATGAACAGCGCGTTGGTCTCGTCGTACTGGAAGCTCTCCCGCGCCGAGGCGAACGGCACGATGCCGCCGGTCTCCTGGCCGGGCGGCTCGAAGATGTTGGACGGCTTCTCGTAGATCCCGATCACCCGGAAGCTCCGCCCGTTGATGCGCACCTGGCGTCCCAGCGGGTCCAGCCGCCCGAAGACGCGCTCGGCGATGGCCGATTCGAGCACGATCACCTGCTCGCCGGTCAGCTCTGCCCGGCTGAACAGCCGGCCCCGGAGCAGCGTGCCCCCCTGCACGTCCATGTAGTGGGCGTCGGCTCCGAAGATGACGACCTGCTGGGTCCGCTCGCCCTGATACTCGATCTTCTGGAACACCTGAACCCACATGCCGGCATAGCGGATCTCGGGCAGACGGGCGAGTGCGGCGGCGTCTGCCGTCTGGAGCACCGGCCGGATCCGGACCTCGTAGGGGAGGCGGTCCGGGTTGACCGGCGTCTGGGAGAAGTAGCGGATGACGTAGAAGGTGGTCGGGCCGGCCACCTCGATGGCGTTGAAGATCTGGCGGCGGATGCCCTGCACCAGCGACGCCACGGCCATCACCGTGGTGACCCCGATGACCACGCCGAGAATAGTCAGGGTCGAGCGGAGCTTATTCGCCCGGATCGCGTCCAGCGCAATGGCGATCCCCTCGCCGAGGTTGTGGACGATCACCCGGTCACTCGACCCGGAGCGCGGCGATGGGATCCAGCCGGGAAGCCCGGGCCGCGGGATAAACCCCGAAGACGAGGCCCGCCCCCGCACCCAGCGTGAGCGCGATGGCAACCGACCACACGGTGATCCGGGCGGGAAGCGGGGTGAAGCTCGACACGCCCCACGCGAGGCCCCACCCGCCCACGACGCCCAGCAGCCCGCCCAGAGAGGTGAGGACCAGCGCTTCCACCAGGAACTGCCGCCGGATGTCGCGCCGGGTCGCCCCGAGCGACTTGCGCAGGCCGATCTCGCGGGTGCGCTCGGTCACCGTCATGAGCATGATGTTCATGATGACGATGCCGCCCACCACGATGCCGATCGCCACCACGGCCGGGATCGCGGTGAAGAGCACCGCCGTGAGCTTCTTCCAGAAGGCCACGAACGCGTCGGCTTTGTCCACCGTGAAGTCGTTGTCCTCGCCCGGCCGAAGCCGGTGGGCGACGCGCATGGCCTCCTCGGCCCGCGCCATCGCGTCGTCGATTTCCTCGGCAGTGTGCATCTTGACCGACACGACGGTCGTCTTGCGCCGGCCGTAGAACGCCTCGAAGGTGCTGAACGGAAGCAGGACGAAGGCATCGAAGGACTGGCCCAGCAGACGGCCCTTGGGCGCGACCACGCCGCGAACGGTGAGCTCATGGCCGTCGAGCCGGACCCGATGGCCCACCGCGCTCGCCGGGACGTCGAACAGCTTTTCGGCGATCTCGTGGCCCAGGATCGCCACCGGCCGGCGCTCGCGGAGGTCGGGCTCGCCCAGGGGGCCGCCGGCGGCGAAGCGATAGTCCTGGACCACCTGGTACGCCGGGGTGACGCCGAAGACCAGGACGTTGATCATGTTCCGGTTGCGGTAGCTCACCTCGCCCACCGGGGTGGGCCAGCCCGACTGGAGGGCCACCGCCTTCGCGTCGGGCACGGCCCGCTGCACGACCTCGGCGTCTTCCACCGTCACGAGGGGCCTCTTGGCGATGGCGCGGACCTGCTCGTCGTCGAGCAGGCCGATCGAGATCGGCCCCCGCCGGACCTGGAAGGTGTTGGTCCCGATCATCGAGGCGGTGAGGGTGTCCCGGACGTACGCGTTCATCCCCTGGATGATCGCGATGACCACGACCAGGAAGCCCACCGACACGATGATCCCGAGCAGAGTGAAGAACGACCGCAGCTTGCTGGACCAGATGGCCTGGAGCGCGAGCCGCAACGCCTCGAGGAGGGGCATGAGGGGGAAAGAAAAAAGGGGAAGGGGGAACGCGGAAGGGAAGGGCTTTCGCCTTTCGCCCTTCGCCCGTCCCTCCCTACTCGTACCTCAGCGCCTCCACCGGATCGAGTCGCGCCGCCTTGCCGGCGGGATAGAGTCCGAAGAGCACGCCGGTCAGGATCGAGGAGATCACCGCCGCGATGACGGCGCCGAGCGGCACCGTGGCGGGAATGGGCGTCAACGAGCGCACGCCCCACGCCACACCGGCGCCCAGCGCCATGCCGATCAGGCACCCGACCAGGGTCAGCGTCGCCGCCTCCACCAGGAACTGGAAGAGGATCTCGCCGCGGGTGGCGCCCAGCGCCTTGCGCACCCCGATCTCCCGGGTGCGCTCGGTCACCGAGATCATCATGATCGCGACCACGCCGATGCCGCCGACCATGAGCCCCACGCTCGAGAGCGTGATCATCACCACGAAGAAGCCGGCGGTAACGCTGTTGAAGGCCTCCAGCACTCGGTCCTGAGTCACCAGGGCGAAGTTGTTGTCCTGCCCCGGATGGAGACCCCGATGGGTCCGGAGCGCCGCGGTCACCTGGTCCTGGGCCTCGTACACCGTCGCGGCCTCGGTCGGAACCACCGCGATCTGCAGCCACCCATGCCAGTAGTCGGCGACCTTGGTGAAGGTGGTGTGGGGGATCGCGAGCCTCGGGTCGCTGGCGTCGCTGAAGAGGGAGGCCGCCTCCGCGTGCAGTCCGACCACCTCGAAGGGCTGACCGTAGATCTTGATCTTCTTGCCGATCGGGTCGAGGCCGGGAAAAAGCGACTCGGCGAGCTTGTCGTTGATGACCGCCACCCGGGCCGACGCGGCGTACTCCAGCTGGGTGAAATTGCGGCCGGCCAGGATGTCCCCGCCGTTCACCTGGACCCAGGTCGGGCTCAGGCCCGCGATGTGGACCCCGCTCAGGTTCACTCCCTCGTACCCGACCGGTCCTTCGGTGGATTCCTCGACGTTCACCTCGCGCACGGCGGGCAGCTGCCGGATCAGCTCCGCTTCCTCCAGCGTGAGCTCCGGCATGCGGCGCCAGGGACTCATCTCGTCCGAGCCGTCGGACACCTCGAGCCCGCCGGAGAAGTAGCGGAAGACGAAGAAGGTCTTGGGGCCGGCCGACTCGAGGATCCCGGTGATGCTCCGGTTGATCCCCGTGATGGCGGACGCCATCGCGATCACCACCATGACGCCGATGGCCACCCCCAGGATGGTGAGGGCCGCCCGGACCTTGTTGGATCGCAGCGAGTCGAGCGCGATCCCCGCGCCCTCGATCCCGCGGGAGAGCAGGCTCAGGCCGGGACGGCGGGTCACTCGGCCCTCAGCGCGACGATCGGGTCGAGGCGGGAGGCCCGGCTCGCGGGGTAGACCCCGGCCGCGATGCCCACCGTCACTCCGAGCACCACGCCCACGGCCACCGACCACGGCGCGACGGCCGCGGGGAGAGGCGTGAGCGCGTTGACCACCCAGGCCAGAACCAGTCCGAGGCCGATTCCCAGCACCGCCCCGGCCGAGGAGAGGGCGGCTGCCTCCACCACGAACTGCGCCAGGATGTCCCGCCGCCGCGCGCCGAGCGCCTTGCGGATGCCGATCTCGCGGGTCCGCTCGCTCACCGCCATCAGCATGATGTTCATGATCACGATCCCGCCCACCACCAACGAGATGGCGACGAGACCGGGCAATGCGAGGAAGAGAATCCGGGAAATCTTCTGCCAGGTGGTCAAGGCGCCTTCCGCGGTCTGGAAGGCGAAGTTGTTGGGCTGGTCCGGCTTGAGCTGCCGCCGGGCGCGCATGGCGGCTTCGGCCTCGGCCAGGGCGCCCTGCATCCGGGTGGGATCGTCGGTGCGTACGATCAGCGCGTCCAGGATGTTGATCGGGCAGATCAGGCGGCGCCCGGGCGCGTTGAACGGCATGACCGCGAACTTGTCGAGCGAGATCCCGAACAGGGTCCCCTGCTTCGCGACCACGCCGATGATGCGGTAGGGGAGCCCGCCGATCTGGACCGGCTTGCCGAGGGGGTCGAGGCCCGGAATCAGCTTGTCGGCCAGCTCGCTCCCTACCACCAGCACCGGCGTGGCCGCGCGGACTTCCTGGGCGGTGAAGGTCCGACCGGCGGTGATCTCGTAGTTCCGGATCCGGAAGTAGCTCTCCTCGGTCCCCACCAGATCGACGTCCTTGGCCACCTTGCCGCCGTAGCTGACGTTCACCCGGTCGGAGCAGAACTTGGCGAAGGTGGCCGGGGTGCGGATCCGCTCCCGCACATAGTCGGCGTCGTCGTAGCTGATGCGCGGGCGCCGGCGCCATTCCCGCCAGACGTCTTCGGTCACGTCGTCCATGACGATGCTGGGCCGTTGGCGGAGCTCGAAGGTGTTGGCGCCGATCAGGGCGTTGGCGAACCGATCCACCATGTAGCGGTTCATCCCCTGGACCACCGAGACCACGGCGATCAGGAAGGTGACCCCGATCAGCACGCCGATGAGGGAGAAGAAGCTCTTGAGCTTCTGGGCCCGGATGGTGCGGAAGGCGAAGCGAACCGCTTCGAGCAGCGACATCGGAGCGAGACGCTACCGCGCGCCGGCCGCGGCGGCGAGAGGCTCGGGGGCGGCGGCAGGGGTGTAGGGATCGAGAGCCGACCCGCGGCTGTCCGATTCCACCCGCCCGTCGCGCAGCACCACGGTCCGCTCCGCGTGGGCCGCGATGTCGGGTTCGTGGGTGACCATGATGACCGTCTGGCCGCCGCGATGCAGGTCGGCGAAGACCTGCATGATCTCCTCGCTGGTGACGCTGTCGAGGTTGCCGGTGGGCTCGTCCGCCAGCAGGATGCTGGGCTGGTTCACCAGCGCGCGGGCGATCGCGACCCGCTGGCGCTGGCCGCCGGACAGCTCGTTGGGCCGATGCTGCACCCGGTTGGCCAGGCCGACCCGGTCGAGCGCCCGGAGGGCCCGCTCCCGGCGCTCGCGGCCTCCCACGCCCGCGTAGACCAGGGGCAGCTCCACGTTGTGCAGCGCCGTCGCGCGAGGGAGCAGGTTGAAGGTCTGGAACACGAAACCGATCTCGCGGTTGCGAACCCGCGCCAGGGCGTCGTCCGAGAGGCGGGACACCTCCTCGCCGTTGAGCCAGTACTCGCCGCTGGTCGGGGTGTCGAGGCAGCCGAGCAGGTTCATCATGGTGCTCTTGCCTGAGCCCGAGGGTCCCATGATGGCGATGTACTCGTTCCGGGCGATGTCGAGCGTGACCCCCCTGAGCGCGAGGATGCGCTCGGTCCCCATCTCGTAGGCTCGGGTCAGCTCCCGGATCCGGATCATCGCGGTCACGACGCCGCCGACTCGGTCTTGGTGGTGTCGGCCTGGCGGACCCGATCGCCGTCCTTCAGATCGCGGATCGCCTGGTAGGTCCCGCCCACGATGGTCTCGCCGTCCCGCACCCCGTCCAGGACCTCGAAGTATTCGTCGCCCGCGATGCCCACCTTGACCGGGCGGAAGGTGGCGACCCCGTCGCGTACCACGAACACCCCTTCGGCCTCGCGGTTCCGGCGCTTGGGCTTGAGCGTATCGGCCGGCGGCGTGTTCTCGTTGGGCACCCGCTCGTGGTCGCGCACGGTGAGCGCGATGATCGGAATGCTGAGCGCGCTGCTCCGGGTGTCGGTCACCACCCGGGCGGTGCAGCTCAGGTCCGGGCGGATGTCCTCCGGCGGGTCCTGCAGGGTGATCTCGACGTCGAAATCCACCGCCCGGTCGTTGGAGCCCGACGAGGTCTGGGTGGGGGTGAGCTGCGCGCTGTGGCTCACCCGGGTCACCCGCCCCACGAAGGTGGTGTCCTGATAGGCGTCGATGGTCACCTCCACCGAGTCGTCCGGCGTCAGGCGGACCACGTCGGTCTCGTCCACCTGCACTTTGGCCAGGATGACCGACAGGTCGGCGACCGTCATGAGCAGGCCGGTCTCCTTCGAGAAGGTGCCGGGCACCGCCACCTCGCCCTCCTCCACCGCGAGGCGGGTGACCCGCCCCGAGATGGGGGAGACCAGCCGGGTCTTGGCCAGGTTGTCGCGGGCCTCCTGCAGGCTGGCGCGGGACTGGCTGAGCTGCGCCCCGGTGGCCTCGTAGGTCGCCTGCGCGACGTCGAGCGCGGTCTTGTAGTCCTCGACCGCGGCCGGCGCGATCAGGTTCGCCCCCGCCTGGCTCAGATCGCGCGCGCGGCGCCAGGCCCGCTCGGCCTGATCGCGACTCGCCCGGGTCTGCAGCATGGTGGCCTGGGTCGAGGCGACCACACCCTCGGCCCGGGAGACGGCGGCCTGATACTGAGCCGGGTCGATCTGGATCAGGAACTGTCCCTTCTTCACCAGGTCGCCTTCACGCACCGCGATCTTGACGATCCGGCCGGTGATGTCCGCGGAGATGTCCACCGAGGTCTTGGGCTCGATCTTGCCGCTGGCCGTCACGGCGCTGACCAGGTCCCGCCGACCGACCTGCTCCATGCGGACCTCGACGCCGGCGTGCTTCTTCTGCCGGATCTTGAAGGCGGCGAAACCGCCGCCCGCCAGCACCAGGATGCCCAGGGTCAATCCGACCTTCATCCCACGCGACATGTGCGTCCCTCGTTAGCGGAGTGGGCGTCCCACCGCGGCCTCCAGCGCCGCGATAGCCTTGTGATAGAAGTACACCGCGTTCACGTAGTCCCCCTCGGCCTGCTGCACGGCGCTCTGGGCATCGGAGACCTCCAGCGAGGTGCCGGCGCCGAGCCGGTAGCGGTCCTGCGCCAGCCGGAGCTGGTCGCGGGCGGAGACGCGGTTGGCCTGCTGCACCGCGATCGCGCGGTAGGCGGCCACGAGTCCCAGGTGGCGGGCGCGGACGTCGGCATGCACCGCGAGCCGGCGCGCGCGCACATCTTCATCGGCGTCCTCCTCCGCGGCCCGCGCCTCGCTCAGCCGGAGCGACCGGCTGAAGCCGGTGAAGATCGGCAGGGAGAGACGGAACACCGCGAAGAACGGCTGGGCGGTGTAGTCGAAGGGGAAGACGTTGTTCGCGTCGAGCAAGTTCGCCTGGGCCCCCGGCGTGAGCGCGGTGCCGGTGTTGTTGAGCCCCAACGGCCCGAAGCAGTCCTGCACCCCGCCCAGGTCGAGCGCGGTCTTGACCTGGTTGTTGTACTGGCACTGGGCCGAGGCGTTCTGGGCGGCGCCGAGGGTGCTCCCGAGCAGCAGGTCCTCATCGGTGAGCTCCTGGGTGAACCCGCTCCACCCGGCCTGCACGGCCAGGCTCGGGAGGAACTCCGACTTGGCCGCCCGCACTCCCCAGTTGGCGGCACCCTGTCTGGCGCGCAGAGACCGCAGCACCGGATTCTCCTGGTCCGCCAGCGCGAGCAGCTGATCCAGCTGGAACTCGGGCGGCGTCACCGGAAAGGAGTCGGACAGGGTGATCTGCTCCACCGGCACCGGCGGCTCGACGCCCATCTGCCGGAGCAGCTCCAGCTTGGCCTCGTTGTCGAGCTGGACCGCGCGGAGCAGGGCGACGTCCGACTGCCCCTTGGTCACCTCCGCCTGCCTCACGTCGAGCAGGGTCGCCTGGCCCACTCGGTAGCGCGCTTGCGCCAGGGTCAGGAAGTCGGCGTTGCGACGCACCTGCTGCCGGGCCACGTCCACCTGGGCGGCCGCCTGGAGACTGTTCAGGTACTGGGTCGTGATGTCGAACTTGAGCTGGACCCCGGCGCCGCTGATGTCCTCGTCGGTGGCCTTCTGCAGGGCCTTCTGCTGACCCGGCCCGGAGAGCACGTGACCGTCGAGCTGCCAGGTGAGCATCAGGCTGTAGCCGGAAGTGAGGTATGCCGAGGTGGACTGAATAAAGCCGCCGCCGATGTCGGTCCGGCCCGAGCCCGTGTAGCCCATGCTGGCGTTGCCGGTCACCGACGGCACGAAGCTGCCGTAGGCGTTGCGCACGCCCCACCGCGCGGGGTTCGCGTCGTTGAGGACCTGTCGGTAGGCCGGGCTGTTGCCCTTGGCCCGGTCGAGCGCGTCCGCCAGCGACAGCGAGACGGTCGACGCGATGCGGGGAGAAACCAGAGTGTCCGCCACCGAGTGGGAAGTGGTGTCCTGTGCGGCGGCGGCGATCGGCAGACACGCGGCGAGCGCGATGAGACCGACCCAGCATTTCATGGACGTTGCCCTTTACGGTATGGACGTGACCGGTGCCTAATACGGCAGCCTCGTCGCGCAGGTTTCAGGTTGCGACAAAGGCGGGAATTCGAAGTGTCGGTCAACGACTTGCGAGGAGGGGGACTACTCGGCCCGCTGCACGACGATGTCCTGGCCCGGCAGCTCGACCTTGACCACCCGGCCGGCGGGGTCGGTGACGACCGTGGCGCTCAGATCGCCGCTCACGACCGTTCGCGTTGCGCCGCCCTCCCCTGGCGACTCACGCCGGGCGTTGAGCGCCAGGCGCCGGCCGGTGCGGGGATAGATCGCGGTGAGCGGGCGTCCCGCCGGCGTCGCGAGGTCCGCCACCTGGGACAGCAGCGAATAGACCTGGTCGTCGAGCAGGACCACGTCCGGTCCGCCGGGGAGCTCGCGGCCTGATTCGGACCCCTTGGC
>Ga0310810_10006241_pt1 | contig 13449 bp, 11 predicted proteins | sample NCmetagenome_FD_207641 | JGI IMG/M metagenome (GOLD analysis project Ga0310810, IMG submission 207641) | Soil microbial communities from experimental microcosm in Duke University, North Carolina, United States - NC | ecosystem: Engineered > Artificial ecosystem > Soil microcosm > Unclassified ... | reverse complement strand
ATGTCAAGATAGGCAGAGGCGCACGACCCATACTCCGTGCGCCTGTCCGCCTGTCCGTCCGTTACGGCTTCTCCACCGGCAGCCGCACCGCGTTCCCCCACTCGGTCCACGACCCGTCGTAGTTCCGCACGTTGTCGAAGCCGAGCAGGTACGTCAGCGCGAACCAGGTGTGGCTCGACCGCTCCCCGATCCGGCAGTAGGCGATCGTCTCCTGGCCCTTCTGCAGGCTGTTGTCCTGCTCGTAGAGCTTCCTGAGGTCGGCCGCCGACTTGAAGGTGTGAGTCTCCGGGTCGATCGCCTTGGCCCAGGGAATGCTCTTGGCCCCCGGGATGTGCCCGCCCCGAAGGCACCCCTCCTGCGGATACTCGGGCATGTGGGTCTTCTCGCCCCGGTATTCCTCCGGGCTCCGCACGTCCACCAGCTGGCCCTTCTTCTTGAGGTGCGCCAGCACGTCGTCCCGGAAGGCCCGGATCCTTGAGTCGTCGCGGTCGCCGACCGTGATGTTCCCCTCGGAATAGCTCGGCTTGTCGGTGCTGAGCTGACGGCCCTCATCCACCCAGCGGAGTCGGCCGCCGTCGAGCACCTTCACGTTCCTGACCCCGAACAGCTGCAGCACCCACAGCGCGTAGGTGGCCCACCAGTTGTTCTTGTCGCCGTAGAAGACGACCGTGGTGTCCTGGTTGATGCCCTTGGCGCGGAGCAGCTTCTGCAGCCGGTCCCGGTCCACGTAGTCGCGGACGGTCTGGTCGTTGAGATCGGTGGTCCAGTCGATCTTCACCGCGCCGGGGATGTGGCCGGTATCATACAGCAGGATGTCCTCGTTGGACTCGACCAGCCGGACCTTGGGGTCGTCGAGGTGTTGCGCCACCCAGTCGGTCGAGACCAGCACCTCCGGGTGGGCGTAGCCGCGCTGCTCGATCGGAGTGACCGGCGCGACCTGTGTTGCGGGCATGACTTGCCTCCTCTTTCCTCAGTGACGATGAGCGGCCCGGTGGGCCGAAAATGGAAGCGGCCGCGACTCCCGGAGGAGCGCGGCCGGCCAGGACATCAGGTCCCCTGTGCCTAGCGCTACGCGCCCTGTCCCCGGGGTCCGCTCGGACCGTGGGTACAGCACATCATCATTCGGGCGGCAACGGTAGACAGCGACATCGGCCTCTCGGTGCGTTGGGAGCTGAAGGGGGAACTTATGGGCCGGCGAGCGAGCCTGTCAACCGCCTGCCCGTCACACCCGGAAGCGGGGCGGCAGGAAGCGGGCGCGCAGCACGCTCAGGACCTGGACGAAGCGGATCTCGCCCACGATGCGGGTGGCGCCGCCCGCGCGGAGGGTCCGGAGGGAGGCGAAGTTCCGGGGCGCGATCATCCGCCACCCCTCCTGGTAGCCCAGCCCCCGCGCGATGCTCAGCCGCTCCGTCGCCAGGGCCGATCCGATCCCCTGCCCGCGCTCGGCTGGAAGGACATACAGGTCCCAGAGGTAGACCGCCTCCTCGGGAAGCGGGATGGGACAGCGGGTCACGTCCGGCCCGAGCCGCTCGGCCATCCAGGCGTACCCCACCGCGCGCCCGCCCCGCCAGGCGACGACCCCGATTCGGCCGGCGGCCAGGAGGGCGCGGAACGCGTCCAGATCCCGCCGGCTCACCAGGTACGCCAGCATCGGGAGCTCGCGCGGCAGCAGCCGGGTGACGACTACGTCGTCGGGTGAGCACGTCTCCGGCAGATCGTCCAGGCCCTGGGCGAAGAGGATCATGCGGTCGCGGCGGAGCACCTTGCGCAGAGTCCGGGAGGCGATCGCCTCCCAGACCCCGCGCCAGCCCTCGTTGCTCCAGGCGATCCGGGCATCGGCCGGAAAGGTCCGGCAGTCGCGGACGTAGCGCGCCAGCCGGCTCACGCCTCGTCCTCACCATCGTCGTAGCACCCGGGCGACCAGAGCGCGCCCAGCATGCGCCGCTCCTTCTCCTCCTGTCGCTGGGCCATCGTTCGTCCCAGCCGACGCAGCACCCGATGCATCAGCCGGCTGCTGCCTCGCACCAGCGCCATCCGTCGGCGGAGGCGCGCGCCCCGCAGCACCTTCGGGTAGAGCGCCGAGCTGCCCAGATCGATGGCCCGGATCCGCTCGCGGATGGCGAACTGGATCGGCTGATAGACCAGGTCGTTGAGGTAGGCCGGGCCGCCCTCGTGTCCCGTGGCGAAGGCGGCGAAGGTCCCCTCCAGCACGCCCGCCGCCGCCAGGTTGATGCTGCAGCCCACCAGCCGCTCACCGCCCCAGGTGAGCTGCGCGAACAGGCCCGGCGACGGCGTGTCGGCCAGCCGCTCGAAGCAGCCGGCCGGAATCCGCGGCTCCCGCTCGTTGCGGCGGCGGTACGCCTCGCGGTAGAGCGACTCCATCGCCGGTGCCGCCGCGCGGAAGTCTTCGGCCGCGACCGCGTGGAGCCCCGCGTCCCGGAAGGCGGTCAGATCGGCGCGGACGGTGCGGCGCACCGACTTGCTCCGGCTCGCGACGTAGTCCTCGAACGTCCCCCAGCGGATCGGGAGCCGAGCGGTCGCCCCGGCGTAGAGCACCGCGTAGTCGCGCTCGCGGGCACAGGCGATCAGCGCCTCCGCACCCGCGTCCACCCAGGGCCACACCACTGCCCGGGCGCCCTCCTGGTCGGCGGTCTCCTCCAGCCGGTCGAACAGATCGGCCAGCCCGGCGCGATTCGGCGTCGCGCCGAGGAGATCGCTGACCTGGGCAAAGGGGGATTGCACCGTGAGCACCGGCCGGAGCGCGAGGCCGACCCGCTCGAGCGGGCGGAGCGGCCCCATCCAGCGATCGTGGAGGTCGTGCAGGGCGGGCTGTCGGGCGAGCCAGGCGGGCACAACCGTCACGTCAGGGCCGTCATCGCGCACGACCAGATGGCGAGGCACCCACCCGCAGGCCTCCGCGATCCGGTGCCAGCGGTGCAGGTGAAAGCCCCGCCGAGCGAGCCGATTCCACTCGGCCTCGGCGAGACTGTCGGCCGACGCGACGACGGTCATGCCGCGCCGCCCTCTCCGACCCTAGCCACCGGCCGGCTCCAGCGGGCCCGCGAGGACGCCGAGCCGCGGGAGGGGAAGCTCCGGGACGCGGAGCAGGAGGCACTGGTCGCAGAACTTGAGCCGACGGCACTGCTGTCGCCAGCAGGCGACGGGCCCCTCGCGAGCGAGCAGCAGCCGGAGCAGGTGGTCCGCCCGCTGCGAGCCCTTGAGCAGCACGAGGTCGTCGGGGCGGAGATTGGTCTCCAGCCAGGCGCTCGCTTCCCGCAGCGACTCGAAGGCGTGGAGCGAGGCCGCGCGAGAATGGGTGCGTGCTCCGGCCGAGCGGCGGGATTGCGGGCCGACGAACAGGACCTCGTCGGCGGACTCGAGCGCCTCGCGCGCCACGCCGGCGTACACGGACGAGGCGCGTCCGGCATAGTCGCTGAGGGTGCCGATCACCGCGATCTTGCGCGGCGCCCTCGCCTCGCGCAGGAACCGGAGCGCGGGACTCACCGACCAGAGGGACGCCTTGCACTCGTCCCGGATGAAGGTCACGCTCCCGACCGCCACCGGGCTCAGCCGGCCCGACCACGGCTCCACCCGTCCGATCGCCTCGGCGGCCGCCTGCAGCGGCAGATCGAGTCCAACCGCCGTCGCCAGCGCGGCGAGCACGGCGTGCACCCAGTGCGCCCCGCAGTAGCGGGTCTGGACCCGGACCCGCTCGTCGCGATAGCTCGCCACGAAGCTGAGCCGGTCGGGCCAGATGCTGGAGACCTCTTCGGCCCGGACATCGGCCCCCTCCGCCAGACCGAACGTGATCACCCGGGCCCGCGAGCGGCGAGCCATGTCGAGGACCAACGGATCGTCCGCGTTGAGCACGGCCAGCCCGTTGGGCGGCACCGCCGCGACCAGCTTCCCCTTCTCCGCCGCGGTGGCCTCCAGGGTGCGGAAGCTGGAGCGGTGGTCGCCGCCGATGTTGGTCACCACTGCGACCTTGGGGCGCACCAGCGCGATCGGCCGGTCGAGACTCCTCGGGCCGCTGGCGCCCAGCTCCATCACGCAGAAGTCGTGGTCGGGCCGCACCTGCAGCACGACGCGAGGGACCCAGTGCGAGGCATTGTGGGTGCCGGGGCTCTTGAGCCCCAGCGAGCGGGAGCTGAGCGCCGCCCAGATGAGGTCCTTGGTGGTGGTCTTGCCCGCGCTGCCGGTCACCCCGATGAAGAGGGTCTGCCAGCTGGTGCGGCGGTGCCGCTTCGCCCGGGCATAGAACGCATCGACCATGGCGGCGGAGACCGCGCTGCGCCCACGGGTGATCAGGCTGCTGCCCATGCCGCCTCCAGTCGGTTACGAGCCGCGCCGTACAATTCGGCCGCGCGCAGGCGCGAGGTGGCCAGCGCCACCAAGGCGCATCGGCCCTGCGCCAGGCTGCCGGTCGCATACGGCACCACGCCGCTGCCTCGCGCGGGATCGAACAACAGGGTGCCCAGGGTCGTCCGGACGTCGGCGAAGCACTGGGCGCCGGTCCGCACGGTGCCGGAGACGAAGGCCGCCCGCGGCGCGAGTCGGCGACGCACGGCGAGGGGATAGCTGGCCCCGTTCACCCGCGGATTCACTTCGGCCAGGATTGCCGCGGGCCCACCCGTGCGCCGGTCGCGGTACTCGACGAAGTCGAAGCCCACCGGCCCCACGTACCCTTCGCGCCGGAGCCACGACCCCAGCATGCGGGCCCAGCCTTCCATCGGCGCCAGCAGGCGGGCGCAGCTGGGACTCTGGTTGCCGTCGTGGACCAGGGTTCGGCCCCAGCGCTGGTCGCTCACCTCGGCCGGTTCGATGGGGCCGCCGTTGGCGGGAATGTCCAGCATGAGGTTGGGGCTGGCCGTGACCTCGACCATGGCTTCGACCAGGTAGCAGCGATTGTCGGTCCGGAGCGCGATCCGTCGGAGCACGCCGTCGATATCGTCGCCGCCGCGGCCCACGACGAAGGTGGACGACCCGGAGGCGCCCGAGCTTCCGCGCACGATGACCCGGCCGGTGAGGCCGAGCTGGCGCTCGATCGCATTGCGCACCGGCCCGAGGTCGCCGCGGCGGCGGCCGCCGGCATGGGCCAGCATCGCGACCTCCCCGTCAGCCACCGGAATCCCCAGCGCCTGGGCCCGCTCCCGCATGATGTGCTTCTGATCGGCGTGGGCGGTGATCTCGGGCAGGCCGGCGCGCACCCGGATCGCCGCGCCGCTCTCGCGGCGGAGCGCTCCCGCCAGCGCGAACGCCGCGTCGCTGGCCGCGTAGGGCTCGATCCAGACCACCTCGCTGCCGAGTCCGTGGAGCCGCTCCACCACTGGCCCCGGCGATGCACCGAGTCGCTCCGCCAGGGGACCGGTACCCTCGGCCACGATCACGTCCTCGGCTCGCGGACCGATGCCGAGGCCGGCGAGGTACGCGACGTACTCGGCATCGACCGGGGCGCTCACGCAGACCAGGTCGCCGGGCTCGGCCAGGAGCAGTGCCCGCTCCGGGTAGCGGTCGAAGCCGGGGATGGCCGCGTCCAGGGTCCGGAGCGAGCGCAATGATCCCACGCAGTGAATGAAGATTCGGGTCATGCCAAGAGCGTTTGAGAGTCGGCCTGGTCGTACTCGGACCGGACCATGGAGCGCGAAGGACGAAGCTTGCCGGTGGCTTCGAACGGGATGCGGGCGACGGGGCGGACCTCGAAGCGCACGCGGTCACCCAGTACCGGGCGCACCGTGCGGACCACTTCGGCCACCTGCTCCTCGGTCGGCGCGGTCTCCGCTACCACGTAGAGCACCACGCAGTCCCGTCGCTCCTGCACCAGCTGATACTGCCGCATCCATCCCTGGCTGCCCCACACCAGGCGAGTCACGATCTCGTAGGGATGCAGCAGGCGGCCGTCGGGAAGGGGGAAGTAGTCGATCATCCGGCCCTGCACCGCGCCGAGCGCGGTGAACGGCGAGCCGCAGGGGCAGGCCGGGGCGCGGGTGGCCAGGTCGCCGATCCGATAGCGGATGAACGGCATGGCGTAGGCGTGGAGGTTGGTGACGACCACCTCGCCCTGCTCGCCGGGCTCGACCGGCCGGCCGTCCCGCAACACCTCGACCAGCACCGCGTCCTCGCAGGCGTGCAGCGTCCCCGACCAGGGGCACTCGGCCGCGATGAGGGGGCACTCGTGACTGCCGTAGGTCTCGTAGATCGGGGCGTTGAACGTGCGTCCGAGCCGGGCCCGCATCGCCGGCGTCGTCACCTCGCCGCCCACCACGACCAGCCGAGGCCGCACCGTCTCCAGCGCGCCCGCCAGCTCGGGCGCCGTCAGCCGGTTGAGCATCCCCGGCAGCCCGACCACCACGTCGGGCCGGAGCCGCCGGAGCTCGTAGGCGATGTGCACCGGATCGGCCAGGCCGTCGAGCAGCACCCGAGTATGGAGTCCCAGGGCGCGCAGGGTCCGCCCCACCAGCTTGCTGTCGCCGCTCTCCGGATGGGGCACGCCCACGGCGACCATCAGGTCGCGCGGCCGGATGCCCAGCCCCTGCAGGGCGCGGAGCCGGATCAGATACTGGAGCTTGTCCTCGAGCCAGGTGCGCCGGATGCTGAACGGCTCGCCGGTGGACCCGCTGGTGCGCACCTCGAGCAGCTCCGCGGGGTCATGGCCTTGCGCCAGCAGGTCGCCCGCGCGCTGGCGGCGCAGCTCGGCCTTGTCGATGAAGGGGATGATCTCGAGGTCGCGGACTCCGCGGACGTGGCGGGGATGCAGCCGGTGACGGTCGAAGAGCCGGCGGTAGAACGGCACCGAGTCGTAGGCGTGGCTCACGAGTCGGCGGAGCCGCGCGTCCTGCCAGAGCCGGAGCTCCGCGCCCGCGGCCCGCCCGTGCCGCCACACCGCCGACAGTGCCGGCGCGATCTCGGGCCGGCCCGCGGTCACGCGCGCGCTCCCGCGCCCAGCGGTTCCACCACCCGGAACTTCGCCCGCGGTCCGTGCGCCAGCCGTTCGACGTACTCGACCTCGGCCTCGAGGAACGGCGCCACCTCGGTGCGGAGCACGCCGCGGATGCGCTCGGCCATGGCGGCCCGGTCGGCGTCGGGGTGGACGATCGCCCGGACCCGGACCCGGGTCCGATCGAGCTGGGTGACCTGGTAGCGGATCAGCTGGCCCACACGCTCGAGCGCGCAGGTCAGGGCGTAGGGGGAGATCCGGCGGCCGCCCTTGAGCTCGAGCATGTCGGCCTCGCGCCCGGTGACCACGCCGAGCAGGGGGAAGGCGAGTCCGCAGTCGCAGTGGCCGGACAGGAGGCTCCCGCGATCCCCCACGCGATAGCGCAGCAGCGGCATCGCGTGGTTGACCAGCGAGGTGGCCACGATGTGCCCTTCCGCACCTTCGGGGAGGACGCGTCCGCCGTCGTCCACGATCTCCACCCGCACCACGTCGGCGTTCACGTGCATCCCGCCGGCCGGGCACTCCCAGGCGATCTCCTTGGTCTCCGAGCTGCCGTAGACATCGAAGACGCGACCGTGGAAGGCGCGGCTGATGGCGGCGCGGGCCCCGGGATGGAGCAATTCCCCACTGGTGAAGATCAGGGGAACCCGGAACCGCGCGCCGCCGGCCTGCAATACCGCGCCCGCCTCGCGCAAAGCGGAGGGCAGGCCGTATACCGCGTGGGGGGCGAACGCGACCAGCTGCGCGGCGATGACCTCCGCGGGCTGGAGGACGCTGATCCTCGCCACCCGGCCCGTGGGTCCGCCATCGGGACTCGCGTCCACTGGCGGGACCACGTCGAGCAGGGCGACGCGATGGCCGACCTCCAGGCCGCAGCGCCGGCGGGCGCGCAGCTTGACCAACATCTTGAGCGTGGCCCAGGCGCGGGCATCGTAGTACACCCGGAAGGGCTCGCCGGTGGATCCGGAGCTCTCGCTCGAGCGCCAGCCCGCACGTTGGCGGCCACCGACGAAGAGCGCGGGACCCGCCTCGCGCAGCTCGGCCTTGGTCACCGGGGCCAGGCCGGCCAGGACCGCCGACGGATCTCGATCCAGCAGCAGGCTCGAGCCGGTGACGCCGGCCTCGCGCAGGCGGGCCTGATAGAACGCCGTGCGGCCGGCGGTCCGGAGCAGGCGGGAGAGCCGGCGTCGCGCGAGCGCGCGCAGGTGATGTGCGTCCAGCAGCGCCGCCCCCATCACGGGTAGCGCGTCGGCCGCGAGCCAGAACCCGACGGCGCCGGTCACCAGCTGCTCGACGGCACCTGGGCCAGCACCGCGCGCGCGGGCGCGCGGCGGCGGAGCCCTTGATAGGTGGCGAGGTAGCGGGTGGTCATCCGCTCCCAGCTGAGGTTCGCCTCGGCGTGCGCCCGGTTCCGCCGCCCCATCTCGGCCCGGAGTCGGGGGCGCTCGCCCAGGAAGCGGATCGCGGCGGCGAGCGTCGTGGCATCGCGCGGCGGCACCAGCACGCCGTTCCGGCCGTGCTCCACCAGCTCAGGGATCCCGCCCACGTTGGTACCCACCACCGGCAGCCCGGACGCGAGCGCCTCGGCGAAGGCGTTGCCGAAGGCCTCCTCCCAGGAGGGGAGGGTGAAGATGTCGGCCTCGCGATAGCGGGCCGCGGTCCGCACCCGATCGAGCGGGCCGGCGAAGTGGACCAGGTCCTCGAGGCCGAGATCCGCCGTCAGGGCCCGCAGCGGCTGCTCGTCGGCGCCGCCGCCCACGATCTCCAGCTCGTAGCGCCCCCGCTCCAGCGTGGCGAAGGCTCGCAGCAGGTCGTCCAGCCCCTTCCGCTCCACCAGTCGCGACACCGCGAGACAGCGAATCCGGTGGTTCGGCGCACCGCGGCCGTTGGCGCGGGGGCGAAAGCGGTTCAGGTCTACCCCGTTCTGGATCACCGAATACTCGAGGCCGGGCAGGGTGTCCTGCGCCTGCCGGCCGAGGCTCTCGCACACGGCCACCACCCGGGTGGCGCGGCGCCAGATCCAGCGGGTGAGCGGGCGCAGCAGACGATGCGCTCGCTCCAGGCCCCGCTGGTGGGGGTCGTATCCGGGCACGTCCGATCCGCGCAGCGAGATCACGACCGGGGTCTCGCCGAGGTCGAGGAACGGGAGCATCGCGGCGGTCGGAAGGGAGAAGAAGAAGTGGACGACATCGTACTGCTGCTCGCTCAGCCGGCGGCGCACCAGGGGGAGCGCGGCCCGGAGGTAGTCCATCGCGGCGCGAATGCCCGCCTGGTGGACCCCGACACGCCGGACCGCCACTCGATGCACCGTGAGCAGTCCCTCGTTCGCGGCGGCACCGTCCCAGAGCAGCTCGCTCTGCTCCGAGGCCTGCTCGCCGGCGGTGATCACCTCCACCATCGTGCCCCGGCGCGCCAACCCGCGTGCCAGCGCTTCGGTGGCGACAGCCGCGCCCCCGCCGAACGGCGGGTACTCGTAGTTGAGGAGCAGGACGCGCATTGATCGCCGCGGCTCGAGGGTGGACATCGCGATGGCTTGGGAGTGACGCGGGAGCAGGGGGCAAGAGGCGGACCAGTGGGCGAGGGCATGAGGTGCACGAATCGGCGCTGCTCATGCGCGAATCAACTCGCGGTGAAACAAGGCGGTCGTGAAGTGTGGTGCAGCGACTTGCAGGCGAGACGAACGGATGACGAGCGCGGTGCGTTGTGGCTCCGCACCTACACGATTTCGGGCGGGACTGCCGTCAAGTGCCGGACGGGCCGAGCAGCGCGGCGATCTCCTGCGCGGCCGCCTGCTGCGCCTCGGCCTCGGCCCGGAGGGCGGCGACGGTCTCGTCCAATGCGAGCTCCTTGCCGCCCAGCTCGGCCGCCTGGCCCTGCAGCCGGCCGAGCACCGTCATGGCATCGAGCAGCCGCTGCACCAGCGCGTCGCGAGCCCGCTCGCAGCGGGCGAGGGCGTCGGCCCATCCCTCGGGCTGGGCCGCCAGGCGCTCGCGCTGCCGCTCGAAGCGGCCGAGGCTCTCGTCCAGCAGGGCCAGGTCGGCGGCGGCATCGGCGCCGGCGAGCAGCAGCTCGCCGAGCGCAGGAGCCGCGTCGTCGAGGCCGCCGGCCCGGCGGAGCGCGGCGGACACCAGGTGACCCATGCGGGTGAGATCGGCGAGCAGGTCGCGCGCCGTCCCGTCGGGAAGGCCGGCCAGCGTGCCGATGAGGCGGCGCTCGACCTCCGCCGGCAGCGCGTCGCTTCGGGGCGCCGCGCTCACCAGCGGCGTGACCGCGGTACGGCGGGCGCTCAGGATCAGCAGCCCGGCGAAGACCGGCGTGATCCAGCGGAGCAAGGGGGCGGCGCTTACGCCTGCGGCGGCCCCGGCGACCACCACCGCCACCAGCATTAGATAAAAATGTGCCGGCAGCAGCTCGAGCACGTGCGACGTCGGCAGCGCACGCGCCGCGAGCTGATGCGCGCTCAGCTGCTCCACGATGCGACGGCCCGCATCGGCGGAGGTCCGAAAGAGCGCCCGTTCGCCGCGCGCGGCCGCCTCGGCGTCCTGACCCGCGCCCGGAAGAATCGCGGCCAGCCGGCTTCGCGCCGTCGCCACGGCTCCGGCGCCGACCGGGCGCTGCAGCGCCACCAGCGTTTCTCCGGTCCCGTCGCTTCCGCCGCCGCAGCTGGGGCAGAGCCCGGCGGCGAACGGGTCCGGGCCTCCACAGAGGACGCAGCGGGCCGCGGGCTCGGCCGCGCCGGCGCCCTGGCCGGCGAGCGCCTCCTCGAGTGCCGCGGCACTGGGGAAGCGGTCCTCGGGCGCGGGCGCCGTGGCCCGCGCCACCACCTCATCCAACCAGTCGGGAACGCCGGGCACCACCGAGCTTGGCCGGTACCCGACACCACCCGCCGGTGGTCGGCTTCGGTCCGGCAGCTCGCCCGCGAGGGCGTAGTACAGCGTGAGGCCGAGAGCGTAGAGATCGGCGCGGGCGTCGCCCCGGCGGCCGGCGGCGACCTCGGGGGCGACATAGTCCGGGGTGCCGGCGAGGGTGCCGGTCGCGGTCACGCCGAGCTGGCCGTCCAGCTTGGCGGAGCCGAAGTCGGTGAGGCGGAACCGGCCGTCGGGATCGAGCAGGACGTTCTGCGGCTTCACGTCGCGATGGAGAATGCCTCGCCGGTGTGCCGCGGCCAGCGCCGCCGCCAGGTCGCGGCCGAGTCGCACCACCTGGTCGGCGGCGAGCCGGCCGCGCTGGCGCACCCGGACCTGGAGGTCGGGGCCGGCGACGTACTCCATAACGATGAAGCTCCAGGGGCCGTCCTCCATGAACTCGTAGACCGGAACGATGTTGGCGTGGGAGAGCGCGCGAACCACCTGCACCTCCCGCCGCATCCTCTCGCGCGCCACCTCGGCGGCCGCCGGCGGAGGCACCAGCAGCTTGACGGCCACGTCGGAGCCGATCCGGCGGTCGCGGGCGAGGTAGACCACGGAGTAGCCCCCGCGTCCCAGCTCGCGGCCCACTTCCCAGCGGTCGCAGAGCACCGTGCCGGCGGCGAGGTACCCGCTCACCGGATCCGCCCCAGCACTTCGCGGGCGTTGGCGCGCCAGCCGTCTTCTGGTTGATACAGCTCGAGGAACCGCTCCAGGTGAGTCCTGGCGTAGTCGTACTGGCCCAGCTGGTACTCGGAGATCCCCGCGTGGTAGAGCGCCATGTAATTGTCGGGCGTGTATTCCACCACCAGGCGCATGATCGGCCCGGCCGAGGCGTCATCGCCGGCGTCGGCGACCGGGTGGCCGACGTTGAACACGATCCCGGCCGCCTGGGGCCGGAGCCGGGCGGGGAGCGAGTCGATCACCGCGCGGGCCCGGTCGATCTTGCCCGCGAGCGCGTAGCAGGCCGCGGCGTAGCCGGCGCCGCTCGCGTCGGACGGCGCGGGCGTCCGCTGCTGCTGCACCTCGACCTCCACCGCGTTGCAGAAGGGCTTGATCCGGGCGAACCACGAGCCGGCGTCGCCGTCGTACGGGGCTACGGGATGGGGCGGCTCGCCTCCGTCGGGGATATCTCGATGGGAGGCGAGGATGAGACCGCAGAGCGCCACGTAACTCCACCCGGCGGCGGCGAGCGCTCGAGACATGGGACCCTCGGACTGGAGACGGACGTGCCGGCACGGGGCAATCCGCGTGCCCGGCGATTACAGGCGACGGGCGAACCCTGCGGATTCGCACGCCGGGGGCTAGCCCGGCGGCGGCGGCGGCCGCTCGGCCGGCCGGAACACCAGGTCGAAGGCCAGAAAGATGGTCTTGGAGAAGGGATAGAAGACGACCGGCGCCACGAGCATCAGCGCCATCCCGCCGTAGAGCAGCAGATCCCAGGGCGGGTCCGGCCAGGTGGCCATCAGCACCCCGACGAACAGCGCGGCGAACACGAGCTCGGCGGCGACGATGTTGAACATGTACGCCCCGACCTGGTAGCCCTCCTCCCCGCGTTGCAGCTCCAGCCCGCACCGGGGGCAGCGGTCCCGAATGCGGAACCACCCGTCGAAGATCGGCCGACCGCCGCAGTTGGGACAGCGCCGCAGCAGTGCCCGGCCGAAGAGCGCGAGAAGGCGGGAGAGGCGCATGGGGGAATTTCGCCCCTCGCCCCGCCCCCCGCTACATCCGAAACAAGTAGCTCAGCTTCAGGAACACCCCGTCGCTCACTCGCCGCATCCCGCTGCGGTCGATGCCGGCGTCGTCGACGGTCGGGTCCTGCAGCGTGCTGCCGTAGCCCAGGAAGGCGACGGTACCGGGGACCGGTTGATAGGAGAAGAGCAGATCGCCGCGGAAGGAGGATCGGGCAAAGGCTTCGGTGCGGACGAACTCATCCACGCCGGGAGCGTAGAGAAGGATCGCGCCCTCTGTGCGGGTGTCGTCGTGCAGCGGCGCCTGCTGCTCGTGGAGATACTCGCCAACCACGCGAAGGAAGATTGGCCGGGAGAGCTGGTACTCCAGCTTCACCCGCGGGATGTGCTGCCGGTTGACCAGGCTGCCGTCGTTCCGCCGGCGCACCTCCTGCAAGGCGTAGGTGCCCTGGATCCGGACCTGTCCCGTCGGCCGCCAGTTGAGTCCACCATTCGCAATGATGATCCGACCGGGCGACCACTCGTAGAAGTTCTCGTCGTTGCCCCAGAGGATGAACGCATTGCCGGAGAACTGCTTGAACTCGGGCGTCGTGACCGAGAGGACGTAGTCGCGATTGGGAATGCGGCCGCCCCCCACGAACGCCGCCGTGTCCACTCCGCCGCCCGCTAACGGTACCTCGACCCGGTAGTCGCCGTAGATCTCGTAGGGATACCCGAAGCTCTCCAGCAGGAGCGAACCGGTCAGCGCCCAGCCACCCCGAAGCGTCGAATTCAGGTTGAAGTGAAGCTGCTCGTCCATGATCTCGCCGCCCTCGACGAAGTCGCGATAGCGCCAGCGGCCGTTCAGGTTCACGTCGAAGGTGACGTTTTCCATCAACGCGCCACTCTTGCCGTAGGCGGCCACCCGGGGATCGACGTT
>Ga0310810_10006238_pt1 | contig 13450 bp, 16 predicted proteins | sample NCmetagenome_FD_207641 | JGI IMG/M metagenome (GOLD analysis project Ga0310810, IMG submission 207641) | Soil microbial communities from experimental microcosm in Duke University, North Carolina, United States - NC | ecosystem: Engineered > Artificial ecosystem > Soil microcosm > Unclassified ... | reverse complement strand
ACCCGGATCTGTAATCTTTCCAGTACTCAAATCGCGGATTGAAGATGACGTCATTGACGCTCACCATCCGGGCAGTCCACACAACAGCAGTCCACGTTCCCATGAAGCGAGCGCTCGGCACGAGCGCCCGGCGCATGGATATCGCCCCGCTGGTCTTGATCGACCTCGAGACCGAAGAAGCCGTGACCGGACGCGCCTACGTGTTCTGCTATCTGCCGGCGGCCACCGCCGCGGTGGAGGCGCTCCTGCACGAAGCGGCATCGCGCGTGACGGGCGATCGCGTCGTCCCGCTCGATCTCAACGCCAAGCTCGCACGTCACTTTCGCCTGTTGGGTCTGCGTGGCGTGGTCACCATGGCGCTGGCGGGCTTGGACGCGGCGTGCTGGGATGCGCTCGCCGTCGCCGCTGGTGTGCCGCTCGTGGAGTTGCTCGGCGGTAGCGTCCGTCCGGTCCGGGCGTACAACAGTAACGGGTTGAGCCTGCGGGAGCGAGGTTCGGGGCTCGGGGTTCGGGGTTCGCGGGTTCGGGGTTCGGGGGGGCGGGGTTCTCGGGTTCGCCGTTCGGGGTTCGACGAATTGGCAGACGAGGCCGAAGAGCTGCTCGAAGAAGGCAACTTCAACGCCGTCAAGCTCCGCTTGGGGTATGGCTCCCTCGAAGACGATGTCGCGGCGTTGAGAGCGGTCCGGAAGCGAGTGCCCGACGGCACGGTGGTCATGGCGGACTACAACCAGGCGTTGACGGTCGCGGAAGCACTCCAGCGCGGCCGCGCGTTGGAGCAGGAAGGCCTGGCGTGGATCGAAGAACCGATCCGTCATGACGACTACGCGGGAAATGCGACGCTGACGCGCGAGCTGGCAACACCTATTCAGATTGGCGAGAACTTCGACGGACCGTACGCGATGGCGGACGCCATTCGTGAGCGTGCGTGCGACTACGTGATGCCGGATTTCGGGCGCATCGGTGGCGTGAGCGGCTGGCTCGAAGCCGCTGCGTTGGCTCAGGCTGCCGGCATCGAGATGTCGTCCCACCTGTATCCGGAGTTCAGTGCGCATCTGCTGGCTGCGACGGCGACGCGCCACTGGCTCGAATACGTCGACTGGGCAGCGCCAGTTCTCGAGCATCCTATCGACATTCGCAATGGTGAGGCAATTATTCCCAATCGACCGGGGGCCGGAATTGAATGGGACGGCGACGCGGTCAACCGTTACCGTGCCCCGGTCTGATAGATTGGCGCGCCGGGGATGATCGCGGCTGTCCGGTTGTACAATGTACATATGAAGCGGTATACGAGCTCTCAGGTGCGCGAACGTCTCGCCGACGTGCTTGACGCCGCGGAGCGGGGTGAAGAAGTCATCATTGAGCGGCGTGGCGTGCGCTACTTCATTCGCGCCGAGCGCGCCAAAACCGACCGGCGCGTGCGGAGGTCGCTTATCAGCGGCGTCGATCCAGGGGTCGCAGCAGGTGAATGGACCTGGACCTGGAAGGCGGACGGCCTGACGTTCTCGTCAAAGCGACGCCGTTGATTCTCCTCGATACAAACGCGGTGATTTGGTTGCATCGCGGCGAGCGGCGGGCGGCGGGGCTCGCGCGGGCCGCGACCCGCCTCTACGCCTCGCCGGCGACGATTCTCGAACTGCAGTTTCTGATCGAAGCAGGACGGCTTCGGCTGCGTACGGGCGCTTCAGTGAGCCAACTGATACACGACGACCGGTGGGTGATCGACGATCCCGCCTCCGTTGCCTGGTTCGAAAAGGCGAGCGAGATCGGATTCACACGCGACCCCTTCGATCGGCTCATCGTGGCGCACGCGCGGCTGCGTCACTGGCGGCTCGCCACCGGCGATCGCGCTTTGCTTGATGCGCTGGCGGCAGGAGAGCGGATCGAGCTGTAGCGTGATCAGGCGTCGTTGCACTTGACGTTGGAATAGCCAGACCGAAACGGTGTCACCATGCCTGCATCTGGATCGAATTTGTGCCGCCACACGCACGCGGTGTCGTTGGCAAGCAGATGAATCGACACCGACGGGCTGTGTGACACGGTCTTGACGTAATGGATATCGCCGTCCGGCGGCAGTAACGTGTAGAACCCTCCGGCCGCCACCGTCTGCTGCGTGGCCACGCGCAGGACCGCTTTGGTTTCATCGCTCCCGTCGTCCAGCCGCTCGTACGTCGTGTCGAGTTGCGTACCGCGGTAGACGCCGACCAGTCCCCAGGCCAGGTGGTCGTGCACCGGCGTTGACGAGCCGGCAGGTACGACGAGTGAGAAGAGGCAGAGCTCACCGGCTTCGTCACGAAAGAGTGCGTATTGACCGATACCGCCGCCCATTCCGCTGGCGCGGTCTGGCTGCGCAAACTCTTCAGGGAGCCAGCCGTCAGCCGCAAGCAGCCGCGCAAATGCGGGGCGCAGCGCCTCGACGCGCGCCGTCACGTCCGGGATCGAGCGCGACACACGGCGCGTCTCATCGATCAACGCGCGAATCTCTGGCACGTCGACGATGAAGCCGAAGTCTGCATGATGGTGATGCGAGAGGTCGCACATATCTGCTCCAGTGGGCCGGCTTCAGCCGGCCCGGCAACTACCCATTCGGGCGGTTTCTGTCGCGCGGCAGCTCTTTAGGATCAAACCATGAACATCGAACCCCGTATCAATGACGACGAGCTGCTCGACGCGTATTCAGAAGCGGTGATCAACGCCGTGGACGCCGTCAGCCCGTCTGTCGTCAACGTCCATCGCGGCGACGCTGGCGCGGGATCAGGCGTCATCTTTACACCGGACGGTCTCGTGCTGACAAACCAGCATGTCGTGCACGGCGCGCCCCGGGTCGAGGTCATCCTGCCAGACGGTCGGCAGATGCGTGCGGATGTGATCGGCCACGACGCCGCGACCGATGTGGCGGTGCTGCGCATCGATGCCACGGTCGTCCCGGGGGCCGCATCGGGCACGCCTGGCGGGCTGGCGTGGGCGCGCCTGGGCGACTCGCGCCGGCTGCGGGTCGGTCAGGTCGCCATCGCGATCGGCAACCCTTATGGTTTTCAGCACTCGGTGACGTCGGGTGTCATCAGCGCCCTCGGCCGTTCTCTCCGATCGCAGTCCGGACGATTGATCGACGACATCATCCAGACCGACGCATCGCTCAATCCGGGCAATTCCGGAGGGCCGCTGGTGACGACGCGGGGCGAGGTCGTCGGCATCAACACCGCGATGATTCGCCCTGCGCAGGGGCTCTGCTTTGCGATCGGCATCAACACGGCGCGGTTCGTCGCGTCGCGTCTGATTCGAGATGGTCGGATCCGGCGAGCGTACATTGGCATCGCCGGACAGAACGTCGACGTGCCGCGTGCGCTCGCCCGGGCCAACCAGCTCGCCATTTCCTCGGCTGTGCGCGTCGCATCAATTGAGCGAGACAGTCCCGCGGCTCGCGCCGGCCTCGAGCAGGGAGACATCATGTACGCGATGGGTGATGCCGCGGTCGCGGGCATCGACGACCTGCACCGGATCCTGAACGAAGAGCGAATCAATGCGCCGGTCGACGTATCGCTGATCCGAAAAGGACAGCGGCGGACCGTGTCCCTTATTCCGGTCGAGTCGTCACCTACGCCATGACACGTGGAGCGAGCCCTGCCCGGCTCGCTTCGCGAACCGCAGGGTCGGCACCGCGACAGCACTACAGAGAAATCAGGCCGCGGCGGACAGCGCGGCGTACGGCCTGAGTGCGGTTCGCCGCGCCCAGCTTTCCGCAGATAGATGCGACGTGGAACTTCACGGTCTGATCGCTGATTCCGAGACGCGCCGCGATCGACTTGTTCGGAAGACCTTCGGCGAGAAGCTCGAGCACCTCGGCTTCGCGCGCGGTGAGCGGCTCTTCGTACTCGTGTGGTGATTCGTCGATTGTCGATGGCCGTACCGTCACGCTGGATGGACGCGCCGTAAAGGCGCGTCCGGCGGGTGTGGAAATCAGAATGGCGTCGGCCTCGATTCTCGACGCGTGGGCCTCGGCGATCGTGGCGAATTCGCCGGCGATGGTGAACGAACTGTCATCCAGTTCCGCCCTGAGGCGTGCGCGTCCGTCAGCTGTCCCCACCAGCAGAAGCCGCATTGAACACTAGGACGCGCCGCGCTCGCCTATGGTGACCGATATCTCGGTCGGCGTGCCTCCTCGAAGTAGCCGTACGGTGGCGGCTTTGCCGACGCGATTACCGGTAAGCCAGTCGAGCAGGTCCTCCGGCGAGGCGATCGTCTGCCCGTCAACGGCGAGAATCACGTCGCCGACGAGGATCCCCGCCCGCGCCGCGGGGGTGTCAGGGCTGACAGCGACCACCAGCAGCGCTTCGTCGGCGCCGCCGGCGCGCTGCGGTTCCGGCAGGCGGACAGGTTGTCCCCCGATACCGATGTAGCCGCGTTTCACGCCGCCGTGCTCGAGCAGGTGTTGCGCCGTTTTCCACGCAATCGCGGCAGGGATGACGACGGCGAGACCTCTAATCGTTGACGCCGTCGTAACGCCAAGGAGCGCGCCGGTCGTATCGACGAACGCGCCGCCTGCAAATCCGTCGTGCATCGGAGCCGTCGTTCGAATGATCTGCTCGATGGCACGGCGTCGTCCGGTTCGAAGCGGGCCGCCGATGATCGACACGACGCCGGCGCTGACGGTAAGGCCGTTGCTCCACGATCGTCCGATCGCGAGCGCGACGTGCCCGACGCGTGCCGGTTGGCTGGCGGCCGCAATGGCCGGCGCGGCGAGCCCGGGCGCCTTCAACAGGGCAAGCCCGGTCGTCGGGTCCCACCCAGCGAGCTCGGCATCGACTGCCTCGCCCTCGTGGCCGCGAACGTGGAGCCCATCCTCACGCCCGAGCGCCTTGATCGTGGTGACGACGACGTCAGGCGCATAGACGACACCGCTCGCAGTGCGCCACCGCCGCCCCTGGACCTGCACGACGGACGGAGCGGCGGCCGCGGCGACATCAGCCAGTTGATTTGAGAATTCGGTAAGCATGTGGTGATTGTGCGCGCAAGGAAACCTCGCGACATCACCCGAATAGGGAGGATGGGGCCGCAGACTCACAGAACGCCCGGAGCCTCTGCGTCGGCTCTGAGAACACTATCTTCGTGTCGCGCCGCGTGTCGGGACCTTCGACAGATCGGGCATATAAGTCACCAGCCCATTGTCTGGAGTGTTCTTCGAATAGCCGGCCACGAGTTGGCTCTTGTATTGAGCGGGCGAGAAGTCGAACGGATCTTTCGGATCTTCGTCGACCAGCATCAAATCGGTGTCGACCATGGTGAGCTTTCCAAAGCGAAGCGTTCCACCACGGTAGTACATGAAATTGCGGCTTGCGATAGGGGGAGTGATTGAACGGGTCGGTTTCGCTCCGCCAAACTCCTCGAAAACGACTCCATCGGCAATCCACGCACGGGTCAGTTTCCCGTGAATTCGGGGAGGCGGCAACACGCGCGCCGGGTCCAGGAGCAGGTCATCGCCACTGACCTGTAGCGGTGATTCGGAAGGCACGTGCAGGAGCGAGTTGAGGCGGACGCCGAACAAATCAAGCAGACCTTTCGGGACGACTCCTCCCGCCTTCATCGATGTGGGATGTAGCCGAAGTTTTCCATCGGATGTCACATCCAAAGCAGCACGCATGGTGAACGGAACTGAGATGCCTTTCTTCAGCGTACCGGTCTGCCTGAGCTCGGCGCCTTCGATCTCGACTCTCATGTTCTTGATTGGTGCGTTCGGACCCGCGAAGACGACATTGTTCATCAGGTTGGTCAGACTGCCTGGAGTCATCGAGACTCGTGCCGAATCGATGTCGATCACGTACGAGTTCACATCGTCAAATGACGGGACCTTGCCAGGCGTGGCACTGGACAACTGCCCAGTGAGATGGAGAACACGCAGTTCGACGCCATACCCAACGTGAAGGTTCACGTTTTCCATTCGCACCTGGACGCGATCGGGGCCGGCAGCGACGGAGATGGCCGGTATCAGAAAGACGAGCAAGCCCACGCAGGTTCGGGACGCATTCGCGAATCGGCCTGCCGCGCGCTGCTGCATACGGCTACCAGCGCAGAGCGACGCCGATGCTCGCTCTCCAGAAGTGCAGCCCGGCCAGAACAGCGTCGGAGAGACTACTGGCAGAACTATTCGAGTTGCTGGAAGACCTATTCGATGCCGTGATATCCCGCGCATTGCTCTTACTTCTCCGGACGTTGGCGACCACGGCCGCCCGTGTGCATCGGCATGCAAGCGAGTGTCCCGTTACCGGTAACGTTACGAATGAGTTACGGGCTTTGAATGTCTTACGAATATCGAAGGCTGCGTCTGGCTTCAGAAGTTGCGGGCGAAGGTCACCCGGGGAAAGGAGTGCGGACCGCAGAGACCCAGGACACCACAGACGTGATGTCTCTGCGGTCCCATGTCTCTGCGGCTTCTAGCGGCAGCGACGAAGTCGTTAGTTCGTCGCTCGTCCTCCGGTGCGGAGATTCTTGTTGAAGAAGTCGATCGTCCGCTGCCACGACAGTTCGGCCGCCGCCTTGTCGTAGCGCGGGGTCGTGTCGTTGTGGAAGCCGTGATTCGCGCCGGCGTATACGAATTCCTCGTACTTCTTTCCGTTCGCCTTCAGCGCCGCTTCATACGCGGGCCAGCCGGCGTTGACGCGCTCGTCGAGGCCACCGTAATGAATCATCAGCGGAGCGTTGATCTTGGCGACGTCCTCGGCCTTGGGCTGGCCGCCGTAGTACGGCGCCGCGGCTCCGAGTGAGGGCACGCGCACCGCAAGCTGGTTGACGACACTGCCGCCGAAGCAGAAGCCGACGGCGCCGACCTTGCCGGTGCACTCCGCACGCTTCTGCAGGACGCTGACCGCTTCGACGAAGTCCTCGATGATCTTGTTCTGGTCGAGGGTGCGCTGCATCTCGACGCCCTTGTCGTCGTTGCCCGGATATCCGCCGAGCGGCGTCAGCGCGTCGGGCGCGAACGCGACGAAGTTGGCGACAGCGAGGCGCCGCGCGACGTCCTTGACGTACGGTGTCAGGCCGCGGTTCTCGTGCACGACGACCACGCCAGGCACCTTGCCGTTCAGATTGGCAGGCTTCGCAAAGTAGCCCTTCATCTTTCCCTGGCCCTTCGGCGAGTCGTAATCGAGCATCATCGTCGAAATGCGCTTGTCGCTCTCCGGCACCTGCTCGGCCCAGGCGTAATTGGGGCTGAGCGCTTGCAGGATCGCCGCGGCCGTCATGCCGCCGACGGCGAACTTCGCAGCTCCGTCCAGGAAGCCGCGCCGGTCGATCATCCCGTGCACGTAACGATCGAAGAGCTTGAGGATCTCCGGATGGAAGTCGTTCGCCGTCAGTCGCTGCTGCTGTTCCATACCTACTCCCGTTTAGTGATTGGTGGTTGGTGGTTCGGTGGTGATGAAGACGTGAGCGACTATCAACCCGCCAACGACCAGCCAGATTGGGGGGAAGTCAGCGTATCACGTACTAGGGACTGGGGACTGGGGGCTGGGGACTGGGGACTGGGGACTTGGGACTAGGGACTAGGGATCGGGGATTAGGGATCCCTACCCCGAGATCCTCTCCAACGCCTTTCCCGTCGTCGCAGGCGCAAACAAGGCGATGTCCGCGATGCACACAGCCAGCGCAGCCGCGACGACGCCGAACATCGCCGTCGGGCCGAAGCGATCGAGCACGGGCACGAGCACGAACGGCATCGCGCCGGTCGATAGCCGGCTCAAGCCGTACGCGGTGCCGGCGGCGGTCGCGCGCGCGAAGGTCGGGAAGATCTCGACCTGGAAGATGTGAAGTGCGTTCGAAAAGATGTTGCTCGTCGCGGTGTACAAGAAACCTGAGGCGAGGATGAGTGCCGGCGTGGACGCGTAGCCGAGCACGAGGCCGAAGACGGCCATCAGCGCGGCCGATCCGGCGATGAGCCAGCGGCGATCGATCCGTTCGACGATCGGCAGCGACAGCGCCGATCCGATCGGGTAGCCGATGAAGGTCAGCGACGTGAACATGAGCGACGTCACGATCGAATAGCCCTTGGCGGTGAGCACGGTCGGGACCAGCGTGCCGAAGCCGTAGTAGCCGACTGTCTGAAAGAGATGAAAGACGCACAACATCAGCGTGCGTCCGCGATAGCGCGGTCCGAAGATGACGCGGAAGCGTCCGCGCTCGGGCGTAGCGGCTTCATCTGACGGCGGCGGCAGCGGTCCGATGCGTTCGGCTTCGCGCTCCATCGCCGAGACGATGGCCTCCGCCTCGGCCGAACGTCCGACCGATTCGAGCCAGCGGGGCGATTCGGGCAGCTTCGCACGCATCACCCATACGATCGCGGCGCCGAGCGAACCGGCAACGAACATCCACCGCCAGCCGTCGATGCCGAGCGGTTGCTGCGGCACGAGCACGCGGGCGAGAAATCCGGCGGCGGGGACGCCGATGAAGCCGAGCGTGTAGGCCCAGGCGGTGTAGCGGCCGCGATGTGCGGCGGGGAGCAGCTCGCTCAGATAGGCGTCAACGAGCGGCAGCTCGGCGCCGATGCCGACACCGGCGAGGAACCGCGTCGCGATCAGGGACGTGACGTTCGGGCTGAACGCGCCAAGGAGCGTGAATCCCGAATAGACGCCGAGGTTGACGAGGAACGCGGTGCGCCGGCCATGGGTATCCGCAAACCGGCCGAGCAGCGTCGCGCCGAAGAACATTCCGACGAAGCTCGACGCGATGATCGGCGGCAGCGCGGATCGCGTCAGATGGAACTGCTGCGTGAGGACCGTCGCGAGCACGCCCGCGAGGAAGATATCGAACAGATCGAAAAACGATCCGATGCCGGCGATGACGGTCGCGTCTCGGTGAACGCTGGTCGGCGGAAGACGGTTCAACCGCGCCGCGATCGTGGTTCGGCGGTTCGATGGTTCGATGGTTCGCAGGTTCGTCTCGCGACGTCACTTCACCGGCAAGTGGAGCGAGAATTCCGTGATTTGCCCGCTGATGTCCGTGAACCAGTGCGGCACGCCGGCGGGAACGACCATGAAATCGCCCTTCGACATCTTCTGTGCCTTGCCGCCTTCGATGCTCTTGCCGCGCCAGTTGTCGCCGTCGTGCGTGCCGTCGACGAGCTTCCCGCCGGTGACCAGCGTCGCCGTCCCGTCGATCATGTAAAAGAGCTCGGCGTCCTTGTCGTGAACGGAGGCCGCCTGCGCGGCGGCCGGCGCACCAAGCCGGTGCTCGACGTTCACGTTGAAGGGACCGACCTTGAAGACGGGCACTGCGGCGAGCGGGTTCTTCGGGAGCTTTGCGACGGCGGCCGCCACATCGGCGGCAGACATGTACACGCCGGTCGAGGTCTCGGACGTGACGGTCTGTTGCGCAAACACGGGAATGGTGAGCAGGGCGGTGGCCGCAGCCGCAGCAAGAATCTTCATCGTGTCTCCTTTGTGAACGGCGTGATGGCAGGACCGGTCCATGGCGAGCCGCATCCTAACACTTGTGACGGCGAAGTCGCGGCGAGGCCGGAGTACACTTCCAGGTACACATGGCGATCGATCCCTCCGCAGTTGCGCAAGAGCTGATCGACGCGTACGAGGCCGGCGATCTATTGCCGGAGACGCTGTCGTCCCGCCAAGGCTTCGACCTCGCGACCGCCTACGCGGTTGAAGCGGAGCTGATGCGCCGCCGCCGTGCGGAGGGCCGAGCGGTCGTCGGTCGTAAGGTGGCGTTCGCCAATCCTGCGGTCTGGCCGAAGCTCCGTTTGCAGACTGTCGCCTGGGGATCGATGTACGACGACACGGTGCAGAACACGAACGACATCGATGTCACCCCTGTGCCGTTTACGTATGCGCCGAAACTCGAACCCGAGGTCGTCTTCAAATTGAAAGGACCGTTGACGGGGGATCTCCGCGATCCGGCGGCGGTGTTGAGCGACGTCGAGTGGATCGCGCTCGGCTACGAGATCGTCGACTGTCCGTTTCCGGAATGGCAGTTCCAGCCGGCGGATCTGGTGGCCGCGTTCGGCTTCCATGCGGGCCTCGTGCTGGGCCAGCCGACAGCGGTGAACGCGTCGAATGTCTCGAGGCTGGCGACACAGCTCGCGGAGTTCAAGCTCAAACTGTTCAAGAACGACACCTTCGTCGAGGAAGGCGGCGGCCGGAACGTGATGGGCAATCCGGCGCTTTGCGTCGGCGAACTGGCGGCCGCCATTGCGCGGACTCCGGGCGCCGCGCCGCTCGGCGCCGGTGAACTGGTCAGCACCGGTGCGCTGACGACGCCGATGTTGATCGCACCGGGCGAGACATGGCGCGCCGAGGCCGTTGGAATCGACCTCGCGCCGCTGGTCATGAAGCTGTAGGTAAATCGCAAATTCCACATCCCAAACCCCACATCAAAAAGGAGTATGGGCTGGACATTTTTGTTGGCTGAATACACCGATACCCCGAATTTGGAAGATCGGCTTGGGATTTGGGCGTTGAGATTTGGGTGTTGGGATTTGCTTACGCAGCGGCGCGATCGACGCGGACGACGGTGCCGCGTGCCGTCCAGCGCAGAAACGAGCGTTCGACGAGCGCATCGATGACCATCCGGGACGCGTCGTGATCGAGGCCCCACAACCTCGCCGCTTGCGGCAGCGTCAGTTGCAGACCAGGCATCTCGTTGAACTCACTTCTCACGCGGTGCACGATTCCATGTAAATCCATGGCCGCCGCATGAGCAACAGACGGGCCAAGTCGAGCGCGCACCCGCGAACATGCGGAATCTCCAATGCTTCCGCATGCGTCTACAGTGTGAGGCCCGCGTTGCCGCGCCGGCAGCTGCCTGTTTTGCGACGACGGTGCGTCTTTTCGCGCACGCCTGTGACATTTTTGTGGAGAACGCGACCGTGACGACCTCCTCGAATTCAAGCCCGCTCGCCGCTCGCATTGCGGCCGATGCGGAACTGCGCGACCGCGACCTGGGATTCGGCGCCGTCGTCAGCGGTCATCGCGCGCGGCGATTGCTCAATCGCGACGGTTCGTTCAACGTCGTGCGCGAGGGGCTCGGCCTGCTCGCCACGATCGCGCCGTACCATCTTCTGCTGTCGATTCGATGGGCAGGATTCATTGCGGTGGTGACGCTGCTCTACCTCGTTCTCAACCTGGCGTTCGCGCTATTGTTCCTGGCCTGCGGCCCCGATGCACTTGCCGGTCCCGCCGCTCACATGTTGGGCGGTCGCTTCAGCCAGGCGTTCTTCTTCAGCATCCAGACGTTTGCCACCATTGGCTACGGTCAGATCGGTCCGAACGGCCTCGCCGCCAACGTCCTGGTCACGATCGAGGCGCTCGTCGGGCTGATGTATCAGGCGCTCGCGACCGGCCTGCTGTTCGCGCGCTTCTCGAGGCCGACCGCCGCGATCGTGTTCAGCCGGCAGGCGATCATCGCGCCGTATGCCGGTATGACCTCGCTGCAGTTCCGCATTGCGAACCAGCGCAGGCGCAATGAGATCATTGAGCTCGAGGCACAGGTGCTCTATACCTCCTTCGAGAAGAACGATCGCGGGCAGGTGGTGCGCCGCTATCGTCTGCTGCCGCTCGAACGCAACAAGGTCACCTTCTTCCCGTTGGCGTGGACGATCGTGCATCCCATTGACGAGGGAAGCCCACTCGCGGGAAAGTCGCGCGAAGATCTCGAGCGTGATGAAGCGGAAATTCTGGTGCTGCTGACCGGCGTCGACGAAACATACGAGCAGACCGTTCATGCGCGAACGTCGTATCGCGCCGACGAAATCGTCTGGAACGCGAGGTTTCGGTCGGTTTTTCGTGGGACCTCTTCGTCGCAGCTGCTGGCGATCGATGTGACGCGGCTGCACGACATCGAACGCGTGTAGGGGCGAGGCGACACAGGCATGGACTGGAAGGAACTGAAGCAGAACGTCGGCGACTTCGTGCACGGCTACTTCGTGTCGGAGTACGAACGGAAGCTGCGCGAACAGTTCGTCGACCTCAACGATCTGTTCATGCTGCAGTGCTTCATGGAGCTGGTCGGCCTGCCGAACCCCGCGGCCATCTATCTGCTCGACGTATATCCCTTCTTCCTCGAGGAGTTCCACACGTGGCACCGTCGCATGGGGATGGACCGTTCACCCCTCGGCAGCATGCCCTGCTGCTGAAGCGCATCCTCTTCTTCGGCGGAAAGGGCGGTGTCGGCAAGACGACCTGCGCCTCGGCGGTCGCCCTGGCGGCGAGCCGTCGCGGCAAACGCGTGCTCCTCGTGTCCACCGACCCGGCGCACTCCACGTCCGACATCTTCGGAACGCCGTTCGCCGCCGACGAACGTGAAATCCTGCCCGGACTGTACGGCCTGGAAGTGGATGCGAACCTCGAGGCGCGCCGTTACATAGACACTGCCAAGGCGGGGATTGCGCGCATGTTCAGCCCCGCCGTCGCCAGGGAAGCGGAGCGCCAGATCGAGCTGGCCTCGTCGATGCCCGGCGTCGAGGAGGTCGCGCTGTTCGATCGCATGGGCGATCTGATCGTGGATCGATTCGATGCCTACGACCTCCTCATCTTCGATACTGCGCCAACGGGCCACACCCTTCGCCTCTTGCGGATGCCGGAGCTGGTCTCTGCTTGGATTACCGCGCTCTCGAAGCGTCGGCGCGCCTTGCTCGCGCTGAACAAGGACATCGACCAGGTTCGGTTGGCGCCTGAAGCCATGAACCCGGACGAGGATCCAATCCTCAAGACGCTCGACGCCCGGCGCGAAAAGCTCGAGCAGGTCCGCGCGCGCCTGATGCAGCACAACTTCACCGGCTTCGTGCTGGTCCTGATTCCCGAGCGGCTGCCCATAGAGGAGACCGCCAGAGCAGCTGAAATCCTCGGTGAGTCGAACGTAAACGTCTGTGAAGTCGTGGTGAATCGCGTGCTTCCGACCGATGCGGACGGCGACTTCTACCGGTCACGCCGGGCGCAGGAACACGTCTATATCGACGAAATCACGCGTCGTTTCGCGCAGTATCCGCTGGCGTGGGTTCCCCAGCTGCCGACCGACATCCACGGCCTGGACAATCTCGAACGAGTCAGTTCGGTGCTGCTGGGGACGCCATCGTAGGGCCCTGCCTTCAGGTCGACCCCTCCGATCGTAAAGGTCGCCCCTACGACCTGGCCGTTCTCAGAGTATCCTTGTCGTGATGACTCGCGCCCTGCGGCGCGCTCGTCTCGCGCCGTTTGCCGCTCTCGTCGTACTGCTCGCGACGATGCCGGTGACCATCTCGTCGCTCGTTCACGACGAGATGGACGATGCCATCTGCAACCCCGCCGTCGTCGTTCACGATGCGTCGGCGCACGAAATTGGTGCGTCGACCACCGCACTTCCCGATTCGCAGCACTGCCTCTTCTGTCACGCGTTCCAATCGCTGCGCGCGGTGTCGTCCTCGGTGCGGTTCACCACGCCGCACGTGGACGCGCGCCTGATCGCGGGCACGTCGCTC
>Ga0310810_10006236_pt1 | contig 13452 bp, 11 predicted proteins | sample NCmetagenome_FD_207641 | JGI IMG/M metagenome (GOLD analysis project Ga0310810, IMG submission 207641) | Soil microbial communities from experimental microcosm in Duke University, North Carolina, United States - NC | ecosystem: Engineered > Artificial ecosystem > Soil microcosm > Unclassified ... | reverse complement strand
GCAGCACGGGCGGCGCGCGCAATCGTCACCCGGCCTTCTTCCAGTGGTTGTCGCATCACTTCCAGCACGCGACGGTCGAACTCCGGCATCTCGTCGAGGAACAGGACGCCGTTGTGTGCCAGTGAGATCTCACCCGGACGTGGAATGGCGCCGCCGCCGACGAGCGCGACGTTGGAGATGGTGTGATGCGGCGCCCGGAACGGCCGCCACGTCAACAATCCCGCGCCGGATGGGAGCGTGCCGGCGACGGAATGAATAGCGGTGCACTCGAGCGCTTCGTCGAAGGTCAACGGCGGGAAGATACCCGGCAAGCGACGGGCGAGCATCGTCTTGCCGGCGCCAGGTGGGCCGACCAGCAGAAGATTGTGACCTCCAGCGGCGGCAATTTCGAGCGCGCGCCTCGGCAGCAACTGTCCGCGTACGTCTGCGAGGTCGCCCTCGCACGGCGTTGTCATCATCTCCGGACGTGAACTGCACCGAACGAATGGCGTCGGCGATCGCAGTGCGTCCATCGCGTCGCGAAGTGAGCGTGCGACGCAAACGACCAGACTATCGACGACGGCGGCCTCCGCGGCGTTCTGTGGCGGCAGCAACAGCCGACCAACGCCGAGGCGACGCGCCGCGACAGCAATTGGCAGCACGCCTCGTATCGCGTTGATTCCACCGTCGAGCGATAGTTCCCCCAGCACAAGAGTGTCGTCGAATGTCGCCGGAGCAAGCTGGCCCGTCGTCGCCAGGACGCCAAGAGCGATCGGTAGATCAAAGGACGAGCCTGCTTTGCGGATGTCGGCTGGTGCAAGGTTCACCGTGATTCGGTGAGGAGGGAACTCGAATCCGGAATTCCGTATCGCAAGCCGTACTCGATCGCGGCTCTCACGGACGGTCGCGTCAGGGAGGCCCACCATCGTGAAGGACGGGAGTCCGAACGAGACGTCCACCTCAATCTGAACGGGATAGGCCTCGACGCCGAATACCGCGGCGGATCGCAATCGCGAAAGCACGCCATGCCGACATGCAAACCGCGCGAATGCAGAACTACGAGGCTTTTCGGAGGTGAAGGCGGCGACTACGCAAAACTTGCGACGTGGCCAATCGGCGCGCATCGACATTTCTGCGATGCGCGCCCGTGAGCGGGCAGTCTGAAGCGGGCGACTAACGGGTCGCGACGGCCGCCGAACGGGTCGTGAGGATCGTCAACCGCTGGCCCACGAGCACGGTGTTGCTGCGCAGGCCGTTCCACTTCTTGAGCGAAGCGACGCTGGTCTCGTAGAAACGCGCGATCGAGGCGAGCGTGTCGCCGCGCTTCACGCGGTACACCAGCTTGGTTTCGGAAGTTGACGTCGATGTCGTGGGAAGGACGGCCGGAATCGTCGCGTTCGCTGCAACGACGGCGTCCACGGGCTGACGCTCGAGAGGCGCAACGGGGTTGTCGGTACGCGCCGCGATGAGCAACGTCGGGGCTCGCGGAATGATCAGCTGCTGGCCAGTCGTGACGCGTGCTCGGACGGAGAGGTAATTGGCTTCCGCGAGATCCGCGCGACTCACGCCGAGCTTGCGCGCGATCGACAGCAGCGTCTCGCCACTCCGCACCGTATGCCAGGTCAAATTCGTGAGGTCCGGCCCTGCATCGGTCAGCTTCGCGCGCACCACGTCCGCAGTTCCTTCGGGAACCTTGAGCTCGTAATTCGTCGAGCGGACCGGCGTCGTCCAGCGTCGCAGTTCAGGGTTCAAGTCCTGGATGGCCTGCGCAGTCGTGCCGACCCATTCCGCGACGCGGCGAATGTCGACGGCAACCGGCAGCATGACAGTCTCGAACTTCGGCTCGTCCAGTTCAGGAACGATTTCCATCCCGTACTGCGCAGGGTTGCGGGCCACGATCATCGCGGCGAGGATCAATGGAACGTAATCGCGGGTCTCACGCGGCAGGTACCGACGCGACGCGCTCAGCTTCCAAAAGTCGTGTACACCGCCGGAGCGCTTGATGGCGTTCTGCACGCGCCCCGGGCCGCCGTTGTATGACGCCAGGGCGAGGTGCCAGTCGCCGAACATCGAGTACAGAGTCTTCAGGTATTTGGCCGCGGCGCGGGTTGCCTTTTCGGGCTCGGCACGTTCGTCGATGTACCAGTCGTGCTGCAACCCGTTCTCGAGAGCGGTGCCTCGCATGAACTGCCACATGCCCTTGGCCTTCGCGCGGGACAAGGCGTCCGGCTTGAAGGCGCTTTCGACGAGCGGCACGTAAGCAAGGTCCAGCGGTAGTCCTTCCGCGCGGAACACATCCTGAATCATCGGGAGAAAGCGGGCACCCCGACTCAGTCCATCCTGGAGGTAACCGCGCAACCGGCCCGTGAACAGCTCCACGAACGCGAGAACCCTGGCGTTCAGCGGGATGTCGATATCGTGATCGGTTGACAGAAGATCGTCGGCGACAGCCTGGCGTGTCGCCGCCGACGGTTCGTCCGACGTGGACAGAGCGAGCAAGTCGTCGATTGACGCCGACTGATATTTCTTTTCCGTAAAGCCGTCACCCTGGGCCAGCGATGTCAGTTCCGTCGCGCTGATTCGTTCCACCATTCGATCGAAATGCTCGCGAATGCGCGGTTCCGAGCGGGCGCCGTACGCCGACTCGAGCAGTACGTCGAGTGCCTTGTTGAACTCGGCTCGCGCCGATTCAAGATGTCCTCGCTGCAGTTCCGCCTGGCCGGCATCGAAATGGCTATTCGAGACGGCGATCAGATCCGCAATCGGGTCTGTCGCGAGCTGGGGCGATGCGGGCGTCGACACCAGGACCGGGCCGATCGCAGCCGGTCGGGAGGTAGACGCAACGACTGGGGAGTGCGCCGCGCACCCGCCTGAAACCGCCGCCAGAAAAAGAAGCGCCGCCGGGAGGAGGTGTCTTCTCAGCACGGCAGTAAGCCTAGCATCCGGTGGGGTGGTGGTCAACAATAAGTCCAATAGGCTCAGCAATTGCCGGGTTTTTCTCGGAAATTCTGCGCCATTTTTCACCGCGGCCAGCCAGCTTCGATGAAGACTTTTTGAGCCTCACCAAGGTCGCGCGCGGAGGGTGTGACGATCGTCTTCTCGTCGATCACGACCTTCCGACCTGCCTTGAGCGCCGCCCGGACGTCGTCTTCACAGACGAATACCGCCGGAGTTTGGCTCGCCGCGGGCTGCTCTCGCACGACTGCAGTATCGGCAGGGACGCGGTAGCCCCTTGATTCGAGGAAGCTGTCGATTCGCGCAGCGAGCGTCTGCGCCGGGATACCGCCGGATTCGGGGCGAACAGGCGGCTTCGGCAACCGTGGACCGGCGAAGACGGTACTGAGACCGGCATCGGGAATACCTGGTGAGCCGGATTGCGGCAGCGTGACGGCGGCGGCCGGCTTCAGCGCAGGGCGAACTTCGTACGCCAGACGTTTGATGTTCAACAGATGACGCGGGGAGATGTTGTCGGAAGTAATGTTGCCGCCCCAGCCTCCGCATCCCAGCGTCATTGCCGGATCCAGACCCGTGGTCAGGCCGATGGAGCCGTGAGTCGTCGGCGTATTCACACAGATCCGGAATGCTGGTTTCTTCAATCCAAACTGCAGGATCACGTCCTCATTCTTCGAATGAATGGACATCGTGTGGCCCATGCCGCCGTAACGCAGGATCTGGATGCACCGTTCACAGCCTTCGCGCCAATCGCTGACCACGTAGAAGGACAGGACCGGACATAGCTTTTCGATCGAAAGCGGGAAGTCACGGCCGACGCCGTTCAGAGGCGCGATCAGCGCTCGCGTCCCCGACGGAACCGTGATTCCGACCTGTCTGGCGATGAAGTCGGCGGGCTTGCCGACCAGCGCCGGGTTGGGGAGCCGCTGCGGGGTGACCAGCGCCTTCGCCAACGCGTCCATTTCGGCGGAGTTCATGAAGTACGCGCCCTCCGCCACGAAATCGCGGCGGCTCTGCTCGGCAACGGCTTCGTCGACGACAACCGAGTTAGGCGAAGAACAGAGGACGCCGTTGTCGAAGGTCTTGCCGACCATGATGTCGCTGGCTGCTTTCTTCAGGTCCGCACTTCGCTCGATGTAGCAGGGTGCGTTGCCGGGTCCGACTCCATACGCAGGTTTACCGGAGCTGTAAGCGGCCCGCACCAGGCCCATTCCCCCGGTGGCGAGAATGACAGCCACGTCACGGTGCTTCATCAACTCCTGGGTGCCCTCGAGCGTGACGGTGGTCATCCACCCGATAGAACCCGGTGGCGCCCCGGCCCGGCTCGCCGCATCGCACATGACTTCAACCGCGCGCGTAATGCAGCGGACCGCAGCTGGATGAGGGCTGACGACGATCGCGCATCGCGCCTTCAGCGCGATCAACACCTTATATATGGCTGTCGACGTGGGATTGGTGGACGGCACAATTGCGGCCACAACCCCGAACGGCTCGCCGATCTCGACAATCTTCTTGTCCTCGATCCGGTTGACGACGCCGACTGTGGTCATCGGCTTGATGAACTCGTAGACCTGGCGCGAACTGAAGAGATTCTTTTGGACCTTGTCGGCGACGACGCCGTAGCCGGTTTCTTCAACCGCCAGACGCGCCAGCGCTTCCGCCTGCGGTGTCACGGCGTCCGCCATTGCGGTGACGATCGCGTCAATGCGTTCCTGGGAAAGCTCCGCCAGCTGCGACTGGGCCTGGCGGGCTGCCGAGGCGAGCGACCGCGCCTGTGCGATCGACTCGAGATCTTTGTTGGAAGCAGCGGGGCGATCCTGAGCGGCCATTCGCGGGAATTAAGACTTCGGCAGGATCCTCTCGACTTCGCCGTGCGGGCGTGGAATCACATGTACTGATACCAGCTCCCCCACGCGGCGCGCAGCAGCCGCTCCCGCATCGGTCGCCGCCTTCACCGCGCCGACGTCGCCGCGGACCAGAACGGTCACGTAACCGGCGCCGATGTACTCCTTGCCGACAAGGACGACGTTTGCCGCTTTGACCATCGCATCGGCTGCTTCGACAGAGCCGATCAGGCCGCGCGTTTCGACCATGCCCAGCGCTTCAGATGCCATCGGTGTGACGCACTCTAGCAGAATTGCGGAGTATCATTCCACTCTCGATGCCGAGCACGGTCGCGCGCGTGTACGTCTGTCTATTCACGGCGATTCTGTTGCTTGGCGCCTGCGGACGCACAAAGGATACCGAAACGCCGGTCGTCACCCCGACCGTCACGCTCGCGCGACCGGACGCGGCGATCGGCATGCCCATCGAGATGAACTACCGGTTCGTCGTCGCCGGCAACGCGCCGGCATTTGTGGAAGACGACACCGTCTTCGTGCACTTCCTCGATCGCGACGGCGAATTGATGTGGACGGACGATCACCAGCCGCCTGTTCCCACACGCCAATGGAAACCGGGACAGACTATCGAATACTCCCGCACGATGTTCGTCCCGAAATTCCCGTATTCGGGCGAGACGAGTGTCGTCGTTGGCTTGTATTCGTCGCGCAGCGGAGCCCGGGTTCCGATGACCGGGCAGAGCAGAGGACAGCGCGAGTACCAGGTGGCAAGCTTCAATCTGCATCCGCAGACCGACAACCTCTACGTCGTGTTCAAAGATGGGTGGCACGAGACGGAGGTCGCCGAAGACGCGAGCGGCGTCGAATGGCAGTGGTCGAAGAAGACCGCCACGCTGACGTTTCGCAACCCGATGCGGGACGTCGTGTTCTATTTCCAATGTGACCAGCCGGTGCAGGCTTTTGGCGCGCCGCAGCAGGTCGAGCTTCGAATCGGGCCGAATGTGATCGACTCGTTCTCCCTTGCGGGGGGGCAGCACGAACTCCGCAAAATCAACCTGACCAGCGCACAACTGGGTAATGCTGAGACGGTGGACGTCACTGTTTCCGTCGATCGCACGTTTGTGCCTGCCACGATGACTCAGCTGAAAAGCACCGATTCGCGCGAACTCGGGATCCGTGTATCGCGGGCTTACGTTCAGGCTAAATAGCCCTTACAATTGCACTTCGATGCGTTTGGGACTCATCTGGGGCGCGTCCCTATTGTTGATAACAGCTGCGGCGCCCGCGGACGCCGAGCTTGTGTTCTTCCAGTCGGGTCGCGCGATATCGGTGAAGGCCATTCGATCCGAAAATGACCAAGTCGTGCTGCAGTTGCGGAGTGGCGGCGAAGTCCATTGCGACCAAAGCCTGATTGTCAGGGTCGAACCGGACGAGGTGGAATATCCGGAAGAGGTTGCAGAGGCGGCGCCGTCGGCTCAGCAAACGGAAACCGTGCCGATTCCCGAGGCATTCCGGGAGTTGGTGACGACGACGGCAGCGAGGCACGGCGTGGACGTCCGCGTGGTCAGCGCGGTGATTCAGGTGGAATCGGCCTTTCGCAGCCGCGCTGTTTCCCCGAAGGGGGCTCGCGGTCTCATGCAGCTGATGCCGGCGACCGGCCGGACGTATGGGGCCCTCGACCTGTTCGACCCGAAGGTGAATGTCGAGGCCGGTGTCCAGCATCTGAAAAGGCTGTTATCCCGATATGACCTTCCGCTGGCTCTTGCTGCCTATAACGCCGGCGAAGCGGCGGTCGATCGGTTTGGCGGCATTCCGCCGTTCCGCGAGACGCAGAATTACGTCACCAGAATCCTTCGGATCCTCAGCCGGAGCTGACCACTCGGCCCGGCCACAGCGGAAGCCTCAGGGTCTAACGTCTGAGGGAACCCCAGCCATCCTCTATGGAATTCCGTTGTAGGCTCGGCACCGCCGGCGGCGAGATTATCGAAGGCGTCTACGTCGCCGACAACGAGGCGCACCTGCGTCGCGAGTTGGAAGACAAAGGCCTCTTTGTCCTCTCGCTGCAGCGGCGGGGCGTTCTCCCAGCGTTCGGGCTTTCACGGGCACACCGGCGCCGGATCCGCCGGCAGGAGCTGCTGGTCTTCAACCAGGAGCTGGCGACGCTGCTCAAGGCCGGCATGCCGCTCGTCCAGTCGCTCGACATCCTCCGTCAGCGGGTGTTGAACCCGACTTTCAAGGCCGTCCTCGACGAGATCTACGACCGCGTTAAGGCTGGAACGGCGTTGTCTGACGCCGTTGCCGCGCACCCGGACCTGTTCCCTCCCGTATATGGGGCCTCACTGATGGCGGGAGAGCGCGCGGGCAATCTGGATGAAGTCATCCGCCGATACGTCGCATATGAAAAGGTCATTGGCGCCGTCAGACGACGGACTATTTCTGCCCTGATTTACCCTGCGATTCTCGCGACCCTGATGCTGATCCTGATTGGCATCATCGTCCTGCGCGTCGTTCCGGCGTTTTCGGAGTTTTACAGCAATTTCGGCCGCGCGCTTCCGCTGTCCACACGGATTGTCGTCGGCTTCTCCGGGTTCGTCGTGAGCAACTTCGCGATCATCGTCGCCGCTGGCGCCGCGATCGGCATCGGGGTGGTGACGTGGTGGAAGCAGGCCGGACAGCGCACGCGGATTGACCGGATGCTGCTGGAGCTGCCGTGGGCGGGCGCCACGGTTCGCAAGTTTTCGACGTCACAGCTGGCGCGAACGCTCGCCACGCTGCTCGGTGGCGGCATCCCGCTCGTCAACGCGCTCGAGATCGCGGGCAGGGCGATGACCAATCGCTTTCTGGCTGGCGAAATCGCCGAGGTGGGAGGCAGGGTGCGGGAAGGCGAGAGCTTCGCGGCGGCGATGCTAGCCCGCGGCGTCTTTCCGGACGTGGCGGTCAAGATGGTGGAAGTCGGCGAATCCACCGGCGCGCTGCAGGAGATGTTGAACAGTCTGGCGGAGTTCTACGACGAGGAAATCGAAACCGAGGTGGCGCGTTTCATCACGCTCGTCGAGCCGTTGATCCTTGTGATCATGGGCATCGTCATCGCGCTGGTGGTGCTCGCGTTGTACATGCCGCTGTTCGAACTGAGCTCGGTGGTGAGGTAAAGGACCAGGAAAGCCATGGCTACTGTCGATCAGACCAACCTTGTCGCGACGCAGGAAGAATATTCCCAGGAGGTGACGCGTGCGCGGCAGCTCGCCGATCGGTACCACGTCGAGTTCGTCGACATGGACGAATTCCGCATCGATCAGGCGTTGTTCCGATCTATCCCGGCCGACCTGATGCTCCGGTACGGATTCGTCCCGTACCGACGCGAAGGGAAGGCGCTCGTCATCGTGGTCTCGGATCCGACAGATCTGCCGATGATCGACGAGGTGGCGGTGGTGCTCAACACACCGATCAAGGTCACGGTCGGCGCGCCCTCGGCCATCGAATCGATTCTCAAGAAGAGCGAGAGCTCACAGCGGGTGCTCGAGGAGGCCACGGAGGGCTTCCAGCTGAAGGTCGTCAAGGAGGATGAATCGGGTGACGAAAGCCTCACCGTCGACAAGCTGACCACCAGCGATACGAGCCCCGTGATCCGGCTGGTGGACTCGACCGTCTTCACCGCGATCCAGCGGCGCGCCAGCGACATCCACATCGAAACGGGCGACGACTCGGTGCACGTCAAGTACCGAATCGACGGCGTACTGCAGCCGGCGATGCGTCCGATTGCGAAGGAGTTTCACAGCTCGATCATTTCTCGCATCAAGGTCATGGCCGAGCTCGACATCGCGGAGAAGCGCGTCCCGCAGGACGGCCGGTTCCGCATGCGCATGCCCGGCAAGACGATCGACTTCCGCGTGTCGATCATGCCGAGCGTGCACGGCGAGGACGCAGTCATCCGCATCCTCGACAAGGAATCGATCAGCGAGCAGTTCACGGAGCTGAAGCTCGACATCCTCGGCTTCCCGGAACAGGAACTGCGGCGGTTCCGGAAGTACATCCGCGAACCGTACGGGATGGTCCTCGTCACCGGTCCGACCGGATCAGGCAAAACGACGACGCTCTACGCCGGCTTGTCGGAGATTAAGTCGATCGAGGACAAGATCGTCACGATCGAGGATCCGGTCGAATATCAGCTGCGCGGCATCACGCAGATCCCCATCAACGAGAAGAAGGGGCTCACCTTTGCGCGAGGCCTGCGGTCCATCCTTCGCCACGACCCGGACAAAATCATGGTGGGGGAGATTCGCGACCCGGAAACCGCGCAAATTGCCATCCAATCGGCTTTGACGGGTCACCTCGTCTTTACGACGGTCCACGCGAACAACGTCGTGGATGTCCTCGGTCGATTCCTGAACATGGGCGTCGAGCCGTACCAGTTCGTCTCCGCGCTGAACTGCGTGCTGGCGCAGCGGCTCGTACGGCTCATCTGCGCGCATTGCAAGCGGCCGGTCAAGGTCGAGCCGAAACTGCTGGAGGAATCCGCCCTGGACCCGGCGCTGGTCCATACGCACCAGTTCTACGAAGGCGCAGGATGCATCGACTGCGGCGGTACCGGTTTCAAGGGACGCACCGCGATCTGCGAGCTGCTGAACCTGTCCGATCGCATCCGTGAGATGATCCTGGATCGTCGGCCGACATCCGAAGTAAAGAAGATCGCGCACGAGGAAGGCATGCGGTTCCTCCGGGAATCCGCTGTCGAAAAAGTGCTGCACGGTCTCACGACACTCCGCGAGATCAACAAGGTGACCTTCGTCGAATGAGTTTGTTTTCCTCATGGCTCGCCAGCTCTCCACCCGATGCGGCGATCGAGATCGCTCCGGAACGCGTGTCGGTGGCGGTCGTCGGCGAACGCGGGGGGAGCCTGGTGGTGCAGGCGCACGCATCCGAGGCGCTGCCGCCCGGCACGGTCGTCGGATCGCTGACCTCGTCCAACGTTCATAACCGGACAGTCGTGGCCGCTGCGCTGCGGACGGTGCTCGACCGCGCGGGAGTTCGTCCCCGCCGCGCGGCCCTCGTGATCCCCGATCTGGCGGCCAAGGTGTCGCTGGTGCGATTCGATACGGTGCCCGCACGCCGCGAGGACCTGGATCAGCTCGTGCGCTGGCAGGTGAAGAAGGCGTCGCCGTTTCCAATCGAGGAGGCGCTCGTCACCTGGACACCGGCCGTCCGCAACACCGATGGGAGCGGGGAGTTCGTGGTCGTCAGCGCCAAGCGCGATATCGTCGCCGAGTACGAAGCCGTGTGCGACGAGGCGAAGGTGTATGCCGGCCTGGTCGATCTGGCGACGCTCAGCATCGTCAACCTCATTCTCGGCGGCAGCGAAGTGCCCGCGGTGGACTGGCTGGTCGTGCACCTGCGTCCCAACTACACGTCAATCGTCATCATGCGCGGAGAGCACGTCATCTTCTTCCGCAACCGCGCCGAAGGCGACGATACGTCGATTGCGGATCTGGTTCATCAGACCGTGATGTACTACCAGGATCGGCTGCAGGGACAGCGGTTCGCGCGTGTCTTTCTCGGCGGCAGCGGTCGCATCGGGGGGGCGGTCGATGCAGCCCGCAGCAATCTCGAGGAGCGTCTCGGCGTCTCCGTCGAGCCGATCGATCCGTCGCGCGGAGCGACGTTGACGGACCGCATCTCGACGACGCCCGAGCTGATGGACGTGCTGGCGCCGCTCGTCGGAATGGCGCTGCGCACCCGCCGCGATACGGTGACCGCCTGATGTTACGGACCAATCTCGCCACCCGTCCGTTCTACAACGAACGCGCTGTCCGGTTCGTGCTGGGCGTGCTCGCGCTGATCGTGCTCGGTGTCAGCGCGTTCAATGCCATCGAGTTGCTGCGCTTGACGGAAAGTCAGCGCACGCTCGGCGCGCATGCGGTCGACGCCGAGCGCGAGGCGGCGCGCCTACGGAGCGAAGCGGCCACTATCCGCGCGCAGATCAACGCCAAGGAGCTCGAAGTCGTCGCCAACGCAGCCCGTGAAGCGAACAGCATCATCGATCAGCGGTCGTTTTCGTGGAGCGAGTTGTTCGATCAGCTGGAACACACGCTGCCTGACGACGTTCGGATCACGGCGGTGGACCCGATGTTGAGCCCGCAGGGGCAGTTCATCGTGAACATCGCGGTGCAGGCGCGGAAGTCGGAGGATCTGGACGCGTTCATCGAAGCGCTCGAGAAGACGGGCAGCTTCCGCGACGTGATCACGCCGGCGGAGGAAACCAACGAACAAGGTTTGCTCGTGGCGGTGGTCCGGGGGATCTACGTTCGACCGGGGGCCACTCGTGGCTGACGAAGCGCACGGCGAGACGCTCATACAGCGCGTCCTGCGCGAGCACCGTCGCGTGGTCGTCCCGCTCGCCGTCGCCCTCGGTGTCAACGTCGTCGTGTATGCGGTGGCGGTGTATCCGTTGTCACAACGTGTCGCGAACATTCAGCAGCGTGATCGCACAGCGGAAGAACAGCTCCTCGCGGCCCGGCGCGACCACGCACAGGCGTCGGGTACGCTGACGGGCAAGGATCGGGCGGCGGCGGAGCTCGCCACGTTCTACAAAGACGTGTTGCCGAAGGACCTTGCCGGGGCGCGACGGCTCACACAGCTGCGTCTGGCGCAACTGGCGCGCGAAGCGGAGCTGAAATTCGTCCGCGCCACGTTCGAGCCCGTCAACGAGGAGAAGCGGACGTTGACGCAGCTGCGAATCGAGATGGTGCTGTCCGGTACCTATTCGGATGTGCGTGCCTTCATCCACGAGCTCGAGACGGCGCCGGAATTCGTGGTCGTCGACAACATCGAACTGGGCCAGGGCGCAGAAAGCGGACCGCTCAGCGTGACGCTGCACCTGTCGACCTATTACCGCGAGACAGGCTCGAAAGACGGCGGGCAATGAGCCTGAAGGTGTCGCGCCAGGGAGTGCTGCTGGCAGTACTCGGCGTGTTGCTGGTGGTGGCCGTGGTGGCGTTTCGCGGAGAGAGCCCGACTGGTACGGATCCGCGCGCGGCCGGAGCGCGACAGGCGGCGACGACGGCCGCAACCAAAGAAACGCCAGTTGCCGATCTGCGGCTCGATCGGCTGAAGGCCGAAGACTCGGAGCTTGGGCCGACGGTCCGGAATCCGTTTCAATTCAAGGCCAAGCCCGCGCCGCCAAAGCCGAGCGCGGAGACGAGCGCCCCGAAGGCACCAATCGTCGTGGCACCACCGCCGGTGCCTCAGGGACCGCCGCCATTACCGCCGATTGCGCTGAAATACATCGGCGTGCTCGAAACGGCGCAGGGACGCGTTGCAATTTTTCGGGATACGGGCGGCGACATCGTGAATGGAAAGGAAGGCGATATCATCGATGGTCGTTACCGCCTCCTGAAAATCGGCGCGGAATCGGCCGATCTCGCGTACGTGGATGGACGGGGCCGCCAGACAATCCGGCTCTCGGGGCAATGATGTGTGTACATAAATCGGCAGGATTCACAAAGCTGGCGTTGGCGCGGCTGAGGCGTCGAGGCACTCAGCGGCACCTGAAGCCGCGTCGAACGATGACCGGGCCCGTCGTCCTGGCGATGATCATCTGTGTCGCGCTGACCGCGGCAGGCTGCGGCGCGGCGCGTACGTTCGGCCGCGCGGAGAGTGCCGCCCGCGCCGGCGACTGGGATGCGGCGGTCGAGTATTACCGGCGCGCCGTGCAGGAGGCGCCGGAACGCAGCGACTACAAGATCGCGCTGGAGCGCGCGATGATCAACGCGTCGCACCAGCACCTGAATCAGGCGCAGGTGGCCGAAGCGCGCGGCGAACTGGAAGAGTCGCTCCGCGAGTATCGACGCGCCAGCGACTTCGATCCGCCGAATCGGCAGCTGGCGGCAAAGGTCATCGACATGGAGCGGCGTATCCGCGACCAGTACGAGGCGCAGCCGCGGAACAACATCGCACAATTGCGTGAACAGGCGCGGCAGACGGGGCCGGCGCCGCTCATCAAGCTCAACGAAAACCTGCCCGAGATTCGCTTCAACAACACGAGCATCCGGGACATCCTGAATTTCGTCGCGAACGCGACAGGGATCAACGTCACCTACGACCGCGATTACCAGGATCGCGCCTACACGGTGCAGCTGAGCGGCGTCACGCTCGAACAGGCGCTCACGCAGATCCTCTCGGCGAACCAGCTCTTCTACAAGGTGATCAACCAGAACACGATCATGGTCATCCCCGACACGGCCCAGAAGCGGGCGAACTACGAAGAGCAGGTGATCCGCACCTTCTACGTGTCGCACGCCGACGCCACCGAACTCTCGCAGATGATCAACACGATCATCCGTGTGCCGGCGATGGCGGTGCAGCCGATGATCGCGCCGAACAAGACGAACAACACGATTACCATCCGCGCGACCACGGCCGTCGCCGCGATCATCGAGAAGATGATCGACGCCAACGACAAGCCTCGCGCCGAGATCGTCATCGACGTGCAGATCCTCGAGGTCAACCGCGGGCGCGCGAAGACCTTCGGTGTCGATCTGTCGAACTACCAAATTGCGTCGGTGTTTTCGCCTGAATCCGACCCGCGCAGCGCGGGGACGGGGACGGGAACGGGAACAGGCACGGGAACGGGCACGAATTCGACCACCCTCAACACGACTCCCACGTTCAACCTGAACACGATTAC
>Ga0310810_10006235_pt1 | contig 13454 bp, 12 predicted proteins | sample NCmetagenome_FD_207641 | JGI IMG/M metagenome (GOLD analysis project Ga0310810, IMG submission 207641) | Soil microbial communities from experimental microcosm in Duke University, North Carolina, United States - NC | ecosystem: Engineered > Artificial ecosystem > Soil microcosm > Unclassified ... | reverse complement strand
GGCGGGATCAGGAGCCGTGCGGATGCACTTTGGCGACGCGTACTCGAACTCGCCCGCCATCTCGCTGTTGCCGACCTGCGATGGCAACTCGATCAGCACCGGTCCGGGCTTGCCGGTGCGAAGGTTGTGGAACGCGCGCCGCATCAGCTCGATGGTACGGCCCGGCTCGCTGATTTCCGCGGCCCACTTCATCACCGGCCTGAAATTCTGCACCGGATCGAACGACGGCGGGGTGAAGCTGCGGCCGACGCGGTCGCCAGGGATCAGCAGAACCGGCACGTTGTCGCCGAACACCTGGGCCGCGCCGGGAAACGTGTTCTCGACGCCGGGACCGCCCTGCATCGAAAACACGCCGGTCCGCTTGCCGTAGGTCGAGCGACTAATGCCGTCGGCGATTCCGACACCCACCCGTTCCTGCCGACAAACGATCGGCTTGATGCCGATCTCGGCGCAGAAATCGATAAGCGCCTGACGCGGGTAGCAAATCAGGTGCTCTACGCCTTCTTGCTTGAGGACGCGCGCAACCGCCTCGGCAACCTTCACGTTACCATCTCCTCTTACTCGGCCGCCTGAACGGGTGGCGCCTCCAGATGCTCGGCATGCTCCAGGCGCGTCCACTGCTTGGTTGGCCGCCCCTGGCGGATTGCCTCGAGCTCGCGGAGCATAATCCTCCGAAGGAAGGCGACGCCGGCATCCGAGGTCGAGAGATTCTCCTGCGCGCGGTCGTAGATGACGCCCTGGCCGCGCACCGCCACGTAGTCCTGCGCGTTTTGCAGGCCGAATTCGTGCACGCCTGAAATAATCCCTTTGTGGAACAGTTCGTCGTAATGATCGGCCGGGCTGTAGTCCAAGTCGTATTGCGCCTTGATCCTCGCCACCTTGACCCGATCGTCAGTCTCGAGCGACACAATCACGAAGCGCATCGTACTGAAGTCGTCGACCGGTGTTGGCCAGGCGCTGACGTGAACCCACGGCTCGTCTTTTTCGGGTCCCGGCGCCACCACGTGATTGTTGTTGGGGAACGTCCAGTCGCTGATCCGGACGTTGTTGTTCGGACGCGTTGCGACCTGCCGGATGCCGGCGTTCGTCTCCGAATACGAGAGTTCCGGAATTGAGGCGGTTACCAACGATCCGAATTGCCCCACGCTGCCCCACAGGTGAGCGAAACTCACATGTACCGCATCGAGAGAATTTTCGACGTGCTGGAACCAGTTGCAGTCCCAGACCGACTTGTGCACCAGGGTCGATCGCCCTTTTGTTTCCAAGATTTCCTTGCGCGGCAGGTCGAAGGTCGGGACGGGCTCTCCGCCCAAATAGGCGAACACCACGCCGCAATACTCGTGGACTGGATAACCCGGAATCCGGATGGGTCGCGATCGCGGCTGCTTCTCCGCGGGAATGTCGGTGCAGAGCCCGCTCCCGTCGTAGCGCCAGCCGTGATACATGCAGCGAATTTGATCGCCTTGGATCACACCAGTGTGCAGGACCGTGCAGCGGTGCGCGCAACGCCCGCCGATGAGATAGGGTCGTCCGCTCATGCCGCGATAGAGCGTTAAATCCTCGCCGAGAACGCGCAGTGCCTGAGCCTTTCCTTTCTCAAGCTGGTCGCCGACCGCGATGGGATGCCAGAACTTGCGCAGCAGCGTCCCCATCGGCGTGCCGGCGGCCGTTTCCGTGAGGAGCTTGAACTGGTCGACCTTGCTTAAATTGTCGTGATCCATGGTGCTCTCCCTTCCGGGCGTGCCGGACGTGCATGCGCTCGACGGGCGGCGGTTTGTCCGCTATACGGACATTCGTCCGATTTTGAAAAGGCTAGCATTCACCTTGGAATCGGTCAAACCAGCGCGTGGTTGCACTCGCCCCGTGCCGAACTGATGAAACCCATGCCGCTCGCACCCGACGACCCTGACTTTGTGAATGCGCTGGCGCGGGGCCTGTCCGTCATCACCAGCTTCGGGCAGCACGCCGAAATCCAGACGCTGTCGGAGGTTGCCGCTAAGACGAGCCTCTCGCGCGGCACCGCTCGGCGGCTGTTGCTCACGCTCGAGGCGCTGGGCTACGTCCGTTCCGATGGCAAGACATTCCGGCTAGCGGCGAGAGCGCTCAACCTCGGTTATGCCTATCTGTCATCGCTGCCGATTTGGAAGATGGCGCAGCCGATCATGAAGGAGGTCGTGACCGAACTCGACGAGTCGTGCTCGCTCGGCGTACTTGATGACCACGATGTGGTCTATATCGCGCGGCTTCCGCCCAAGCATCTGTCATTCCTCCCGGTCAATCTGGGTACGCGTATGCCAGCTCACATCAACGCGATGGGTCAGGTACTGCTGGCGGAATTTTCTTCCGACGAGCTCGACCGCTATTTTGCGAACGCAAAGTTCGAGCGGATCACGCGCTACACGCCTACGAGCGAAGCCGCCATTCGGAAAGTGCTGGCGCGCGTGGCCAAGGATCGCTACGCGCTCTCTGATCAGCAGCTTCAGCTCGGGCTGCGCTCGATCGCGGTACCGGTACCGTTCAAGTCCGGCCGCGCCGAAGTCGCGATCAATGTGAGCGCGGAGGATCACCGCATGAGCCGGCGAGACCTGATTCGCCGCGTGTTACCGGTGCTGCGCCGCGCAGCGGACCAGTTGGCGCTCGCGCTATGATCATCTCGGGCGGGTCAGCGCCATGAGTTCATCTCACGACAATTGTCGGATCCGAGGACTCACAAGGCGCCGTCCCATTGCATATCGCAAAGTCGTACCACTCCAGCACATTGCCGATCGTGCCGGCGGCAACGACCCGGAGCGCCTGCCTCGATTTCATCAGTTTGCCCGCTGCGTGCGAATCCGCGCGGGACTGTAATCTTTGACAAGTGCGTGTAAAGCCGCCTTGGTATCGCGGACATGCTGAAATGGATCCTGATCATTGCCCTCATCTGCTACGGCGGGTTGCTGGCGCTGCTCTATCTCACCCAGCGCGCGATGCAGTACTTTCCGGAGCGTTTGCGCACGGCGCCGGCCGCAGCCGGCCTGCCGGAGGCGCAGGAGATCGAGCTCGATACCCCTGACGGCGAGCGCGTGATCGCCTGGCATCGGCCGCCGCGCGGCGACAAACCCGTCATCCTCTATTTCCACGGCAATGGCGGCTCGCTGCGCGGCCGGGTCGACCGCTTTCGTGCGCTCACCGCCGACGGCACCGGGCTCCTGGCGTTGAGCTACCGAGGTTACGGCGGCTCGAGCGGTCGGCCGACCGAAGCGGGGCTCGTTGCCGACGCCACGGCGGTCTACGACTTCGCGCTCGCGCGCTACCCGACGGAGCGGATCGTGCTCTGGGGCGAATCACTCGGCACCGGCGTTGCGGTCGCGCTCGCTGCGGAAAAACCGGTGGCACGCATCATCCTCGAATCGCCCTTCACCTCGGCTGTGGATATTGCGGCGCAGCGGTATTGGTTCGTGCCGGTACGTTGGCTGATGAAGGACCAGTTCCGTTCGGACTTGCGCGTCGGCAAGATCGCGGTGCCGGTTTTGGTGCTGCACGGCGAGCGGGACACCGTCGTGCCGATCGCCCTTGGGGAACGGCTCTACGCGCTGATCAATGCGCCCAAGCGATTCGTCCGGTTTCCCGGCGCCGGCCACAACGATCTCGGTGCCAACGGGGCGGTCGAAGCCGCGAAGCAGTTTCTCGCGGAGACATCACACTGAGGGTGTTTCCCAATGCAGGCGGTGGGTAACCGTGTGATCCATCGTGTTGCGAAATTGAGTTTGAAACGAGCGTCACACCTGCAGATAGCGCTGCACGATATCCCGATCCAATGCCGCCGACGTGCCGGACCATACCACATGTCCCTTCTCGATGATCGTGTGCCGGTCCGCAAGCTTGACCAGCGCGCTGAGATGCTTGTCGACGAGAAGGATGGCTTGGCCTTCCTCCTTCAAGCGGGCGAGACAGTTCCAGATCTCGAGGCGCAGCAGCGGTGCGAGCCCTTCGGTCGCCTCGTCGAGAATGAGCAGCTTGGGATTCGTCATCAAGGCGCGGCCGATCGCCAGCATCTGCTGTTCGCCGCCGGACAGTTCATTGCCCAGGTGGCGTCGGCGCTCGGCGAGCTGAGGAAAAAAGCCGTAGACGCCGTCGAGCGTCCATCGCGGCGTGGCAAAGCGCGACGCTGCTGTCGCGATGAGATTTTCCTCGACGGTGAGGGTCGGAAAGATTTGCCGGCCCTCGGGGACCAGTCCGAGGCCCGCCTGCGCGATCCGATGCGGGGGCAGGCCGATGAGGGACAGATCGTCGAAGACGGCACTCCCGCCGCTGGCCGGCAACAGGCCCATGATGGTGTGGATGGTGGTCGTCTTGCCCATGCCATTGCGGCCCAGCAAGGTCACCACTTCGCCGGCACCGACGCGAAAGCCGATGTCGAACAGCACTTGGGCGGGGCCGTAGGCGGATTGCAGATGGTCGACTGCAAGCATCTGTCACTCCATCTCGTCGCCGAGATAGGCCGACACGACCCGCGGATCGGCACGCACCTCGGCGGGGGCGCCGGTCGCGATGATGCGGCCATAGATCAGCACCGAGATGCGGTCGGCGAGCGCGAACACGGCGGTCATGTCGTGCTCGACCAGCACGACCGAAAATCGCCCTTTGAGCCGTTCCAGCACGCCGACGAGCCGCGTGGTCTCATCGCGGCCGGTGCCGGCCATCGGTTCATCGAGGAGCAGCAGTTTCGGTTGCATGGCGAGCGCGATGGCGAGTTCGAGCGCGCGTTTTTCTCCATGCGACAGCTGCCCCGCCCGCATATGCGCGCGCTCGGCCAGGCCGACATCTGCGAGCGCGTCCATGGCCGGACCGTTCAAGGCCGGCTCCATTGCCGCGTTGCCGAGAACACGGAAGCTCGACCCGGTGCGCGCCTGCACCGCGAGCGCGACATTCTCGAGCGCGGAGAACCCGGGAAGGATCGAGCTGACCTGGAACGTTCGCGCCAGGCCCAAGCCTGCGCGCGCGTGCATCGGCAGGGCGGTGATGTCGCGGCCGGCGAACAGAATGCTGCCGGCGTCGGGGGCGGTCAGCCCGGAAATCTGATTGATCAGCGTCGTCTTGCCGGCGCCGTTTGGTCCAATGACGGCGTGCAGCTCGTTTGGCCTGACGTCGAAGGTCAGGTCGTCGGTGACGACGAGGGCGCCGAATTTCTTCCGCAGGCCTTCGAGGCGGAGCATGGCTTCAGCCACGGCTAAGCCTCCGCAGCTCGGTTGCGAGCCCGATCAGACCGCCGCGCGCGAACAGGACCACGAGCACCAGCACCGGCCCGAAGATCACCTTCCAGTTCTCGGTGAAGCCGGACAGCCACTCTTCGGTCAGCAGATAGGCTGCGGTGCCGATGATTGCACCATTGAGCGAACCCAGCCCGCCGAGCAGCACCATGACGATCAGTTCGCCGGAGCGCTGCCAGGACATATAGGCCGGGCTCACGAACTCGCTGGCATTGGCGAGCAGGAACCCCGACAGGCCTCCGAGCATGCCGGCGATCACGTAAGTCGCAAGTTGGAAGCGGTAGACGTCGAATCCCATCGCCGCCATGCGGACCGGGTTTTCTTTCGCGCCGCGCAGGACCCGGCCGAAGCGCGAGGCGACGAGCACACGGCAAAAAAGATAAGCGGCGAGCAGACAGGCGAAGACGACATAGTAAAACGCGCGTTCGTTCCGGAGCACGGGAAATCCGGCGAGCGTGCTGCGGGCTGCGATCGTGAGGCCGTCGTCTCCCCCATATGGGGCGAGCGAGCTCGCCGTGAAGAATGCCATCTGGCCGAAGGCGAGCGTGATCATGATGAAGTAGACGCCTTTGGTGCGCAGGCAAACAATGCCGGTCAAGAACGCATATAATGCCGAGACAGCGAGCGCGGCCGGCAGCGAGACGAGCGCATCGCCGATGCCATGGGCCGCGAGGATGCCGACGGCATAGGCGCCGAGCCCGATGAAGGCGGCGTGGCCGAACGAGATCAGCGCGCCGTAGCCGACCAGGAGATCGAGCGCGACCGCGGCGATGGCAAAAATCATCACCCGCGATCCGAGGCTGAGCAGATGCTCGCCCCCCGCCAACGGCGCCGCGACCGGCAGTGCGGCGAGCACCAGGAAGATGGCGATCGGCAACGCCTCCAGGCCGCGGCGCGTGGGGAGCGCGCCGTGGGGCAGCGGCGATGCCGCGAGCGAAAGCGTCGTTGGCGTCTCGACGCTCTTCGCCGGGAACAGCCCGGATGGCCGGACATACAGCACGACCGCCATCAGCAGGTAGATCAGCATCGAGGCGATGGCCGGACCGACGGTGCGAGCGGGCGAGGGCCCCATGACCAGGCGCAGGATGTCGACCGAGAACGATCGTCCGAGCGTATCGACGAGACCGATGAGCAGGGCCGCCAGAAAGGCGCCGCGGATCGAGCCGATGCCGCCAATGACGATGACCACGAAGGCCAGGATGAGAATGGTATCGCCCATTCCGGGGTCGACCGACAGAATGGGCGCGATCATGATGCCGGCAAAGCCCGCGAGCATCGCGCCGAAGCCGAATACAATCAAAAACAGGCGGCGGATGTCGACGCCGAGGGCCGACACCATCGCGGCGTTGGTCGCCCCCGCGCGCACCAGCATGCCGATCCGGGTGTGGGCCACGAGCACGTAGAGCAACGCCGCGACAGCCAGCCCGGATGCGATGATGACGAGTCGCCACACCGGATAGAGCAGCCCGTCGGCGAGCCGCACCGAACCCGAGAACAGGTCGGGCATCGGCAGGCTGAGCGGCGCCGCGCCCCAGACCAGCTTCACCCCGTGATTGATGAAAAGAATGATGCCGAAGGTTGCGATGACGTGGTCGAGGTGGTCTCGGCCGTAGAGATGCCGAAACACCAGGAATTCGAGCAGCAGTCCGCACAGCAGCGCGGCGGCCAGCGCCAAGATGAGCGCTGCCAGGAAGTTTCCGGTGACCGCATAGAAGGTAACCGCGAGATAGGCGCCGAGCATGTACTGGACGCCGTGGGCGAGATTGATGAAGTCCATCACGCCGAACACCAGCGTGAGGCCGGCCGCGATCAGAAACAGGAGCACGCCGAGCTGCAGCCCGTTGAGGGTCTGAACCACGAGAAGGGTGGTGGACATGGAGTGAGTGATCCGCGAGCGGGGTCGCGATCCCGGCGCGCGCCCTTGAGCCATCCGAACTGGTGCCACGAACCCGAACGTCGCGCGCACCGCGCGGCAAGTTCAATCGCGAGGCGTGGGTCGAACGCCGCCCTTGCGGGCGGCGCGCCTCACTTCATCGCACAGTCCTTGGCATGGGGATCGGCATAGTTCTCGAACACCTTCTTGACGATTTGGGTCTCGTACTTGCCGTCGGGGCGCTTGGCGACTTTGACCAGGTAGAAATCCTGGATCGGATAGTGGTTGGTGTTGAATTTGAAGCCGCCACGCAGGGAGCTGAACTCGGCCTTCATCATCGCGGCACGCAACGCGTCCCGGTTTGCGACGTTCCCCTGCACCTGGCGCACGGCGCTGTCGATCAGCAGCGCGGCGTCGTACGCCTGGAATGCGTAGGTCGCAGGGACCGCGCCGAATTCCTTCTCGTAGGCGGCGACGAAGCTCTTGTTCTGAGGATTGTCGAGATCGGGTGCCCAGTTGGCGCCACCAAAGAAGCCGAGCGCGGCATCCTGCTGGGCCGGCAGCGTCGACTCGTCGACGGTAAAGGCGGAGAGGAACGTGATGTTGTCGGCGAGCCCCGCCTGCCGGAACTGCTTGACGAAATTCACGCCCATGCCGCCCGGCAAGAACACGTAGACGGCATTGGGTTTGGCGGCCGCGATCTTGGCGAGCTCGGCCGAGAAGTCGAGCTGGTTCAGCGGCACGTAAACCTCGTCCGCGATCTCGCCCTTGAAGAAGGCCTTGAAGCCGGCGAGCGCATCCTTGCCCGCCTGGTAGTTGGGCGCCATCAGGAACACTTTCTTGATGCCGGTGTCCTGGGCATGCTTGCCAGATACCGCGAATACCTGATCGTTCTGGTAGGAGGTGACGAAGAAGTTCGGATTGCATTCCTTGCCGGCAAAGTTGGAGGTGCCGGCATTGGGGCTGATCAAGATGGCCCCGCCTTCGGTGACCGGCTTCATGATGGCGGCGAGAATGTTGGAAAAGATCGGGCCGACGACGAAATCGACCTTGTCCCGATCGACCAGCGTCTTGACCTTGTTCACCGCGAGGTCGGGCTTGAGCTCATCGTCGGCAACGATCACCTCGACCTCGCGGCCGCCGAGCTTGCCGTTGAGACTCTTGACCGCAAGATTGAAGCCGTTGCGAAGCTGTTGGCCCAGCACGGCCGGCGGTCCGGACAGTGTGGCAATGATACCGATCTTGAGCTTTTCCTGCCCTTGCGCTCCGGTCCCTCCCAGAATCACCGCTGCCGCGGCGAGCAGGACGAATGTCTTCATGTCCATCTCCTGTCAGGGTTTGTCTTAGGATTTTGTCTTGAGCCTTTGTATTGGGCTGGGGCGGATCATCTGCCCAGCCGGGCAATCCGGTGCGCTCGGCCCGATATCCCGCTGGGTTTGCGGCGCTGCATTTACGGTACCGGACGAATGCAGGGCCGTTGCCGCGCCGCGTTGTTTCGGAGCCGCTGCTTTCGTGGTTGAATGGTGCGTGTGGTGGCTTTGAAGTTCCTACTGTTATAGCCGCGGGGCCCTCGAAGTTCGCACCAGAGGGTGCCGCAGGCGTGGACGAACTTCGGAATCGGGACACCAGAGAGCGATAGACCAGCCATGGGAGTTCGCGCGTAATGCAACCGCTCACCGCAGGCATCACCAAGGCCAATACCGGCATCGACGGCATCGTTTGGAACATCCTCGGTCAGACCTACGTACCGAAACAGGTCAGCGAGAATTCGTTTGCCTGGCACGCCACTTTTCCGCCCGGCACGTTCGTGCCGCCGCACATCCATCCCACGCAGGACGAATTCATCTACATGTTCGAAGGCCGCTTCGATCTGCTGATCGACGGCAAGGACTTCGTGGCAAATGCCGGCGATCTGATCCGGCTGCCGATGGGCATCTCCCACGGCATCTTCAACAAGTCGGAGCAGCCCGTGAAGTGCTTCTTCTGGGTGACGCCGACGCGCGCGCTCTACGACCTGTTCTGGGCGATCCACAGCATGAAGGAGCAGAAGCCCGAGGAGGTGGTCGCGCTCGCCGCCAAGTACGAGGTGGTGTTCCTGCCGCCGCCGGCGTAACGGCGCGAGGACGTCGTCGCCAGTATCAGCCGATCGCCGGGCCTGGCCGGCGTCATGCCGCCTTGTTGACCTGCTCCTGCGCGTAACCCGCGGTCGAGGCGTAGCCGCGCACGATGGCCTTGCGCTGCTCGAACGACAGGACATCGTCGATGCTGGTGAAGCCGTTGGGCGCGCGCTCTTCGACAGCGTCGATGACGCCTTCGGGTCCGCCCTTTCGGTTCATGCGCACGATCTGGGCCGTCATCGGCAGGCGTTCCTGCTCGTACATCCAGAGGGCGTGCAGCACGTGCTCGGCCGTGTGCAGCCGATCGGCGAGGCAGCGCGCGTCCAGAATAGCCTGCGACGCGCCGTTCGAGCCGACGGGGTACATCGGATGCGCGGCATCGCCGAGCAGCGTGACGCGGCCATGCGACCAGCGCGGCAGGGGATCGCGATCGCACATCGGATATTCCCAGAATTCGGGTGTCGCCTCGATCAGCGCCTGCGCGTTGACATAGGGAATGCGGAACCGCTGGACGTGCGGCATCAGGTCTTCGAAACGCCCTGGTCGCGACCAATCTGCCTTGTTGGGCGGCGGGGTCGCGCCGGTGCCGACACGGGCGACCACTGCCCAGTTGGTCAGCCGTCGATCGGGCCGCGCAGCTTCGGCGATCGGGTAGACAACGAGCTTCGCCGCCATGCCGCCGGCGATGACCATCGAGCGGCCGGTGAGGAAGGTTGGCCATTCGACGGCCCCGCGCCAAAGCATGGCGCCGTTCCACTGCGCGGATCCCTCGTCTGGGTAAAGCGTGTCTCGCACCAGTGAATGAATGCCATCGGCGCCGACCAGGATGTCGCCCTGCGCGGTCGCACGCTGCGAGCCGTGACGGTCGAAGAAATACGCGGTCACGCCGCCTTCGTCCTGGCGAAAGGCCCCCAATCGATGGCCGGTATGGATGCGGGACTCGCCGAGCCGCGCCCGCACCGCCTGCCAAATGACCGCCTGCAGCCGGCCGCGGTGGATGGAGAATTGCGGGACATCATAGCCCGCGTCCGTCCCGCGCAGCTCGCGCCAGATCTCCTGCCCGAACCGATTAGTGTAGAACAGCTCGTAGGTTCGGATGCCGACCGCGTCGAGCCGCTCGAGCAGCCCGAGCTCCGCGAGCTCCTTGATCGCATGCGGCAAGGTGTTGATGCCGACGCCGAGCTCACGGATGGCGTCCGCCTGTTCGTAGATTTCGCAGTCGATACCGCGCGCATGCAGCATCAGCGCGGTCGTAAGACCCCCAATGCCGCCACCGACAATGATGACCTTCATGACCCAACTCGCAAGACCACGCGCATCCGGACCAGATAATGGTTCGCGAGGCCGCGCGGGCGCAACGATTTTCGCCCGACGTCGTTGACGGCGCCGGCGGCGGCGGTGCTGCCGCGCTGCCGTCAAGCGCTATCTATCGGTACCTTTTGGGGAAATGGGCATCCGCGCGGGCAGACGCGGAGCGCGCAGACGAGATGGCGCGCCCGCACCGGAGGACCGGCCTAGCGCTTGCGGTCCATCGCGTAGCAGGTGGCGACCACCGATTTGCCACCGCCAACGGCATTGTGGGTGTAGCACTTCTCCATCCGGTCGGGCGAGATGAGCGTGATCAGGAAATAGCCGTCCATGTCGGCGCCGACGATCGTCTTGTTGTCGCTCGAAATGGCCCATGCGAAGGGCTCCTTGGTGTCGGCGACCGCAGATGCGGAGCGGCCCCAGACCAGCCGGCCGTCCTGACCCTCCACCACGTAGGTGGCCTCGATGTCGCGCACGCGCGGCGGGTCGTTGATGGACTGGTTTCCGGGATGGTGGGCATGGGTGCCGAACACGATCGACTTGCCCTTCCCCGACCAGGTGCCCTTGAGATCGGGTATCGCGCTCTGCGCTTGCGCGCCCGTGACCGTGGCGCCGAGCAGCGCCAACGCAAAGACAAGATGCCTCATTTGTTTCCTCTCCGGCGATGGACGATCATGGAATCTGCACTGGAATCGTGACAGCGGCAACACTGCATGTCGCGCATCTGCGAGCCGGGGTCGGCCGCTTCGGATCGCGTCAGGTCCTGTCAGGCCGCGGCGCGCCGCTTGAGCTTTTTCTTGGCGGCGCCTTTGCGCGCCGGCCGCTTCGCGCTGCGCGGCCAGAGCTCCTTGCTGGCGCGGCGGGCACCCTCGACCAGGGATTCGAGTTTTGCCCACATGATCTGCGGATGCACGCGGGCAAAATAGGTTACCTGCGCGAAGCCGCAGTCGGTGCTCGCGATCACGTTCTCGCGGCCGACGAGGCGGGCCAACCGGACGATGCGTTCGGCGACAAGCTCGGGATGCTCCACGATGTTCGTCGCATGGCTGATCACGCCGGGGATCAGCACCGTATCCTTCGGCAGCTTGAGCTTTTCCCACAGCCGCCATTCGTGCTCGTGCCGCGGGTTGGCGAGCTCGATCGAATATCCGCCCGCGCGTACTTTCAGCACGAGATCGGCGATATCCTTGAACGGCACGTCGGAGGCGTGCGGTCCCGGCCAGCTGCCCCAGCAGATGTGGTACCGGATCTTCTCGCGCGGCAGTCCCTTGATGGCGTGGTTGATGATCTCCACCTGCCGCGCGAGCCACGCGCGATACTCTTTCAGGCTCTTCGGCGGCACCATCCGGTCGTAGCTCACCGCGGCGCGGGCGTCGTCAAGCTGAACCAGAAAGCCGGCGTCGATGATCGTCTTATATTCGGTGTGCATCGCCTCGGCGATCGCCTGCTGCAGATCATCGTCACTGCGATAATATTCGTTCTTGCGGTCGGGGATCACGCTGGCCGGCGCCGCCACCGGCAGGAACGCTTCCTCCACGCTGACGCCGCGCAATGCATGCTTGAAATTGTCGATGTCCTGCTGCAGCTCGGCCTTGCCGGTATAGGTGATGGGCGCTACCGCCACCGAGTCCATGACGGTTTCGACCTTGTCGCGCGAATCGAGCTCGGCATAGAACTCAGCAAATCGCGTGCGGTCGACGCCGCGCGTGAAGGGATTGGCCGCCGCCTTGAACGGTCGGCGCTCAAAACCGCCGAGGCGAAAGAGGGCGTATTGCGCCCAGCTGATCGCCTTGCCGAATTCGCCGTCGCTGATCACATCAAGGCCGATATCGGCTTGCTGCCGGACGACTTCGCCGACGGCGTCTCGCAGACATTTCGCGTAGGCGCCGGCGTCGAAGGGCTTGCCCGCCTCCTTCGCGCTGAGAAACTCGCGCAACGCCGCCGGCCGGATGAGACTGCCGACATGGGTGGTGAGAATACGATCCGTGCTGCGTTTCACTCTGTCCTCCCCGGCTTCGTCCGGTCGGTGGTCCGCGCCGGCTTATGGTGATGCGCAAGGGTACCGATTGCACCGGCCAAAACAACAAGCGCGGGTCCCTGGGGGACCCGCGCTCTATCGTGGTGCATGCCGCTCCGGCGGTGCCGGGCGGGCGAATGATCAGAAGCTGGGGCGGCGCGGAGCCCGTGCCGGAGCCCCGGGCCCGGTGGTGGGCTTCGGCTTCATCGGCAATAGGCCTTCCCGCTGCATGCGCTTGCGGGCGAGCTTGCGCGCACGGCGGATCGCTTCCGCCTTCTCACGCGCCTTTTTTTCGGACGGCTTTTCGTAGTGACCGCGGAGCTTCATCTCGCGGAAGATGCCCTCGCGCTGCATCTTCTTCTTCAGCGCCTTGAGGGCCTGATCGACATTGTTATCACGGACGAGAACCTGCACGCGTTCGTTCCTTTGCTGTGCTTTCTATATGGCGCTGGATGTGCCGGAGCCCGCTGACCGCCGCCAAAGCGCGACCGCGCGGGCTCCCGATTGGCTGCGCCTGTAGCAGAATCAGCCCGCGGAGTCCACCGGCCGCCCTGGCTCGACGGTCAGAAGTCGGTGATGGGCCCTGCCACCGCCCGCGCATCCCCCCGAAGATCGACAGATCGTCCGGATCGGTGGTTCGGGTGCAAGCAGCTCTGGCGCGCGGGCGCCGGTGCGTCAGGCCTTGTCCCGCCCCAGAAAAGCCCCGACCCGGCTCCGGCCGGACAACCGTGCGCACGAGCTCAAACGGACGCGTGGGCTGGGCTTAGTTGCAAACCCAGACGCGCCGGTAGGCTCCGCGGATGAAGCGAAGGGCGTAGCAGTCATCGCCGTAATAATAAGAGTAGGGCGACGCGTAGTCGTAGTAAGGGGCGCCGAAGCCGTAGGTCACG
>Ga0310810_10006234_pt1 | contig 13454 bp, 12 predicted proteins | sample NCmetagenome_FD_207641 | JGI IMG/M metagenome (GOLD analysis project Ga0310810, IMG submission 207641) | Soil microbial communities from experimental microcosm in Duke University, North Carolina, United States - NC | ecosystem: Engineered > Artificial ecosystem > Soil microcosm > Unclassified ... | reverse complement strand
GTAAGCCACGATGTCCTTCATCTTGTCGTCCTTCATCTCCTTGGCAAAAAAAGTGACCTGATCGTTCAGCTTCACGAAACGGCCGGGCTCGATCAGCGCCTTGGGATGCGCGATCAGAAGCTGCTTGGTGGTGCGCCGCAGCTGAAAGCCGGCCTCGGTGCTGACCTGGTCGTTGAAGACGAACATGAAAAAGCTGAGCATGAGCCCCGCGAGAAAGGCGGGCAGCATGACCTGGTAAGGATGGATGCCTGACGCCTTGAACGCGCGGATTTCGTTGCCCTGGGAAAGGTTGCCGAACACGATCATGACCGCGGTGAGCAGGCTCATGGGCGCGGTGTAGCCGAGCATATCGGGCATGGCGAGCGCGAGGACGTAGAGCGTCTCGGTGAGAGGCACGCCGCGGCCGATGATGAAATTCGCTGCGCGGACGAGGTAACCGGCCATGAAAATGAAATTCAGCGTGAGCAGGCAAACCAGAAAAGGCAGCCAGAGTTCCCGCAGAATGTACTTTTGGATGATCTTCATCGCGTGTATCTTTCCAGAGATTTGCGTAGGCGTCAATAATTACGCGCTAGTCCGTTAAGCATTTTGCGCGCAAGCGCTCGCATGCTCGCAACAGGCTTTACGCATTCAGACCATGGGGACAGGTCTAAAGACCTGTCCCCGTCCATGCGGCCGTTGGGCTTACCCCGTATTGCGCAGGCCCTGGGCAATGCCGTTGATGGACAGGAAGAGCGCGCGCTCAAGCTCTTCCTGCTCGCGCGGCGGGGCGGATTTTTCCCGCAGCCGTTCCATAAGGATAACCTGCGCGTAGCTGAGCGGGTCCACGTAAGGATTTCTCAGGCGGATCGAATGCTGGAGCACGCCGCTCGTGTCCAGGACTTCCTTTTCTCCGGTGATGGAGAGAATCGCCTTGGTCGTCGCCTCGAATTCGCGCACGATCTGGTTGAAAAAGCCCTGCCCCAAAACCTGGTCTTCGGCCAGCGCCGCGTAATGGCGGGCAATGCGCATATCGGCCTTTTGCGTGCTCATTTCCAGAAGGTCCACGACCACGCGGAAAAAAGGCCATTCTTCGTACATTTCTTTCAGGCGCGCCAGCGCGTGCGGCTTCGCATTGACGAACGCGTTGAAAGCCGAGCCGAAGCCGTACCATCCCGGCAGCGTCTGGCGCGACTGCGTCCAGCTGAAAACCCAGGGAATGGCGCGCAGGTCCTCGATGCGGTCCGATTGCCCGCGCTTGGCCGGGCGCGAGCCGATGTTCAGCCGCGACACGATGCCGATCGGCGTCGATTGCGCGAAATAATCGCGGAACCCTTCGGTCTCGTAGACGAGATTGCGGTAAGCGTGATACGCGATGTCGGAAAGCTCCTGCATCACGGCCTCCCATTCCCCGTGCTTGGGCGACGGCGACGGCTCGATCAGCGTCGCGTGCAGCACCGCGGAAAGGACAAGCTCCATGTTGCGTTCCGCCATGATCTTGTTCGAATACTTCGAGGAAATGACTTCGCCCTGTTCGGTGATCTTGATCTGCCCGTCGACCGTGTCGCGCGGCTGCGCCAGAATGGCCTTGTTGACAGGCCCTCCCCCTCTTCCAATCGCGCCGCCGCGGCCGTGAAAAATCTTCAGCTTGATCCCGTGCGCCCTCGAAACCTCGGTCAGGTCTTTCTGCGCGCAGTAAAGCGACCAGTTCGAGGTAAGAAAGCCGCCGTCTTTATTCGAATCCGAATAGCCGAGCATGACTTCCTGGCGCAGGCCGAGTTTTTTCAGATGCCTGCGGTAAACCGGATCGGTATAAAGCGAGGCCATAATCCATTTGCAGTTCTTGAGGTCTTCGATCGTTTCGAAAAGCGGGACCATCATGAGGCCCTGCGCCTTGGTTTCCTGCGCGAGCCAAAGCGCCGCCAGCACGTCGCTCGAGGACTGGGTCATGCTCAGGATGTAATCTTCGATGGCATGGGGGTCGACGTCCGCGCGGATATCGCGGATCGTCTCGAACGTGGCCAGCATCTCGCGCGTCTTCTCGGAAAGCGAGGCCTTTTCCACGGCGCCGTGCGGGGCCTTGCGGATCAACTTGCGCAGCAGCGCGGTCTTCCCTTCTTCGGGCAGCGTGTTCCACGGCGCCTTGAGCAGCCCGGTCTTGTGCAGGATCTCGGAAACCGCAGACTCGAGGCTTTCGCGGTTGTCGCGGATGTCCAGTTTCACGAACGAAAATCCAAAAACGTCGAGCGCGGCCGTCAGCCTTTTCACATGGGGCAGGAAGTAATCGGAGTTGTTCGCGTGAAGCGATTTCAGGATGATCTGGACGTCCGCCCTGAAATCCGCGGGCTTTTCGTAAAAGGCCTCGATGGTTTCGTCCGGCGCGGTCCGGCGTTCGGCCTTCGAGGCGTTGATACGGAGCGTGTTGATGAGCTTGCGCTGGATGAACGACCACTTCTTGCGGTAAGGCTCGTTCTGGCTTTTTTCCAGCCAGGCCTTGGCAAAAAGCGGGAGCTTGCGGCTGTCGGCCTCGATCGATTCGAGAAGTTCAGACGACGCCCCGGCCAGGTGCACGGACTGGCTGAATTCTTCCATGAGCCGGCCCGCGGCCTTGATGTATTTGCGGAGCACGATGTCTTTCTGGCGGCGCACGGCTTCGCGCGTGACGTCATGCGTGACGTTCGGGTTCGCGTCGCGGTCACCGCCGATCCAGGAGCCGAATCTGAGGCTGGGATGGAAGCCGACGTCGCGGCCGTAGATCTGGCCGAGCTGCTCGTAAAAGCGCTGGAGCGCCGCGGGCAGCACCTTGAAAAGAACCTTGTCGAGGTAAAAAAGGCCGTTGTCCACTTCGTCGAGCACCGTCTGCTTGCGGTGGCGCAATTCGTCCGTCTGCCAGATCAGCATCATGGTGCGAAGGATCTCGTCGTCGATTTCCTTGATCTCGCGCGGCGTCAGGATTTTGTATTCGCGGTCGTAGAGCAGCCGGTCCATGGCCGTAATCTTTTCCAGGATCGAGCGCCTCTGCGCCTCGGTCGGATGCGCGGTCAGGACGAGTTCGATGGAAAGCTGCGGCAGGATCTTCTTGAGCTCGCGGAAAGGGATCTTCTGTTTTTTGATGCGCTCGACGATGTCCTCGACCGAGCCCGGCTGCATCTTCCCCGCGGTCTCGTAAGCGCGCTTGCGGCGGATGCGGTGCTTGTCTTCGGCCAGGTTCACGATCTGGAAATACACGGTGAACGCGCGGATCACCTGCGTGAGCTCGTAGAGATCGAGCGATTTCAGTTTTTTGATCAGGCGCGCCTCGAGCTTCGCGTTGGGATGGCGCCGAAGCTGAATCGACGTCTTGCGGATCCATTCCACGAGGTTGTAGAACTTCTTTCCCTCCTGGTTGATCAGGACTTGGCCCAGGCATTTTCCGAGCCGGCGCACGTCGTCCCTGAGCGGCGCGAGTTTTTCCAGAATGTGGGCTTTGTCCATAAGAGATCTTGGTTGGAAGGTTAAACCGAGAAGGATTCTCCGCAGCCGCAGGTCTTGTTGGCCTTGGGATTGATGAACTTGAAGCCGCGGCCTTCGAGCTGGTCCGCGTAATCGAGCGTCGTGCCTTCGAGATAAAGGTAGCTCTTGGGGTCCACGAAGACCTTCAGGCCTTCGAACGTGTATTCGTTGTCGCCCTGCTTTTTCTTGTCGAAATTCATGCCGTAGGAAAGGCCGGAACAGCCGCCGCCTTTGACGAGCAGGCGCAGGCCCACGATCTCTTTTTCCTTTTCTCTTTCCAGCATGCGTTTGATTTCGGATACCGCGGTCGGGGTCAGTGTAATCATGGGATTCTCCTCACTTCAATTATATCTCAGTCACTGGGATGATGCCATCCGCGTATCGCCTTCCGCGGAATAAAACGGGGACAGCGCGCGGAGCGACTCCACGGCCTTCGTGACGTGTTCCAGAACAAAGTCGATTTCTTCTTCGGTGGTAAAACGTCCGAGCCCGAACCGGACCGAGCCGTGAACGTATTGCCGCGGCACGGCGAGCGCTTTCAAAACATGCGACGGCTCATTGCGGCCGGACGTGCAGGCTGAGCTCGTCGAGACCGCGATCTCGCGGCTGATTTTCATAAGCAGCGCTTCCGCGTCGATGCCCGCGAAACTGATATTCAGGTTTCCGGCAAGGCGCGCGGCGGCGCAGCCGTTCACGCGCGTCTGCGGCAGGCGCCTGAGCCCGGCTTCCAGCCTGTCGCGCAGCGCGGCCACGCGGCGCGATTCGCTTCCCATTTCATTGTGCGCGATCCCGCAGGCCGCGCCTAGCCCCACGATGCCCGGCACATTCAGCGTGCCCGAACGCAGGCCCTGTTCCTGTTCGCCGCCGTGGATCAGGGGCGCGAGCCTCACCCGCGGATTTTTTCTCCGCGCATACAAAGCGCCCGCGCCTTTGGGCCCATAGACCTTGTGCGCGGTCAGCGACAGAAGGCCGAGCCCCAAAGCCTCGACGTTCACGGGAATTTTTCCCACGGCCTGCGCGCCGTCCGCGTGAAAGAAAACCTGCCGGGCCTTGGCGATCTTACCGATCTCGGCCGCGGGCTGCAGCGTGCCGATCTCGTTGTTGGCCAGCATGACAGAAATCAAAATCGTCCCGGGGGTCACGGCCTTTTCCACGTCCGAGGGCCGGACGCGGCCTTCTTCGTCGACCGGAAGATAAGTGACCTGAGCGCCCTGCTTTTCCAGGAAGCGGCAGGTTTCGAGCACCGACTTGTGCTCGGTCTGCTGCGTGATGATGTGTTTGCCCTGGTCCTTGTAAACTTCCCACACGCCTTTGATCGCGAGATTGTTGGATTCCGTGGCGCCGCCGGTAAAAATAATTTCTTCCGCCGAAGCGCCGATGAGATGGGCAACCTGCGCCCTCGCCTCTTCCACTTTTTTCTCCGCGTCCATGCCGAACGCGTGCGTCTTGCTCGCGGCATTGCCGAAGGCCTGGTCGAAATAAGGCAGCAGGGCTTCCTTCACCCGGGGGTCCACGGGCGTGGTCGCATGACAATCCATGTAAATGGGCAGTTTCACGATCATCCTTCTAAGCCTAGAAAAAAGAGAGAGTTACGGCGAAAAAACCAAGCAAGACGGAGGGGGCCCGGCTTCCGGCCTCCCGTAACATACCATTAACGAGACCTTCTGTCACTTCTGGAGGATGATCGGTGGACGGTCAAAAAAGACTGGTGGGAAAGGCATCCGCCTTGGCGGTCTGGGACTTTTGGATGATTTCTTCGGTTTCCGCTTTCCAATTCACAGGGATTTCGTAGGTCTTGTAGTCCCAGCTGGAAGTAAAAAGGATTTTCCCTTCGCGGCAGCCGTATTCGTAAACGTCTTTGGTGAGCCTCACGTCGTCCTGGCAGTAACGCTTGAGTTCGTCCATGCGGCCTTCCTTGTACATGACGAGCGCTTCGGCGCCGTGGCCGGATTTGTGCTGCTTGAGCGTGGGGCCCGCGATGCTGTCGAGGCTCGCTCGGTGGCCGCGCTCTTTTTCGATGACGTCGAGAAGGTCGAGCACGGGAAGCTGCTCAATGGAACGGAAAAGATACGGCTCGAGCACCGGAAGGTCAAAGCGGCGGACGTTGAAACCGATGACCAGCGGCGATTCCTGCAGGCGCTTGTCGAGGGCCATGGTTTCTTTTTCTTCGTAGGCCACGTACGAGCCGGTCAGATAATCGTAAATGCAGACGACCGACACTTTCAGTTTGTGGAGATTCGCCCGGCCCACGTCCTTGAAAGACTTCTGGGTCTCGAGGTCGAGCACAAGAATGTTTTGTCCCTGCTGCATGAAGGCCTCGGAAAAAGGAGATTGGGAATTACGCGCCCATGATCCTGTAGCCGCAGTCGACGTACAGGATTTCGCCCGTGATGCCGCCGGAAAGCGGGCTCGCGAGGAAAAGGCCGGCGTTGCCGACTTCTTCCAGCTCGACGTTCCGCTTCAGCGCCGCGCGGTTGCGGTGGCTTTCAAGCATCGTGGTAAAACCCGCGATGCCGCGCGCGGCCAGCGTGTTGACCGGCCCGGCCGAGATGCCGTTGACGCGGATTTTCTTCGGGCCCAGGTCCGCGGCGAGATAACGGATCGCGGATTCCAGGCTGGCCTTGGCAAGGCCCATGACGTTGTAGTTGGGGACGACTTTTTCGGAGCCCAGGTACGTGAGCGCTACGATGCTGCCGCCGTTCTTTTCGAGCAGCGGTTCCGCGGCCTTGGACAGGGCCAGCAGAGAGAAAGCGCTGATGTCCTGCGCGAGGTGGAAGCCTTCGCGGGAAGTCTCCACCGTGCGGCCGGCCAGTTCTTCCTTCTTGGCGAACGCGATGCAGTGGATCATGAAATCGAGCGAACCGAAATCCGAAGCCAGCTTGTCGAAGACACTCTTGATTTCTTCGTCTTTTGAGACGTCGCAGCCGTAAAGCGGCGAAGTCCCGGGAAGGGTGTCCGCGAGCTCTTTCACGCTTTCCTGCAGGCGTTCGCCCTGGTACGTGAACGCAAGCTGCGCGCCGTTGGCGGAAAGCGCCTTGGCAATGCCCCACGCGATGCTGCGCTTATTGGCGACGCCCAGCACGAGGCCTTTTTTGCCTTTAAGAAGATTGGAAGTAAACGGTTCGTTTTCGGTCATGGTTTGCTCCGGCATAAGGACTCCTCAGAAATGATGGTGAAGTGGCCTCAGGTTATCGCAAGGCCTGGGTCGTGTCAAGATTAGATCATGCCCGCAAACGCTGACCTGCGCGCAGCAGACTTGAGCAATGCATCAGACCTGGTGCGGATACGGAAGCGTCTCGCTTCCGAGAGCCTGCCGAAACCATCTGGTTTCGGCGCCCCGTCCATGCTCACCGTTCAGAGAAGTTCCTTCAAATCGTGAATCACGGTGACGCCTTCGAAATGATGCGGCTCCGCGTGCTTCCTTTTCGCGCGGTCGATCAGCACCGCGTCCATGCCCGCACCTTTCGCGCCGCGCACGTCGTCTTCCAGGCTGTCGCCGATGTGCACGGCCCGCGAGGGGTCCACGCCCCAGCGCCGCAGCGCTTCCCGGAAAATCTTCGGGCTGGGTTTCGACGCGCCGAAAACCGCCGAGATCAAAATGAACTCGAAATAAGAAGACAGCCCCAGCCCCTCGCAGAGATGCAGCAGGCGGCTGTCCCAGTTGGAAATGACGCAGAGTTTTTTCTTCCGGCCTTTTAGCTCTTGCAGGACATGCATCGTCTCGGGAAAAAGCTTCCAGCGCGAAGGCCCGGCGAATTCCACGTAAAGCTCCTCGAAAAAAGCGTCAAAGCCGTTCACGCCCGGAAAGTGCCGGAAGACTTCGGCAACGAGCGTGCGCCACCATTCCTTCTCGACTTTCTCGTCGGACAGGCTGACAAGGCCCGAGATGTCGCGTTTGTGCCACAGGGCGCGGAATTTTTCCTCGATGTGGAGCGGCTCCGCGCGGCATCCGTACTTGAGCGCGACCTCGCTGTAGATCTCGCCCACGGAAGGATGCGGCGTGAACAGCGTGCCGCCGGCGTCGAAACAGATGACTTCGTAAGAGTTCAGCATGGAAGGATCAATAATCTTCGTTTTGGGCGGACCGGGAGCCGCGGTTCAGGAATTGCTGGGCCAGCATCATGCCCAGATACGGAAGCGCCTGCTGACCCGCCGTGCTCTGATTCTGCGCCTGCGCCATCTGTCCGAAGCCCGAGTTCGCGAGCGGCGAATTCTGATAGCCCTGGCGCAAATTTTCGAGCGCCCGCATCGTCCCCTGCTGGTCGCTTCTCTGTTTGGCATTGCGCTCGTTGATTTCCAGGTCTTCCAGGGCGTCGCGGATGCCCGTATTGTAATAGTCGATCTCGCGCGCTTCCTTATAAGTGTCGCGGGCCTCGTCGAAAAATCCCTGGATCTGGTAGATCTCCGCGATCTGCATGAGCGCCTGCAGCTTCAGCTGGCTGTCGCCGGTTTTCTCAGCCTGCGCGATGACGTCGCGGAAAATTTCCCGCGAGCGTTCGAATTCCCCGAGCCGTTTGAACGTGACGGCCAGGTTAAAACGCGCGGGCACGTAACCCGGATCCAGCATGAGCGTCTCCTCGAGCTCCTGCGTCACCCGCTGCAGCGCGGCATCGGCCCTGTCCTTGTCGCGCCCGGACTTGAAGCGGTCGTGCATGTCCGCGTAAAGGTTCGCCATCTCGAAATGGTACATGGGATTGTCGGGCTGCAATTCAACGGCCTGCTTCAAAAGCTGCTCGGCGGCATCGAGATTGCCCGAAGCGCGCATCTGCGCGGCCTGGTCAAAGGCGGCCTGGGCATCGGGATTGGGGGTAAGAGCGAAAACGGGCGAGGTGATCAACACCGGGATTAAAGCGAAGGCCAGGATGCGTGACATGAAAGTACCGGCGCCGGTTTCGGACCGGCGCCGGCCCTCCTTTTATGGGATTAAGCGCGCGCGCCCGATTTGAGCGAGTTGAGCGCCGCGTCGTAATTCGGATGCTGCGTGACTTCCGGGACGTATTCCACGTACTGGATCTTGTCGTCCGCGCCGACGATGAACACCGCGCGCGTGAGAAGATGCAGTTCCTTGATCAGCGCGCCGTAAGCCGTGCCGAACGAAGCGCCGCGCCAGTCGGAAAGCGTCTGGACTTTCGTCGCGCTGGAAGCGCCGCACCAGCGCTTCTGCGCGAACGGCAGGTCCATGCTGATGGTCAGCACCGCGACATTGGCGGGAAGCTTGGACGCTTCTTCATTGAAGCGCTTGGTCTGCAGGTCGCAAACCGGCGTGTCGAGCGACGGAACGACGCTGATGAGACGCGTCTTGCCCTTGGTGCTCGCAAGCGTGGCTTCGGTCAGGTCATTGGCCACAACCTTGAAATCCGGAGCCTTGTCGCCCACTTTGAGCTGGGGGCCGACCAGCGTCATGGGATTTCCTTTAAAAGTAATCGCGCCTTTTCTTTCCTGTGACATAAAGATCTCCTTGGTAACGGGGACAAGCCTAAAAGGCATGTCCCCGGATATTCATCTTGTTTGCGAGAAAAAGTCCGGAAGGCCGGCCGGCTCGCGACGGAGCAGCCTCCAAAAAAGAGGTTTAGTATAGCACAAGAGAGGCGGAAGAGGGCTAGGAGACCTTCTCGGGCGCGGAAGCCAGGAGGCGGCCGGGCCTGGCTCCGGCATGAAGCTCGCCTCGCTCGATGACGGGCACGCCGTTCACGAAAACCCATTGCATGCCCGAGCTGAACTCTTTGGGATGATCGTAAGTCGCGTTGTCGCGCAGCTTGCCGGGATCGGCCAGGACGAGATCCGCATAGCCGCCGGCCTGGATACGGCCGCGGTCTTTGAGCCCGAAATAATCCGCGCTCTCGGATGTGTTTTTGCGGATGAACGCCGCGGCTGACGCCTCCGTCCCCTGCATTTCATGCGCCAAGAGCCTCGAAAATGTGCCGAAGGCGCGCGGGTGCGGATAATCGCTGCCGTCGGCGATGCTGTCCGAGCCCACGGCCACGTAGGGCTGGGCCAGGACTTTGTCGATGACGTCGAGGCTCTGCGAAAATGAAAACGCGCTGATTTCAAAAGCCGAGCGCTCGAGAAGGCCCACGAGCGTTTCTTCCGGCGAAAGTCCCTGCTTGGCCGCCACTTCCTGAAGCGTCTTCCCGGAAAATTGCTGATCGGCTTCGTTCGCGACGGACGCAATCATCACCGCGTTCCAGTCGCGCGGATGCTCGCGGTAATAATCTTTCAGCTGCTTGATCAGCTCCGGGCGCTTGGTGTCGTCCATGAAAAGCTGCAGACGGTCTTCGCGCGTGAAAATCTCATCCGGCAGCACGACGCCCAGCTCCGCGGCGCTTCCTTGATAAGGATAAGCGTCCGCGCGCACGCGCAGCCCCTGCTTGCGCGCCTCGTCGATCAGCCTCAGCGCCTCGTCGATCTTGGGCCAATTGTTTTTGCCCGCGGCCTTGAGATGGGAAATCTGGATCTTCGCGCCGGCGGCTTCGCCGATGCGCAGCGTTTCCTCGATGGCTTCAATCAGGCGGCTGCCTTCATTGCGCATGTGAAAGGCGCAGATCCCGTCGAATTCGGCCGCGACCTTGCAGAGTTCGGTGAGCTCTTTCTCGTCCGCATAGATGCCGGGAAGATAAATAAGGCCGTACGAAATGCCGATGGCCCCATCGTTCATGGCGCGGCGCAGAAGGTCCTTCATGGCTTCCAGTTCTTCCGGCGTGGCGGGCCGCGCCTGCATGCCCATGACGGACGCGCGGATGTTGCCGTGCCCGGCAAGCGACGCGATGTTGGTCATGCCGCCGAGCTTTTCATACCACGCGCGGTAATCGGAAAATTCTTTCCATTCCACCGGGCCGGGCAGTTTCACGCCTTCGCGCGCCCAGATGGAAGGCATGAGCGCGGGCTGCTGCCCCTCGGCCGGAGCCGCGGACATGCCGCAATTGCCCACGATCTCGGTGGTGACGCCCTGAAACACCTTGTTCGCAAGGCCTGGATAAACCCACTCATTCATGTCCGAATGCGTGTGCGCGTCGATAAAGCCGGGCATGAGGAAGAGCCCTCGCCCGTCGATTACCTGGCGCGCGTCGGAGGCGGCCAGTTTTCCCACGGCCGCGATGCGCTCGCCTTTCACGGCCACGTCCGCCTGCCGGGCTTTCGAGGAAACGCCGTCAAAGACCGTTGCGCCCTGGATCAAAAAATCATACGCAGGCTCCTGGGCCTTGGCGGAAGCGGAAGTGAGAAGAATGGCGGCGAGCGTCATCCCGAAGAGCTTCATGAACCGCGGGATGGGGTTTTGCCGCTTTTGCGGTGGGAAGCGCGGACGACGGTATGGATGCCGCCGCGCACGAAAAAATCGCCCTCGATGTCCATGCGTCTCGGCCGGACGGCTTTGACGAGATCGTCGAGGATCTGGTTGGTCACCTTTTCGTGAAATGCCCCTTCGTTGCGGTAACTCCAGAGGTAGAGCTTCAGGCTCTTGAGTTCCACGCAAAGGCGGTCCGGAACGTAAACGATGCGGATCGTCGCGAAATCCGGCTGGCCGGTTTTCGGGCACACGCAGGTGAACTCCGGACACTCGAACCGGATTTCGTAATCGCGGCCCGGGTACGGGTTCGGAAAGGATTCCAAATGCTTCGACGGCTTCGTTGGCATGGCGAGGATTATATCATAGCCGCAAAACGGGCCGGTGCGGCCCTGGGGAGAATCGCATGATACGAGAGCCGGGTCTCTTTTTACGATAGCCCCATCGAAATTTTCCGCGTTTGCGCTTTCGCGGCCGGAGCCAGGGCGGTTATCTTCATGACAAGGGGAATACGCGACAGGAGAACCATCAACCATGAAACCACTCTGGGAGGACTTGGTGCAGGATTTTCTTGAGATCGGATGCAGGCTCAATAAAAACGAAACGGAATCGGCTTTAAACGCGCTGCGGGAGGAAGCCCCCGAAGGGGAAGAGATTTACATGCACCCGGCCTTTTCGGTCGGCGGCAAAATCATGGTCGTCGTGCGGCACAGCCATTTGAAGGAATGCTTCTTTTATTTCGCCGGCGAGGGAAAAACCGTCAAGCAGGCGCTGGACGCCGTTTACAAGTGATCGAAGTCGCTCAGGCACTGGTTGGAGAATGAGAAGACGTAAACCGCCAGCTTGTCGTCTTTGACCATGAGCTTGAGCTCGTGGAATTCCTTGTCTTCGCCCGCGATGATGTAATAAAGCCGGGGCTGGCTCACTTCGACGTAAGTGTCGCCTTTCTCGTCCACCTTGAGGTCCGTGCCGCGGTTGGCTTCCGGAACAGGCTCGTCGTCGCGCCGCACGTAGACCCGCGAGGTTTTTCCCTTCTCCATCTGGTCCATGACCGCGTAGAGCTCGCGGCCCAGATAAATGATGCCCATGTAGTCTTCGTAATCCGGCACCGTCTCCGCGTGTTCGAAATATTCTTCGCGGTTGCTCCAAAGCCCTTTCAGAAAAAATCCTCTTTCCAGGCGACGGCCCTGGTCTTCGAACTTAAGGGTCTGGTCCGGCTGCGCCCCGGGCAGGTTGGCGATTTCCACGCCCCACCATCCCGCGCGCTTATAGCCGACGTAGACTTCCGTGCTCATCTCCCCGCATTCCCATAGGTTGAACTTATCCTGCTCGGAGTGCACGACGCTCGGAGGCAGCGCGGCCTCGGGGTTCAGCTCCTGCAGGCCCTTGCGGATCGCTTCCTCGGCGGTGATGTAATTGCCTTCGCCGACCTGCGAATAAAGGATGCGGCCTTTCGAATCCACGAGATGCTTGGTGGGCCACGAGCCGTTGCCGTACTCCTGCCACACGGTGCCGTCGTTGTCGAGGTAGGTGGGGTAAGGCAGGTTCATCCTGTTCAACGCGGCCTCGACGTTGTCTTTATCGTGGCCGTACTCGAATTCCGGGGCATGCACGAGAATGATTTCGAAGCCGTAAGGATGGTAGGCCTTATACCAGTCGTTGAGGTATTTGATCTCGCGGATCACGTTGATCGTGCTGTAATCCCAGAAATAGACGAGCGTCAGCTTGTCCGCGAAGATTTTTTTCTTTTTGATCTTTCCGGCCTGCAGCCAGATGCCTTTGGAAGAAAACGCGGGGGCCTTTTTGATTTCGTCTTTCTTGTCGTCCGCGCGCGCGGCCGCGGGAATGACCGCGATCATGACGAACGCCGTCAGGACGAAGAGGGCCTTCAGAAGCCGGCTTTGGGAGTTCCGATGCCAATGCATAGTACCTTCATTATCGTCAAAAAACGCCGCGAGAACACCTTATAGAGTCTTCACGCATTCCGGTGCTTCTTCAAGAGCCGTCTTCGTTTTCTTCCGTGTCTTCCGTCCCGGCCACCGCCTGTTTCAGCGCCCGGATCTCGTTTTTATTAAGGAAGCGGCCCTTGCCGAGCGGCAGGCTTCCGAGGGTCAGCGGCCCGAAGGCAAAACGCACGAGCCGCAGGACTTTGTATTCCAGCTTCTCGAAAATGCGGCGCACTTCCCGCTTCTTGCCTTCGGCGAGACTCACGTGGATGATGCGCGGCGAAACCGGATGGACTCTTTCCACGCGGGCCCAGCCGTCTTCGAGCCGGAGGCCCCCGACCATTTTAGGGATGTCGGAACGCTCGAAGGCGCGATGCACCCGGACTTCGTACCACTTGCTGACATGGTAGCGCGGATGGATCAGCTTGTTGGCGAGCTCGCCGTCGTTGGTAAATAAAAGAAGGCCCATGCTGTCCTTGTCGAGACGGCCGACCGGGAAAACGCGCGTGCGTGTTCCGGTCTGGCGGGAGCTTTTGACGAGCGTGCGCGGCAGAAGATCGTAGACCGTCTTCGGCGCATGCGGGTCGCTTGCCGTCGTCATGTAGCCGACCGGCTTGTTCATCACGTAATAAATGTGGCCGCCGAAGGTCAGGCGTTTGCCGCGAAAGCTGATCGAGTCTTTCTCCGGGTCCACCTGGCGCCCGAGATCAAAAACCACTTCGCCGTTCACTTTCACGGCACCGTTTGTGACGTGG
>Ga0310810_10006233_pt1 | contig 13458 bp, 19 predicted proteins | sample NCmetagenome_FD_207641 | JGI IMG/M metagenome (GOLD analysis project Ga0310810, IMG submission 207641) | Soil microbial communities from experimental microcosm in Duke University, North Carolina, United States - NC | ecosystem: Engineered > Artificial ecosystem > Soil microcosm > Unclassified ... | reverse complement strand
TGAGACCGACGGCAAGGACGACCTGATGGCGATGGCACAGGCCGCGCATCGGCTCGGCCGCCAGTACATCGCGATTACCGATCACAGCCAGGCGCTCGCCATGGCGAACGGCCTCGACGAGACGCGCGCGCTCGCGCACGCCGCTCGTGTTCGCGCGCTGAACGGCCGCTTCGAGAACCTGACGCTGCTCGCCGGAATCGAATGCGACATCCTCTCCGACGGCCGCCTCGATCTGTCCGACGATTGCCTCGCCCAGCTCGACTTCGTCGTGGCCTCGATCCACTCAAGCTTTTCACAAGAGCCGCAACAGATGACCGACCGCATTCTGCGCGCGATCGAGTGTCCCTGGGTCGATGTGCTGGGACATCCGACCGGGCGTCGACTGCTGCAGCGGGAGCCACTCAAATTCGACATGGCAGCAGTGATGGACTCCGTCTCCCGCCACGGCGTGACAATGGAAATCAATTGTCAGGTCGAGCGCCTCGACCTCAACGACTCGCACGCACGCGCCGCACGCGAGCGTGGCATCCCTCTCGTAATCTCGACCGACGCGCACAGCGTCAATGCGCTGTCGCGTCTGCAGTGGGGAGTGCAGGTCGCGCGTCGCGCCTGGGTGCAGGCCGGCGACGTGATCAACACGCGCCCGGTGGACGGGATGCGCGCCATGCTGCGGCGGAATCGGAGGGCGTGACTGTGGCCAAGACCCCGGATGGGTTCGTCTCGCTGAAGTCGCTGAAGCAGGGCCCCGCCTCGCCTGGCGACACGCTCGCGCTGCTCCGCCGCATCTACTTCAAGACGACAAAGCAGACGATCGAGCACGACTTCGCGCATGCGATCGAGTTGCTGAAGGGCCTCGAGTCGGAGGAAGAGCGCGAAAAGGCGACCGCCTACATGCACGGCCTGTCGGAGCTACGGAAGGAATGGGCCGCGAAGAAAAGAGTGCAAAGCGGGAAGGGGCAGAGATCGAAATGAGGCGGGTCTAAAGACCCGCCTCTACTTGGCGGAGCGTGAACGTAGCGGCGGGTCTTTAGACCCGCCGGATTATTTATCGATCACGATCTTCTTGCGCGCCGTCGTCCGCAGCACTTCCGGGATGTTGCGATTGGTCGAAAGTATCTTCAGATCCTTTTCGTTGAGCCGGTTGAGCAGATTCATCGAGATCGGCAGCGGCGTCTTGGGATTTTTCGCCAAGGCGGATACGACGACGTAGTTCTTCACCCAGTTCCGGTTTCTCGAAATAATCCGCAAGATATCTTCGGACACGCTGGACATCTTTGCGAACGCTTCGACTTCCGAGTCCGTCAGTTTCGGACTGCTCAAGACCGCGGCGGAGATCAGCTTGTTGGGATCGCGAACCAGGATGGCCCGTTCCTCGCGCGTCCCCTTCATTGCGCGCGACATCTTCTGCGGGACGGTCATCTCCTGCAGACGCTGCATCGCCGACTTCTCATCGTCTTCATCGTCGGCAATCTCTGGCCCCTCGGCGGTGTCCACCAGCGGCTGGCCTGCGTCGGTCGCTGCGTGCTCGGCTGGCACGATGCCGCGCTCTGCGAAGAAATTGCGCATGTCCTCGGTGACGTCGGGCCGCGCGAGGAACGCTGCCAGCGCGGCGCTCGGAATTGCCCCGATAGTCGCGTTTGCGGCGGCGGCGATCTCGGCATCGGCGTCGCCGCTAAGCAGGGCCAGGAGTGCCATCTGCTCGTGCGCGCGAGTCGCCAAGGCGCCCTGCGCTGCTTGCAGCCGAACCTCTCGTGCGGCCTCGCCGCGGCTGAAGAGCTCGATGAGCGGAGTCTTGACGCCGACATCCATGTGTTACCTCTGATTGTCCCATGCCGCGAGTGCCGCGGTCACAGTGCGCGTCATGTCATTCTCTGGCACGTCGGCGAACTGGCCGATTGCCGCAAAACCTGCGCACCCGGTCCGATGTAACTCACCGACCGTACCGAGTGTCATGCCGCCGACGCCAAGCACCGGTACTCCCGTCGCGGCGTGAACGGCATCCGCGAGGCCTGGTACACCTGCCGGCTGGCGATGTGGCTTCGACGCCGTCTCGAATACGGTTCCGAACAACAGATAGTCCACGTCGCCGTCAGCGCAGACCTGCACGATCTCGTCTCGCGTGTGCACTGAGCGCCCAATCAGGAACGCAGGCGGAGCCACTTTCCGTACGCGTCGCGCGGGCGCCGAGTCGCCTCGGAGGTGGACACCGTGTGCACCCGCAGCGATCGCCACATCGACACGATCGTTGACGAGGATGCGCGTCCTCGTGCCGCGTACTGCGTCTACCGCCTGAGTTACCAGGGAGAGCAACTCACCATCAGGCATGTCGCGCTCGCGGACCTGAATCAGATGAATACCGGCTCGAGCTGCCGCCGCGATGCGCCGAATCAACGCGGCCACGGAGTGCTCCCCCAGGCGCCGGCGGTCGGTGATCATGCAGACGACGGGATGCACGAGGAATTACTCCTCGGTGGCGCGGTTGTTGAGTGAGATGACGTGCTCGACGCGGCGCTCGGCGAAGAAGGAGTGCACCTCGGCCACGGCGGCAAGCATGTTCACGATACCCAGGCCGGAGACGGCGCCACGCACGAAGTTGTTGATCATCAACGCGTGGATGAGCGGAAGCCCCTGCGCGAAGTAGTTCCGATCCCAGAACTGAGACCACGGTGCGAGCACCAGAACCGCGCCAGTTTCCAGGAAGAACGCCGTCAGGAGCAGACGCATCAGGGCTTCCCGCGATCGAGCCGCTCGCGCTCACGTGTGTCCTGCTCGCGCGCGACTTTATCCCTGAGCTCCTCGAAGAACGACTCGAGCGGAAGCGCGTCGCCCACTGACTCGATCGGCTCTGGCGTCGCCTGAATCGGCTCTGGCTCCGCCACGGGCTCATGTGCGATCGGTTCAGGGACGGCCGCGATCTCTTCTGGCGTTTGGAAAACCGGCTCCACGACCGGCGGATCGTCCTCTTCGATGAAGCTCACGGCGGCCAGTTTCTCTTGAATCTCTGCGTCGTCCGGATCGAGTTGAATGGCTTCACGCAAGGCGGCCAGCGCCTCAGGTCCACGGCCCTCCTTCGTGTAGAGATCCGCAATACCGAGAATCACTCGAGCGGCCGGCTTCGTCTCGCCGCGCTCGAGGAGCGCCTGAGCGGCCACCCGCTTCGCATCGACGCTGGCGTCGGCGAGCTGCCCGAGCCGAATCACGCAATCGACGGCGCCGTGTTCGTTGCCTGCCGAGCGTCGATCCTGCATCAGCCGGTTGTAGTGCGAACGCGCGTCCAGGGACAGGCCGTTCCGCCCGGCGATGTCCGCCAACTGCCACAACGCGTGGTCGTCGTTGCTTCGGACCTTGAGCGCCTTCTTATAGACAGCCGATGCGCGCGGAAAGAACCCCTCGCCGTACAAATGGTCAGCCGCGCGGTTGAATTGCTCCGCCGCGCGATCGGGCTGGCCCGCCTTGACGTAGAGATCGCCAAGAGTGTTCGCGGTGTTCCAGTCCTCTGGGTTGTCCTCGACGAGGCGCACGTATTCCTCGATGGCCGCCGCCATCTTGCCCTGCTTGAGAAGCTTCTCCGCTGCCTTGAGTGTTTCTTCTCGATTGACTGCCACTCAATCGATCCTATCAAACAGGCTCGCCTGTGGCTTGAAGGAGCGGCGATGCAGCGGTGAGTATCCGAACCGCTCGACCGCCGCCCGGTGTTCGGCAGTCGCGTAGCCCTTGTGCCGGTCGTAGCCGTAGCGCGGGTCGTTCGTGTGCTCCGTCATCATGTGCCGATCGCGAGACACCTTGGCGACGATGGAGGCGGCGGCGATCGCGGCACAGCGGCGATCGCCATGCAGCACCCCGCGTTGGGCGATCTGCAGTTCGGGAATGCGAAACGCGTCCACGAGTACGGCATCGGGGAGCGGCGCCATCGCGAGCACCGCGCGGCGCATCGCCTCGAGCGAGGCGCGATGGATATTCAGCGTGTCGATTTCAGCGGGCTCGACGAAGCAGACGGACCAGGCGAGCGCTCGCTTTTGAATCACTTCGTTCAAGCGCTCGCGTTCGTCCGCGGTCAGCATCTTCGAGTCGGCGAGCCCGGGGATGTGAGCGTCCGGATCGAGCACCACCGCGCCGGCGACGACGGGGCCGGCCAGACATCCCCGGCCGACTTCATCGCATCCAGCGATGCGGTAGAACCCCCAGCGTCGCAGCGCGTTCTCGATGGTTCTCGTCGCGCGGACCCGGACCATGGCCGTGACACTAGGCGCGCTTGGTTTCTTTCATGCGCGCTGCCTTCCCCTTCAGTTCGCGGAGGAAGTACAGCTTCGCGCGCCTGACGCGCGCCGACCGCACCACGTCGACCTTGGCGATCGTCGGCGAGTGCAGCGGGAAGATGCGCTCGACACCCTGGCCGAACGACACCTTGCGAACGGTGAAGGAGGCTCTCAAGCCGCCACGGTGCAGCCCGATGACGATGCCCTCGAAGATCTGGATGCGCTCCTTGTCGCCCTCGCGCACCTTGACGTGCACGCGGACGGTGTCTCCAGACTTCATGTCCGGCCTCTCGGTCATCTGGGACTTTTCGGCCAACTCAATCGCGGTCATTGCTATCTCCCCTCACCCAACACGGTCCGGCTGAAGCCGGACACTACATTTCTCGATCGCGCTACGCTTCAATACCTGGTGTCCGGCTTTAGCCGGACGAACGTTCGAGGCGCTCGCGGCGAATCTCGTCGAGCAGCGCTCGATCTTCGTCATCGAGCGTGGCCGCCGCAATCAGATCCGGCCGCCGATCCAGCGTCCGAACCAGCGCCGCCTTCCGGCGCCATCGGCGAACGTCCGCGTGATGTCCGGACAACAGCACGTCCGGCACGCGATGACCGGCGATCTCCGCCGGTCGAGTGTAGTGCGGATAGTCGAGCAACCCGCGCGAGAACGAATCCTGCGCGACCGACTGCTCGTCACCCACCACGCCGGGCACCAGGCGGCTCACCACATCGACGATGACGAGCGCCGCCAGCTCTCCGCCACTCAGCACGTAGTCGCCGATCGAGATCTCCTCGGTGGCGACCATGTCACGTACCCGCTCGTCCATCCCCTCGTAGCGACCGCACAACAGCACGATGTGCTCGAGGCGAGCCAGACGCTCGGCTTCTACCTGCGAAAACGTGCGCCCCTGCGGGGACAACAGCACGACCGAGCCAGGCGTTCCGCGCGTCTCGCGAATCTCGCTGACCGCCCGCATCAGCGGTTCGGCCTTCATCACCATCCCGGGTCCACCACCGTACGGCATGTCATCAACCGTTCGGTGACGATCCGTTGTCCAGCGGCGGAGGTCATGCACCGCCACGTTCAGCAGGCCACGCTCGACGCCCCGGCTCACGACGCCCTCGCCCAGACCCGCTTCGATCAGCGAGGGGAAGATCGTGACGATGTCGAACTGCATACCGCCTACTGCCTACTTCTGATTGAGCTCGAGCAGTCCCTCGGGCGGATTGATCCGAATCCTCCGCCCCGCGATGTCCACCTCAACGCAAATATCGGCAGCAAGAGGCACCAGCACTTCCCCCCGGCGCCCTGCAACACTCAACACGCTCGCCCCGGCTCCGCCCTCGACCCGCCGGACCTCGCCAACGGGCTCGCCGGAGATCGTCTCGACGGCGCATCCCACGAGGTCGTGCACGTAATAGGTACCCGCATCGAGAGGCAGCAGCGAATCTTCCGGGATCCTGAGATCGAGGCCTGCGAGCCGCTCGACGTCCTCGATCCGTTCGAATCCCTCGAAGCCCAGCACCGGCCGCCCATTCTGCACCCGCGCCGTGCTGACCTTCAGTTCCTCGTCACCGCGATCCGATCGCGTCCAGAAGGTCGCTCCATCCCGGAATCGCTCCTCGACGAAGTCGGTCTCGGGCGTCACGATCACCTGGCCGCGGATGCCGTGTGGCCTCGCGATGCGACCCACGAGCACCATGCGGTCCCACTCGGGGTTCGGGGCTCGGGGCTCGCGGCTCGGGCTGTTCTTGGTTCCGAATCCCGAATCCCGAATCCCGGATCCCGGACTCATGTCAGTCTCGAATATCCAACTGTGCCCGCACTCCGTGTCGTTCGGCGGTCAACGCGACGAGCGTGCGAATCGCCGCCGCGGTTCTCCCCTGCCGTCCGATGATCTTCCCCATGTCACCCGGCGCCGTCGATAGCTCCACGACGGTCATCCCGCGACGCACGGACTCGGTGACCTTCACCTCGTTGGGCTGATCCACCAGCGTCTTGACGACCACTTCGACGACTGCGCGAAGTGGACTGCTCTGCCCGCCGTCCTGGCTCTCCATTACTGCGCGGGAACCTCGATCGGCTTCGACATGTCCTTCGTCAGGTGCTTTGCCAGCAGCGTGCGCACCGAATCCGACGGCTGCGCGCCCTTCTTGATCCAGTGCTGGATCCGCTCCTTGTTGATTTCCACAACGGCCGGCTTCGAGCGCGGATTGTAGGTCCCGACGTTCTCGACGAAGCTGCTCTCGCGCGCCGACTTCGCTTCCGTCACCACCACGCGAAAGTAGGGCTTCTTCTTCGACCCTACCCGTCTCATTCGAATCGCTAGCATCACTCGCTCCGCTCAAACTCCCAACTCCCAATCTCCAACTGCCAACCCTGAAATTGGGAGTTGGGAATTGGGAATTGGAGGTTGACGATTATCTCGACTTTATGAGCCCCCAGGGCCCGCCCTTCTTGCGCTTCTTCCCGGCGCCGTGCGGCGTCTGGAATCCCTCGTGCTGCTGGATCTTTGGCATGCCCTTCATGTTTCGCACGGCTGCCGATCCGCCGCGACTGAACATCTGCAGCATCTTCTTCATTTCCGCGAACTGCTTGAGCAGACGATTGACCTCTTCGACCGATGTGCCGCTGCCGGTTGCGATTCGCTTGCGGCGGCTGCCGTTGATGATCTGATCGTTCTTCCGCTCGGCTGCCGTCATCGACGAGATGATCGCCTCGATGCGCGCGAGCTGCTTTTCGTCGGGCTTGTTCTGCGCGAGCTCTTTGAGGTTTCCCAGGCCGGGAATCATGCCCAGGATGCTCTCGAGCGGCCCCATCCGCTTGAGGGTGCGGAGCTGCGTCCTGAAATCGTCGAGCGAGAACTGATTCTTACGAAGCTTCTCTTCGAGCTTCTCGGCTTCGTCTTCGCCGATCGCCTGCTCCGCCTTCTCGATCAGCGAGAGGACGTCGCCCATCCCAAGGATGCGCGACACGATGCGATCGGGGTGGAACAGCTCGAGATCTTCGAGCCGCTCACCGCTGCCGATGAATGCAACGGGCACGCCCACGACGGACACGACGGAGAGCGCCGCGCCACCGCGCGCATCACCATCGAGTTTGGTCAGCACCACACCGGTCACGCCAATCCGGCGGTTGAACTCGCCCGCGCTCTTGATGGCGTCCTGACCGGTCATCGAGTCGGCGACATAGAGGAGGTCGGACGGCTTGACCACGTCCTTGATTGCCTGCAGCTCGTTCATCAGGTCGTCGTCGATGTGCAGACGACCCGCGGTATCGACGATGACCGTATCGAATCCTTTGGCTTTGGCTTCCGCGAGCGCGCCGGACGCCCGCGCCACCGGATCCATCGTCTCGGGTGTGTAGACTTTGACCTCGGCCTGCTCGCCGACGACGGAGAGCTGTTGAATGGCCGCGGGCCGGCGCACGTCGGTCGACACCATCAACGGATGCTTGCCCTGCTTGCGCAGCCAGCGCCCGAGTTTGCCCGACGTCGTGGTCTTACCGGAACCCTGGAGCCCGAGCAGGAGGACGACGCGCGGTGAGGGCGCGTCTTTCTTCAGCCCACCTTCCGCGTTGCCAAAGAGTGAAAGCAGCTCGTCGCGGACGATCTTGACGACCTGCTGGACCGGCGTCAGGCTCTTGAGTACCGCCTGATCGGTCGCCTTGTCGCGTACCCGGTCGATGAACGCCTTGACGACCTGGAAGTTGACGTCGGCTTCGAGCAACGCGAGACGGATCTCGCGCAGCGCCGTTTCGACGTGCTCTTCGGTCAGGCGCACCTCGCCCCTCAGGGACGTGAAGGCGCTCTGGATACGGGTGCTTAGTGATTCGAACAAACCCTTATCTTATGGCAACTTGACCGTCCCCCGCAAGCCAGAGTCGGCCTATAATTCACGCATGCAGGCACTTCTACGCTCGATTTCCGTCGCCGCGATGCTCGCCGCCGTCCTGATTCAGGCGACCGCCACCCCCACCGCGCAAGCGACGACCAGCGGTACAGGCATCTCGGCAAAGGCGAACTGGACTCCCCCGACGGGGGCTGCGCCGCGCCTGCCGAACGGCAGGCCTGACTTCAGTGGCGTCTGGGATCACCAGTACGTGCCGGACATGACGGCGACCAACCGGAACCCGGCACTGCAGAAGGGCCCCAAAGAGTTGCCCTTCTCCCCGGCCGGCCTCGAGAACATGAAGAACTACGACCCGGTCCGGGACGGCGACTATACCGGCATGTGCATGCCGTACGGGTTGATGCGTTCGATGAACGCGCCCTACCCGATGCAGATTTTCCAGAACGACAAGTACGTCGCGTTCCTGTTCGAAGTCAGCACCTGGTTCCACGTCGTCCCGTTCAGGAACGAACATCCCAAAGACGTCGACCCGACGTGGTTCGGCAACTCGATCGCCAAGTGGGATGGCGACACGCTCATCGTCGACACGATCGGTTTCAACGGGTACACGCGCCTCGACACCGTCGGCCGGCCGCACAGCGACAAACTGCACCTGACGCAGACGTTCAAGCACCTCGACGCCGGACATGTGGCATACACCGTTACGGTTGACGACCCGGTCTACTACACGCAGCCGTGGACCAATGAGCGGACGATGACCTTGTCGAACGGTGAGCTGCTCGAGTACTCGTGCGAAGAGAACAACAAGTCGCTGTGGGAGGGACGCATCAAGCTGTGGATTCCGCCCAACGCCAGTCAGCCACGCAGCACGCCATCATTTCCTGAAGGGAAAAAGTAGGGCGGGTCTTGCCGTATAGACCCGCCACCGGGTCCACAAATCAGGACCCGGCCTACCAGCGACCATGAACGAAACACTTAAAGAAAAAGCTGCGCTGTACGGCATCCCTGTCGCACGGCGCCACATCTTCCTCTGCGCCGAGCAAACCAAGCCGAAGTGCTGCGACATGGAGCGCGGCGTTGCTGCATGGGAATACTTGAAACGCCGTTTGAAGGAGCTCGGCCTCTCAGAGCAAGGCGGCATCCTGCGCAGCAAGGCGAACTGCCTTCGCATCTGCGAGGGCGGACCGATCGCTGTCGTCTATCCGGAAGGTGCGTGGTATGGGGAGTGCGATCCGCCCGCGCTCGAGCGGATCATCCAGGAGCATCTGATCGGCGGGCGCGTCGTCGAAGAATTCTTGATCGAGCAGCACCCGCTCGGTTAGCAGGCGGGTCTAAAGACCCGCCTCTACCGGACCGCACCTCTACTTGACGACTCTCAGCGTCACCGCGATCCGGATCACTTCGCCGTTCACGCGATCAGCGGCTGCTGTGAACTCCCGCGACTGACCATCGCGCAGCACGAGCGTGTTCGTTGACCGGAAGGTCCGGAAGACAGGCATCTGCTCCACCGTCGGCGTCGCTGCAGCCTGCGCATTGGTGTAGACCGACGTGTCTTCAACATTCAATCTGAGCTGAAACACGCCGTCGTCCAATGTGCGCGCGCTGCAATCGATGTTCGTCCCGATATCTCGGTACGTGAAGCTTTGCGTCGGCACCGCGTCCTTGTTGCTGATGATCGTGGTCGGCACCGGGACCTGCGCTCCCATTCGTAACTGACAGACCCCGCCCGGCGAGTTGTCGTTCGTGTTCACCGCAAGCACGTACGGAAGGCTGCTGATCTTCTTCTCGCCCTGATATCTCGAGACAACGACGTCGATGCTCAGCGGAATCAGCCGCGTCCGCGCCTCGGCTCTCTTGAGTGCCTCTGCATCGCGCTGCTGTGCCTCCTTCACGGCCGCAGCGACGGCCGCGTCCGCCTTGGCCTTCGCGTCCGCATCCGCCTGCCCTTGCGCGCGCAGACCAGAACTGGCCATGAGCGCCATTCCCACGACCACGACCAGTGTTCGGAGATCTCTCGTCACGTTCGTACTCCTTACTCGCCTTCCAACGCGGCGAGCGGGCTGATGGTGATCGGATCGAGGACGATCTCCTCGATCGGGGCCGGTGGTTTCATCGCCGACGCAAGATCGGGCAATGCCCGCGTCTCAATCCGGTGGTTGCTGATTGCCGTGAACAACTGCTTCAAGGCCGCGGCTTCGTCGGCCGCAATCATCACGTCGAATGGCGCCACGGCTTCCGGGCGTGGTGCGACACGCACTGCGCGAACCACCGGCACCCTCACAGACTTCGGTCTGTCAGCACCCGAGGCAACGAGAGCAGGTGCCTGGCGCTCTGGCTCAATCGACGGCGTCGTGGTTTCGACCGGCGGCGCGTTGCGTGCTTCCTGCGGTGCGGGTGATACACCGCGCAACGTCCACACTCCAACGATCGCCACCACAGTCACAACCGCCGCTGCCCCGGCCCATCGCCACGGCGCGGACCACAACCAACCGTCGTGCCTGCGCTCGCGTGCGATGCGCGCCCGGACTTGCGGCAGGAACTCGGGCGATGGATCGACGCCGAGCACGGCTTCGATCTCGCGCTGCAACGCCTCGTCGCTCAGCCCTTCGTGCTTGTGACCATCCATGACAGCCGTTCCTTCAATTGCTTCCGAGCGAGAAACAGTCGTGACTTCACGGTGCCCTCGGGCACATCGAGCAACGCGCTGACCTCGTGCATGTCGTGCCCTTCGATGCCTGCGAGCACGACGACCAGTCGCAACTTCTCGGGCAGCGCCTCGATCGCGGCCCACAGATGCTCGGCACGCTGACGCGAGCCAACAAGATCAGCGACCGTCTCGCCGGACTGATCGAGGCGGGCCTGAAGGCCCGCCTCGACGAGGCGGTTCGAGTGACGACGATTCGAACGCTGACGATCGAGAGCGAGCCGCCAGGTCATGCGAACCAGCCAGGCGCGAAACCGCGTTCGATCCCGCAACTGCGTGAAGCGTCGGTAGGCTTTGGCAAACGCGTCCTGCGCGACATCTTCGGCGTCTTCCCTCTGCCGGAGAACGCTGAACGCGACGCGAAACGCCAGTCTCGATGAATCTGCAAGGCGCGCCTCGAACTCACGCTCGAGCTCCAGGTCGGCCATCACGAGGCTGCCCACGAGGCGTTCGGCGTGCTCATGCATCAGGCTTCACCCACGCAAGACGCCGCAGGAGGCCGCGCGGTTCACCGCGCGAGATCGACTGTGTAAGCCGGGCCTTGTTCTGTAGACCCGGCGTCCAGCCTCAGGCGGGTCCGAAAAGCGGGACCCGCCCTACGAAATCAGCTGTCAGACAGAGGACAGCTTATGCCCCAGCTTGTCCTTCTTGGTCTTGAGATAGCGACGTGTGTGGTCGCTGGCGGGAATTTCGAGCGGAACGGCCTCCGACACGGACAGGCCGTATCCCTGAAGACCGACGAACTTGCGCGGGTTGTTGGTCAGCAACCTCATCGTCTTCACGCCGAGGTCGCTCAAGATCTGGGCGCCGATGCCGTAGTCGCGTTGATCGGCCTTGAAGCCGAGGCGCTCGTTCGCCTCGACCGTGTCGAGGCCCTGATCCTGCAACTCGTACGCGCGGATCTTGTTGACGAGGCCGATGCCGCGGCCTTCCTGATTCAGATAGAGCAGGATGCCGCGGCCCTCTTTGGCAACGCGCTCCATCGCGGTGTCGAGTTGCGGACCGCAATCGCAGCGGGCCGAATGGAAGACATCCCCCGTGAGGCACTTCGAGTGCACGCGCACGAGGACGTCTTTGCCGTCGCCAATCTCTCCCCGCACCAGTGCAACGTGTGTCTGGTTGTCGAGTTGGCTTTCGTACGCGTAGATCCGAAACGCGCCGTGGATGGTCGGCAGGTCTGCGGATGCCGCACGTTTCACCAGTCGTTCTGTACGCATACGGTGTTGAATCAAATCAGCTATCGTGACGACCAACAGGTCGTGTTTCCGGGCGAACTTCGCCAGCTCGGGCACGCGGGCCATCGTGCCGTCTTCGTTCATGATCTCGCAGATCACTCCTGCAGGTGTCAGGCCAGCGATACTCGCCAGGTCAACAGCGGCTTCCGTGTGTCCGGCACGGACGAGCACGCCACCCTTACGGGCACGCAGCGGGAAGACGTGACCAGGCCGCGTGAGATCGCGCGGCCGGGTCGCCGGATCGATCGCCACGCGTACTGTCTGCGCTCGGTCGGCCGCCGAGATCCCGGTCGTCGTCTCGTCGCGGGCGTCGATCGACACGCACATCGCCGTGTCGCGGCGCGAGGAGTTGTCGTTGACCTCGAGCGGGATGGAGAGCTGATCGAGCCGCTCCGGCGTCATCGCCAGGCAAATCAGACCGCGCCCATGCCGCGCCATGAAATTGATCGCGTCCGGTGTCACCTTCGACGCGGCCATCGTCAGGTCGCCCTCGTTCTCGCGACCCTCATCGTCCACCACGACCACCATGCGTCCGGCGCGAATCGCTTCGACGGCCTCGTCGATCGAGGCAAACGGTCCCTTGCGGCGTGCGCCCTTGGCAATACGAAGTGCCGTGTCCTTGCTTGTCATTGTGTGAGCCCGCTCCGTGCGGCCAGCTCCATCGACCGCGCGACGTACTTCCCGACCATATCGCACTCCAGGTTGACGCGGTCACCGGCGCGAAGCGATGACAACGTGGTGTGTGCCCAGGTGAACGGGATGATCATCACGTGCACCAGGCCACGATCGAGGCGCGCCACCGTCAGACTGATCCCGTCGATGGCGATCGAGCCTTTGAGGATCACGAACGGCTCGAGCTCCACCGGGATCCGAACGCCAATCGACCAGGACTCGCCGTCTTTCCGAATCGTCTCGACGACTCCGACGCCATCGACGTGCCCTTGCACGAAGTGCCCGCCGAACCTGCCGTCAGCACGCATCGAGCGTTCGAGATTCACCGGCTTCCCCGGCACCAGCACGCCCAGCGTTGTCACTCGAACCGTCTCGGGTCCGATGTCCGCCGTCCAGCCAGAAGCGTTACATGTCGTCGCCGTCAGGCACACACCATTCACTGCGACGCTCTCGCCCTGGTGAAGTTCCGATCCGATCGCCGTATGAATCGTCAACGTAAAGCCTGACGATGTCGGCACGACCTCCGAGACAATTCCAACCGCTTCAATGAGGCCGGTGAACATAGCCTTCGATCAGGACGTCCGGCCCGAGCTGTTCGACTTTGCTCTCGATCAGCAGGGTCGGCGAAAACGCGCACCCCTCGAGCAACGGTACTCCACCATCCCCCAGCCACATGGGCGCCACGTAGAGTTGGACGTAGTCCACGACGCCTTCGTCCCACGCCGCCCGCTGCACGCCAGCCCCA
>Ga0310810_10006229_pt1 | contig 13460 bp, 10 predicted proteins | sample NCmetagenome_FD_207641 | JGI IMG/M metagenome (GOLD analysis project Ga0310810, IMG submission 207641) | Soil microbial communities from experimental microcosm in Duke University, North Carolina, United States - NC | ecosystem: Engineered > Artificial ecosystem > Soil microcosm > Unclassified ... | reverse complement strand
GGCGTCGATATTGACCGGGGTGATGGTGGCGACCGGCGCGGCGCCCGCACCCAAAGGCTGGGCGGCGACCGGCGCCATGGCGGAGGCACTGGGCGGTGCGCCCGCGCCGTCAGCCGTCGGCGGTGCCTCCGCGGCAATGTCTTCGCTTTCCCCGCCAAACATATTGTCGATGTCCGAGCAGGCCGTCAGGCTCAATCCGGCCGTCAACGCAAAAGCCAGAAACAGGCCCCTCTTGAGACCCGGCTTCGCTGAAATTCCCCTCATCATGCTCTCCGCTGCCCGGCGCCACTGCCCGGCCCCCAGACCGGCCGTGTCACGAGAATTGGCGCCCATACCCAACCCCGTCCGCCGCGGTTGGCTCGGGCGGACCCAGCCCCCAGTCTTAACCAGCAGGCCGGGGAGGGACAAGGACCAGAATGCCGCTTGGGGAGGAAATTGACACGTTTCCACTGGTACTTGCAGGGATTTTGGGGGCGGATGTAGGCAATGTCCCAACCCGGTACGGGTAGTGCTTGCCTTTGGGGAGGGTCCTGAATAGGTTCGCGCCCTCAAAACGCACCCGTAGCTCAGCTGGATAGAGCACCAGACTACGAATCTGGGGGTCAGAGGTTCGAATCCTTTCGGGTGCGCCATTTCCTTTGTCCGCGACGCGGACAATGGAAATGGCACAGGCAAGCGCCCATAGGCGGCGCTAACGTCAGCGTAGTGCGCCGCCGTCCTTCGCTTACGCTCCGGGCGTTCGTCGCTCGAAATGGTCCCCCGGACCATTTCGTCCGCTGCGCGGACCGCTTCTCACGGGCGGCCGCGCCCGGGAAGTCCCGCACCAATTTGCAGTGATAAGGACCAGGCCGTCCTAGGCTCGCCCGAGCTCGATGCGTGCGCCGTTCCCATGTTATTCGGTCATTAATCTGCGAATCGTAAGACCGCCGATGAAGGCCGGGATAGCTGGAGTTTTCCTAGCATGTTTGAACAAAGAAAAATTTTGATCACCGGCGGCGCCGGATTTATCGGCTCCCAGCTTGGGCATCATCTTGAGAGCCTTGGCGGGTCGGTCGCCCTGAGAGACGGTTTGCTGCCGAGATATTTAATGTTGCTTCAGGGGTCGGTTACAGCGTTCCGGAGCTTTTTGACATGATGAAACGCATGTCCGGGCATTCGACGCTCGAAGCTGTGTACGATAATCCGGAAGCTTTCTGGGATCGGTATCCGGCTCTTTTTCAAGGCAAGTTTCCGTTGCTGCGCAGCCGGGTCCGGAAAGAAGTCTTCAAATATGCCGTCGGAACGAATCAGAAGGTTGTGTCGGAGTTTGGCTGGGCGCCGAAAATGAATATCGAGGCCGGGCTCCAGTCGGTCATTTCGGACGCGCAGAGGCGGCTGGCCGAAACCGCCGTGTGATTTTGTCAGCGGGTTGTGGCCGATAGAGGCCGCCGGAGCTGTCGAAATCGCGGCGGTGTTGCTGCTGGTCGCGTTTATTTCCGCCTGTTCATGAACTCAAGGACATCGAACGGCGACAGGCTGTGACGGGCTCACGAAATTCGCGGGACTTCATTTTCCTATAGCGGGGCCTTTGTTGGACATGGCCCATGACAGTGCAGGAATCTCTACGCACGACGGAACCTTTTGCGCCCGAAAGCAAAAGCCGGTCATCCCGGATGGGCGGCCGTTGGCTCGCTTATGGTGCAGCGGCAGCGCTGTTGCTCGCTGCTGTCTGGTATGGCGCGGATTTGTTCGCACCCAGGAAGAAAGGACCACCGCCACCGCCGGTGAAGGTCGCGACCGCACAGCGCCACGACATGACGGTGACCCAGAACACCATCGGCACGGTGGTGTCGCCCGCCATGGTGCAGATTACCGCGCAGGTCACCGGCAAGCTTCTGGTTGCCAATTTCCGGGAAGGCGACATCGTCCATAAAGGGCAGCTTCTGTTTCAGATCGATCCGGCGCCATATCAAGCGGCGCAAGCGCAGGCGGAGGGCCAGCTGGCCCGCGACAGCGCCACGCTCGCCAACGACCGCGTGGACCTTTCCCGTTATCAGTTGCTGGCGCAGCAGAATGCAATCTCCAACCAGCAGCTCGTAACCCAGCAGGCCAAGCTCAAATCCGACGAAGGCGTGGTCGTGGCCGACAAGGCCAGCGTGGACGCCGCGCGCATCAACGTGAACTACACCAGGATCGTTTCACCCATCGACGGCAAGACCGGCGCCATCCTGATCCAGCCGGGCAATGTCATTCCGGCGGTGAGCGCCAATGTCCAGCCGCTGGTCACCATCACCCAGATCCAGCCTATCAAGGTTTCGTTCATGCTGCCGCAGAACCGGTTGGCGCAGATACAGAATCAATACAGCCGGCGCCGGTTGATGGCAGTGGTCCCGATGGCGGGTGCGCCCGGCGGCAGCGAACAGGCGCCGGTCGACTTTGTCAGCAACATGGTCAATGCGGCCACCGGCACCATCGAGCTGCGTGCGGATTTTCCCAACACCGACCTCAGGCTGGTGCCGGGTCAGACCGTCAATGTTGCCGCTACGCTCAATCAGCTTCCTGGCGCCACCACGGTGCCGCGCGATGCAGTCTATCTGGGACCCGAAAGCGCCTTCGTCCTGGTGGTGGGCAAGGACGGCAAGGCCCGTGCCAAGCCGGTCAAGGTTTTGCATGACGATGGCGTCAATGACGCCGTCCAAGGCGATGTGAAACCAGGCGACAAGGTGGTGACCGACGGGCAGTTGCGCGTCACCTCCGGTCAGTTGGTGCGCATCGTGCGGGGTAGGCCTGCGCCCAAGCATGGAGGCGCGCCATGAACATATCATCGCCTTTCATCGAACGGCCTGTGATGACGGTGCTGCTGATGGTGGCGCTGGCGGCGTTCGGTCTCTTCGGCTACGCCGCGCTGCCGGTCAGCGAGCTTCCGGCGGTGGATTTTCCCACCATCACCGTCTCCGCCAGCCTTCCCGGCGCCGATCCGCAGACCATGGCCAGCGCCGTGGCCACGCCGCTGGAGTCGCAATTCTCCACCATCGCCGGCGTCGCCTCGATGACGTCGCAAAGTTCGTCGGGCACCACCTCGGTCACCATCCAGTTCGACCTGGACCGCAATATCGATGGCGCGGCGGAAGACGTGCAGGCCGCCATCCAGGCAGCGGCGCGCCAGTTGCCGGTCAACATGCCGTCGCCGCCCACCTTGCGCAAAGTCAATCCGGCGGACGCTCCCATCCTGTTCCTGGCGATGCAGTCCGATTCCATGCCGCTGTATGAGCTGGACAAGTATGCGGAAAATCTTTTGGCGCGGCAGTTGTCCACCTTGTCCGGCGTGGCGCAGGTCAATGTCCAGGGCTCGCAGATTTTCGCGGTGCGGCTGCAGGTGGATCCTGCCCAGCTGGCGGCGCGCAGCATTGGCATCGATCAGGTGGCGACCGCGGTCAAGGATGCCAACGTCAATGTCGCCACCGGCACCATGAATGGCCCCAGCCAGGCGACCCTGGTGCATGTCAACGGCCAGTTGATGAATGCCGCGGCCTGGAAAAAGCAGATCATCGCCTGGCGCAATGGCGCGCCTGTGCGCTTTGCGGACATCGGTACCGCCATCGACAGTGTGGAAAACAACCGCACCGCGACCTGGCTGAACGGCAAGCGGGCGATTGTGCTGTCCATCCAGCGCCAGCCCGGCTCCAACACCATCCAGATCATCGACGAGATCAACCGCATCATTCCCCGGTTCCAGGAGCATCTGCCCAGTTCGGTGAAGCTTTCCACCATCTATGACCGCAGCCAGTCCATTCGCGCCTCGGTGTCGGATGTGCAGGTGACTTTGCTGATCGCCGCCGTGCTGGTGGTGATGGTGATCTTCATGTTCCTGAGGACGCTGTCGGCCACCCTGATACCCTCGATTGCGCTGCCTATCACCATCCTGGGTTCTTTCGCGGGCATGAGTCTGCTCGGCTACAGTCTGGACAATCTTTCGCTGATGGCGCTGACGCTTTCGGTCGGCTTTGTGGTCGACGACGCCATCGTGATGCTGGAAAATATTGTCCGCCATGTCGAAGAGGGCGAGGAGCCTTACGCGGCGGCGGTCAAGGGTGCGGCCGAGATCGGCTTCACCATCCTCAGCATGACCGTGTCGCTGGCGGCGGTGTTCATCCCCATCATCTTCATGGGCGGGATTGTTGGCCGGCTGCTGCACGAATTCGCCGTCACCATTGTGCTGACCATTCTGATTTCGGGTTTCATCTCCATCACCTTGACGCCGATGCTGTGCAGCCGGTTCCTCAAGCCGGGCAAGGCCAGCCATCACGGCCGCTTCTATCAATGGAGCGAGAACGCCTTCGACCGGGTGCAATCGGCTTACGAGAGGACGCTCAAATGGAGCATCGTCCATCGCGGCTTCACCCTGGGCCTGTTTGCCGTCAGCCTGCTGGCGACGGTGGCGCTGTTCTATCTGGCGAAGGAGGATTTCATCCCGTCGGTGGATACCGGCCAGATCCAGGTCGCGACCGAGGCCGCGGACCGCACGTCCTTCGATTCCATGGTCAAGATGCAGCGGCAACTGGCCGTGATCGCGCAAGCCGATCCCAATGTGCAGGCGGTGGTGTCTTCGTCGGGTTCCGGAGGCGGGCCGCGAACCGGCACCAACACCGGCACCATGCTCCTGAAGCTCAAGAACAGGGACCAGCGCCGTTTGTCGGCGGATGAAATCATCCAGGAATTGCGGCCCAAACTTCAGAGTGTGCCGGGCATCAACGCCTATATGCAGAACCCGCCTTCGATCCGTGTGGGCGGCCAGCTTTCCAAATCGGCCTATCAGTACACCCTGCAGGACACCGACCAGGAGGAACTGGATGCAAGCGCGCTCAAATTGCTGAGGGTGCTGTCCCGCACAAGCGGTTTCGCGGACGTCACCACCGACATGGACTTGAACACGCCTGCGGTGAATGTCGATATCGATCGTGACCGGGCGGCGGCCCAGGGCGTGTCGGTGCAATCCATCGAGACCGCGCTGGGCGCGTCCTTTGGCGGCCAGCAGATTTCCACGCTCTATGCTGCCGATGCGGAGTATTGGGTGATGCTGGAGCTGGAGCCGCAATATCAGCGCGATCCCTCATCGATCAATCTGCTTTATGTCTCGTCCAGCAATACGGCGGGCGGCGCCACGACTGCCACAGGGGCTCCCAACACAGGCCTGCCCAGCACGGTCACCAATCCCACCAATGCGCCAGGGGCGCCTGTGCCTCCCATCGTGCCGCTGAATGCGGTGACCGCCCTGCGCATGGGCACCATGCCGCTCAGCATCAATCACCTGGGCCAGCTGCCTTCGGTGACCATCTCCTTCAATCTTCTGCCGGGCTTTGCCCTGTCGGATGCGGTGGCGGCCATCGAACAGGCGCGCGTCCAGGCCGACATCCCGATCACGGTGCAGGGCCAGTTCCAGGGTACCGCCCAGGCCTTTCAGAGTTCGCTGTCCAATATTGGCCTATTGCTCGCGATCGCCATCCTCACCGTCTACATCATCCTGGGCATTCTCTATGAGAGCTTCATCCATCCCCTCACCATCCTGTCGGGACTGCCCAGCGCCGCGGTGGGGGCGCTGCTGACCCTGGCGCTGTTCGGGATACCGCTCAGCCTCTATGCCTTTGTCGGCATGATCATGCTGATCGGCATCGTGAAGAAGAACGCCATCATGATGATCGACTTCGCGCTGCACCGGCAGCGGCAGGAACATGCCAAGGCCGATGAGGCGATCTTCGAGGCCGCGCTGGTGCGGTTTCGCCCCATCATGATGACCACCATGGCGGCGCTGCTGGGCACGCTTCCGGTTGCCATCGGGTTCGGTGCCGGCTCGGAAGCGCGCCGGCCGCTGGGCCTGGCGGTGGTGGGCGGGCTGATGGTCTCCCAGCTCCTGACCCTCTACATCACGCCGGTGATCTATGTGTATCTCGACCGGCTGGGCGGGCGCGCCAGCCATTGGAGCTGGCTGGGCAGAAACAGGCCGCCGTCCGGCGCCGCGCCTGCACCGGCGGAGTAGGCTGGTCTCCCGCTTGCCGGCCAGCCGCTTGACAGTCCGCTCCTGCGCTCCTTTGCTTGCCTTCCTGACAAAGGGAGAAACGGCATGTGCGATGAATTCATTCACCCCGGCCTTGTCACCGATTCCAGGCTTTCGCGCCGCAGCTTTGGCCTGATGACGGCTGCCACGGCGGGCCTCGCCAGCGCGCCTGCGCTGGCCCAATCCAATGTCATCGAGAAAGATGTCGAGGTGAAAACCGCCGACGGAGCCTGCGACGCTGTTTTGTTTTATCCCGCGGGCCATGGAAGCTGGGCTGCGGTGCTGGTATGGCCTGACATTATGGGCCTGCGTCCGGCATTTCGCGACATGGGCCGCCGGTTGGCCGCTCAGGGCCATACGGTCCTGGTGCCCAATCCTTTCTACCGCTCGGCCAAGGCGCCGGTGATCGGCGACAATTTCGATTTCAGCAATCCCGAACAGCGCGCCCGGCTGACCGGCTATCGGCAGGCCATGAGCGATGACGGGATTGATCGTGATGCCCAGGCCTATCTCCAGTTTCTGGACGCGCAGGCCCAGACCAGCAAGACACGCAAGGTGGGCGTGCAGGGCTATTGCATGGGCGGCGCCTTGTCGTTCCGTACCGCGGCGGCGGTGCCGGGCCGGATCGCGGCCGTGGGAAGCTTCCATGGCGGCAATGGGCTGGTGACCGCCAACCCCAACAGCCCGCATCTTTTGATTGCCAAGACCAATGCCAGCTATCTGGTCTGCCAGGCGCAGAATGACGACGCGCAAAATCCCAAGATGAAGGAAGACCTCAAGGCTGCTTTTGCCCAGGCCAAGCGTCCGGCGGTGGTGGACCTGTCGGCGAAATCGACAATGGTGGGACCATTCCAGGTTATCGTGCCGGTATCCTGCCAGTAGAAACCCCGGAATTTGAACACATCCGTCAGGGTGCCGGTGCCGCCAATTGTTGCGTTGATGGGGTTGGGCGCGGTGAAAGCGACATTGACGGCAACGGAATCGCTGTCCGTCCAATTGACCAGATTGCCGTCCAGGCCGGTGACGGTGAGAAGGTTTGTGTAGGTCGAGCCGACGCCGCCGGTAAAAGAGAAAGGCGAGTTGGCGAAGGAGCCGGTGAAATAGACCAGATTATTGAACAAGGGCGAGGTGTCGCTGAACGACGCCGAGCCGCTGAAGGTTTCAATCGGAGTCGCCCAGGCAGACGACGAGATCGCGATGGCGGCGATGACACCGCAGGCAAGAGTTTTAAACGAACGCATGAGCACCCCAGAGTGAGAAAAGATTTACCCCGGAGCGCGAGTACCATCTCGCGGACCGGGGCAAAACTTTTTCACGGTGCGTTAGTTAAAAAGGGTGTGAGCGCCGACAACACAACCGCCGGGGCGCTGTCTAACTTATGTTAGATGCTTTCGGCGGCGTGTCCGCTATTCGGCCACCTGCTCGCCCGAGCCGCCCAACTCGCTGGGAAAATCTTTCAGCTTGGGCAATCCGTCTCGCATGGGAAGAACGGTCTGTGCGTAATTGACGTGCACGCCGGGTGTGAACTTCAGTGACGGCAAGGTGGCGGCATAGACATCGAGCAGGCCGATCGACGGATGATTGGTCATGAGATGGCCGCCGCATTTGGTGCAGTATTGCCGTTCACTGAAAGGTGTCTTGCTGAAACTCCCAAGATGCTCGGCGCCGGTCACGACGCGCACGGCCCCCGGCTTCCACAAGGTGAAGGCATTGACGGGCCCCGCCGACCAGGACCGGCAGGAGTCGCAATGGCAATACCCCATCGCTTCCGGCTGGCCCTGGGTTTCGATATGGACGGCTCCGCAGAAACAGGAGCCCTGATAGGACTTGGTCATTCTACATCTCCTTGGAAAATTCAGGCTTCTCGATGACGACTTGCAGATACGCGGCCGGCACGACCATGGTGCCGTCATGCGCCTGGTTGAACCACTTGATCAAGGTCTTGATGTCGTCCGTCAGCGCGCGGCTTTTTTCCGCGTCCAGGCTCTCGAAGGCCTTGAGGACCGGACCGTAGAAAGTCTTGAACGTGCCCAGCCAATGATCGTCGGAGCGGTAGCGGAACATGAAGTTCTTGACCTCCGCCTTGCTGGGGGCGACCCCGAACAATTCCTGGATATGCATCCTGGTGCCCCACAGCGCGGGTGACTTCATGCCCGCGGGCGGGGGAAGGTATTTGCCGACGGTCTTGAACAACTCGCCGATGAAGCCGTCGGGTGTCCAGTTGGCCAGGCCGATTTTTCCGCCCTCGCGGCAGACGCGTAACATTTCCTTGGCCGGTTTTTCGTGCTCCGGCGTGAACATGGCGCCGAAGGTCGAGGTGACCGCATCGAAGCTTTCATTGGGGAATGGCAGCGCCTCGGCATCGGCGATTTCGATCTTCAGCGGCAGGCGTTCGGCCAGCGCCCGTTCGCGCGCGCGGTCCAGCAGCGCAGGCACATAGTCCGACGCGGTGACATCGCACCAGCGGCGTGCCGCGGCCAGCGCGGCGTTGCCGTTGCCGGCTGCCACGTCCAACACCTTGAGCCCGCTCCTTAAGTCCATGGCTTCACAGAGTTCTTCACCGACGATCTGCAAAGTGGTACCAATCACCGCGAAATCGCCCGAGGCCCACATGGCCTGCTGGCGCGATTTCATCCCGGCATCCATCTTGCCCGCAACGGTCGCCGGGGGCGGCACCATAAGGGTCGGGTTGCACATAATAACGTTTTTCATGATTTGACCTTTCATTCGATCCGCTGCGGACCATGCCGCTGGGAGAATTTATGCGAGCCTTTGCCCCCTGGATGAATGACCGGTCTTCCGGATGTCTTGACCGGGAATCCGTAAGACGGTTCGCCTTGCCCAAAAATTCCCGGGCTCCGGCATGAACGTCGATACCCTGTCCGAAGTGCTGAAGGCTGTGCGGCTAAAAGGGGCCGTTTTCTTTGATGTCGAGGCCAGCGCACCCTGGGTGGCCGAAGCCCTGCCGGCGAAACAGATCGCAACAGCCATCCTGCCCGATTCCGAGCATGTGATGGAGTATCATGTCGTCACCAGCGGCGGTTGCTGGGCTGCGGTGGTCGGCAGTGATGCAAGGCCGATCCGGCTTGAGGCGGGTGATGTCGTGGCGTTCCCGCAAGGCGATGCCCATATCATGTCCAGCGCACCGGGCATGAGAGGCGATCCCGGTCCGGTCGGCGACGCACTGCCGGCGGACAACACGCAGCTGCCTGTCCTTTTCAATATCGATGGCGGCGGCGCCGAGCGCACGCATCTGGTTTGCGGTTTCCTGGGCTGCGACTCCCGCCCCTTCAATCCGCTGATCGAAGCCTTGCCGCCCATCCTGCACATTCCCAGCTCCGACACCGCCCATTCGAGCTGGCTGAAGGAATTCACCCGCTTTGCCGTGATGGAAGCAAGCCAGAAGCGGATGGGCGGCAGCGGCATCCTCTCCAAGCTGGGAGAGCTGATGTTCGCCGAGCTGGTGCGCCGCTATGTGGAATCCTTGCCTGAGGAAAGCCGGGGTTGGCTCGGGGGACTGCGCGACCGTTATGTCGGGCGCGCCTTGAATCTGATGCATGCCGAACCCACGCGGGACTGGACGCTCAACGAGCTTGCCAAGGAAGCGGGCCTGTCCCGGTCATCCTTTGCGGAACGCTTTACGGGTTTTGTCGGCATCCCGCCCATGCAGTATCTCCAGAAATGGCGGCTGCAGATCGCAGCTTCCAGGCTGCTGGAAGGCGGTGGCGGCATCGCCGCCATCGCAGCCGATGTCGGATATGAATCCGAAGCCGCGTTCAGCCGGGCTTTCAAGCGGGTGATCGGTGAATCTCCGGCCGACTGGCGCGACAGCAGGATCGCTTCGCGATAGCTTAAGGCGCCGGTTCTCCCGTCGCCTCGATCAGCAGGCGAACGAATTCCTTCATCTTGGCGCCGTCGATCCAGCGCACCACTGCCACGATGTCGTGCTGATAGTCGACAAAGATGATGTTGGCGCCATCGCCGTTGTACGAAAGACTGTCCTCGCGCGCCGCGGGATAGGCCTTCTTGCCGGTGTTGAGATACCAGTTGCAAAAGCCGTAACCGGGATTGGGACCGGTCGGCGTGCGCGCCATCGCCACCCATTTGTCGGACAGGACAGTCTTGCCGTCCCACTTGCCCTTGTTGAGACCCAATAGGCCCAACCGGCCCTGGTCATAGGCGGTCAGGAACATCCCGCCGCCCCAATGGCCGCCGCCGCTCACCGCATGGATGCGCTTGCCGTCCACTTCGGTCCAGCTGTTCTCATAGCCTTCCCAGTGCCATTGATCCGACATGCCGATGGGATCGGCGACATATTGCTTGAGCACGTCCGGCAGGGGCCGCTTCCACAAATGGGTCAGCGCCAAGGCCAGCGCGTTCACCCGCACGTCGTTATATTTCCAGGCTTTGCCCACCGGCGGCGGGCCCTTTTCCAACTCGCTCCACGGCTTTCCGGCTTCGGGGCGATCCGCCCACCAGGGCTTGCCCCACATGGTGCCGATCCAGCCGGATTGCTGGCGCAGCATGTCATTCCAGGTGATGGGCTGGTTGTGCGGCAGCATGAAATCCGGCGTGGGGCGCACATAATCGATCACGCGGTCGTTGACGTTCTTGATCATGCCCTTGTCGAACGCGACACCAGCCACCGATGACAGGAATGTCTTGGTGACCGAGAAAGTCATGTCCACGCTTTTGGTGTTGCCCCATTCCGCCACGATATAGCCATGGCGGATGATGATGCCGTTGGCGGGCGCATGCGCCTTCAAGGGGCCGATGGGAGTGGAAAAAGCTTCCCCGGCATATTTCAGCGGCACGGAAATGCGCAGGTCGCGGATGTCGGCCACCTTGGCCAGCTCCGGCGGATATTTGAGTTCGGCAGAAATGGCATAGTCGATGGCCGCCTTGAGCTTTGCGGGATCGAATTTTTCTTGGCTCGGCGTGTGCCGGGCCCAGCCATCGCCCTTGGGCGGGAAATAGTCGGCGGCGGAAGCGGGGGAAAGTAGCGTTGCGCCCAGAAGCGCCAGAAGCAGGTATCTCATCGCGGACCCCTTTTTTTATGCGGCGGTCCGGCTGACGCCTAACGCCGCTTTTTTATGCGGCGGTCCGGCTGACGCCTAACGCCGCTTTTTTGTGGGGCGGTCCGGCTAAACGCCTGCCGCCCTTTTTGGGAAGCTTCCTGGGGTAGCGGCGCTTTGTCAAATACAGATCAGGAGCGGCGCTTGGAAATGCGGCCGCATGCCAATAGGCTGGCGGAAAATAAAAGGGCGCTTGGCGAGGCCCGTAGCGGCAGCGTACGGGCGACCGCCCATTAAATAAAAAACTCGAGGGCCGCCATGTCACTGTCTTTCGACCGTTCCGCGGCGCTGATTGCTGAGGCCGCACATACCGTTGCGGGCGGGATCAACAGCAATTTCCGCATCGGCATGGCGGGCGGGCCCCTGGTGTTCAAGCGCGGTGAAGGCCCCTATCTGCAAGACGTCAATGACAATTGGCTGATCGATTATTATTGCGGCATGGGCGCGATGATCCTGGGTCATTCGCCCAAGAGTGTGCAGCAGGCGGTCAAGGACCAGGTCGACAAAGGCATCCTTTATGCCGGCCAGTCGGAAATCGAGTTCGAAGCCGCCAGGATCATCTGCGAGCGCATTCCGTCAGCCCAGCGCCTGCGCTTCGGCTCTTCGGGTTCGGAAGTGGCGCAGGCGGCTTTTCGGCTGGCCCGCGCCACCACCGGCAAGCGCGTCATCCTGAAATTCGAAGGCCATTATCACGGCTGGTTCGACAATATTCTTTGGTCCACCGCGCCGGCCCAGAATGCGGCAGGCCCTGAAGACGCGCCGGTGCTGGTTCCGGGCAGCGTGGGACAGGACGCGATGGACGCTGCCGGCCTGGATGTGATCGGCTGGAACAATCTCGCCCGGCTGGAGGCGCGGCTGGCCAAGGGCGATGTGGCAGGCGTGATCATGGAGCCCGCCATGTGCAACCAGGGCGCGATCACACCGGGACCGGGCTATCTGGAAGGTGCGCAGGCCGCCTGCCGCAAGCATGGCGCCATCCTGATCTTTGACGAGGTGATCACGGGCTTCAGGCTGGGGCGTGAAGGCGCCCAGGCGCGGTTCGGCGTCACTCCCGATCTTTCGATTTTCGCCAAGGCCATCGCCAACGGCTTTCCGGTGGCGGCCATTGTGGGCCGCGCCGACCTGCTGGATCTGTTCGCGACCGGCGGGGTGCTGCACGGCGGCACTTTCAACGCCCAGCCGGTCACCATGGCGGCGATGGTGGCGACGCAAAACGCTCTTGTGCCGGATCAGTATGAAGCCGCTTCCCGGCGTGGTGTGCGGCTGCGCGACGGCATTGCGCAGATCCTGCAGGATGCCGGCCTGAAGGCGCAGGTCACCGGCTTTGAGCTGATGTTCCATGTCGGCTTCGGGCTGGAAGCCCCGGCCCGCAATTACCGCGACCTGCTGAAAAGCGACAAGCCGATGTATGTGAAGTTCGCGCACGCCCTGCTCAAGCGCGGCGTGCGGGTGCTGGAGCGTGGCGCCTGGTTCGTGTCTTTTGCCCATGACGATGGCGTGATCGACGCGACGTTGGATGCGGTGCGCGGCGCGGCCAAGGAAATCGTCTAGAGCCTGATTTTTCGGGGCGTTTTGAACAGAAGCCAGGTCAAAGCGTGGGCGCTGGTGGAGGCCATCAGCGACAGCCCGAAGGCGGGCCACACATCCATTGAGCCCAGAAGCATATAAAGCACGAAGCAAAAGGTCCCCACCGAGGCCAGGCCCATGGACATGCCGGCCACCGATTCCTGCACGGCATGGCGGCCATATTGCAGCTGGCTGGAGATGCAGATGATCGAGCCCATCACAGGGAAAGTGGAGAATATCCCCGACCATTTGCTGCCCATCACACTGGAAAATTGCGAGATCACCATTGTGAGAACGGCGCCGGCAATCATGCGGGCGGGCAGGCCCCACCACACATATTCGCGCTCCTCGTCCGAGGGTTCGGCGCGCGGATAGACAAACAAGGCGGCGATGAAGGCGGCAATCGGCAGCACTTCCAGCCAGCGCGACGAGCTCTGCCACACCACCGCGGCCACCGCCACCACTGTCCAGACCGCAAAGCCGATCGCCGTGCACCAAAGCCAGCCCAACCGGCGGGAACAGAAAGCATAGGTCATGGTAAAGGCCAGCCACGGCACCAGCCCGAAATAGGCGCCCAGCGCTGCCTGGCTGCCAAACGCGGTGCCGTGATCCAGGGTCACGAACAAAAGCAGAGGCCCGCCCACTATGGGAAAGCCAGCCAGCCAGCCAGCCACGCGCGGGCCATGCCGGCGTTCGACAATGCCGAACACCAGCAGCGCCAAAGGCACGATGGTCAGTTTCAGGATCAGCAAATCAGTCCCCCGCTTGCCACATGGTGCCGGGAAAAA
>Ga0310810_10006228_pt1 | contig 13460 bp, 13 predicted proteins | sample NCmetagenome_FD_207641 | JGI IMG/M metagenome (GOLD analysis project Ga0310810, IMG submission 207641) | Soil microbial communities from experimental microcosm in Duke University, North Carolina, United States - NC | ecosystem: Engineered > Artificial ecosystem > Soil microcosm > Unclassified ... | reverse complement strand
GACCACGGTCGTCGGCGTCATTGTGGGTGTTGGCGTGGTGCAGGATGGCCTGGTGTAAGTGCTCGACACGTTCTGGGGCGGAGGAACACTGCAAAAGTCTTGGGTGAAAGAGCCGGTCGGTCCTTGCACGCCTGCACTGATGAAGTTAGCGGATCGTTGCTGTATCGCGCCGTAGATCACGTCAAAGCGCTCGTTGGGGCTGTCCTCATAAAGCCGCACCTCGAAATTTGCTGTCAAACTGTCATCCTCGCGGCTCACCGCATGCCATTCGATGTTAAAGATGCGATTGGGTGAAGTGCCTGAAACTGAGGTGAAGATGCCGCAACCGTTTGCCCAGGTCGAGCAACCGGTCGCACTTGTGCCGGTGTACCACTCGCCCCATAGCGCGAAGATCGTATAGTCATATGAGCAGTTATTGGGAGGCGCTGGCAAACAGGTTTCCGTATAGTTGGAAGGTTCGTTGTTACAAATAAAATCGAGCCGCCCACTGGAATTGACCATTACAGCGTTGAAAGTCTGGTCATACAAAACGAATGGGAACGGCAGACTGATCATTGTGTCGCACCAGGCGCAGTGATTACCCGTGTCGCTTATTCCCGGCACAATGGTGTCGCTGCGGTATGTTACCGTGTATTGGCAAGGTCCTCCTTCTGCACGGCCGGGAGGGATCTGTCCGCCGATCACGCCAGCGGTACTACTAATCGATGGTTGTGATTTCGCATCGCCACGATTGCGGCCAGAATTTTGCGACTTCGCTAATGCGAATGGAATGACACACAAGGCGAGCAACAGAAGCACGAAACACGCGCCTTTAATGACATTCGCGTTGATTGCTGGGCCTGCGCGTGATTTCACTGGGTAACGCTTTGGGCGAGCAAACATCTTTTACTTGAACCGCGTCAAAGATGTCGAGACATTTTTTGGTTGCTGCAAATGGATCAGCTATTTTCTGGCTGTCTTGCGACACCTGTTCGCAGGAAAACTTTGCCGCTGGGACAGAGGCGAAAAACCTCGCAGTTCGAACAATCTGGTTTACGTGCATAACAGCGGCGTCGCCCATGCCAGATGAGCCAATGACTCCAGTCTGTCCAATGCTCGCGCGGCACGAGCTTCATTAAGTCGAGCTCGATTTTCACCGCGTCCTTGTGTTTCGTCAGGCCAAGCCGCTGCGATAGCCGGATCACGTGCGTGTCCACCACAATGCCTTCGTCCTTATGGAACGCATTGCCCAAGACTACATTCGCTGTCTTGCGTCCAACGCCGGGCAAGGCACATAGCTCCTCCATCGTGTCGGGAACTTTTCCGCCATGCTTCTCGACGATGGCACGCGTCGCTCCGCGAATGCTTTTCGTTTTGTTACGATAAAAACCCGTGGACTTGATCGCATTTTCTAATTCGGCCAGCGGCGCGTCCGCATAATCTTTCGCCGTGCGATATTTCTTGAACAGTAAGGGCGTGACCATGTTTACCCGCTTGTCGGTAGCTTGCGCGGACAAAATGGTCGCCAACAGCAACTGGAGCGGATTACGAAAATCCAGTTCGCAATGCGCATTCGGGTAAACCTTCGGCCAGGCTTTGATCAATTGCGCAACCCGCTCCCGAGTTGTCATCTAGCCATTATTCTCCGGGTCTGCTATGGATTTCAATCCAGCGATGAATAAATCAGCCGCGGAACTTGGGGATCGTCGGCCAATTGCTACCCGAAATCGCCAATGGGCGCAGGCGAGCACTGCGTGGCTGGCTGCGCGAAACGTTTCGCCAAATGCAATTTCGATCGCAGGTATGTTCGCGTGCATTGTAACAGGAATCGCCCTGGGGCTTACTTCAATTGTTGATTACCGGATCCTTTGGCTCATCGCGGCGACTGGTGCACAACTGCGCCTGACGGCCAACATGCTCGATGGAATGGTTGCGCTGGCTTCCAGTCGCGCTTCAAAAGTAGGAGAGCTGTACAACGAAATCCCGGATCGTGTTTCCGACGCGGCAGTATTCATCGGTGCAGGTTTCGCCTGGGGCGGAAACATTGCGCTTGGTTATATCGCTACAATTTTGGCTATCTTCACTGCTTACATTCGCGCAGCGGGAAAAATCGCAGGTGCCCCTAACGAGTTCTGCGGACCGATGGCAAAACAACATCGGATGCTGGCCATCACGCTAGTCTGTTTATACTCGGCAATCACACCACGTTCCTGGCAGACGATCACGTTTAATGAGTCGCACATTGGGCTGGTGACTCTGGGCCTTGCCGTGATCATCATAGGCTGCGTAATTACGGTTATTCGTCGAATCGGCCGAATCGCGCACGCGCTGAAATGAGCCAGATCGCGCGCGAACGACTCTTTGGATTTCGTCACGCCTTTGACGATCACGTAACCGTTGTTCTGACGCTGACAGCTCTCATTCTGTTCCTGTTAGCACCGATGCTGATCCTTGTCGTCACCCGGGTAGCCAAAAGCACCAGCGATAAGAAGAAGGAACTTTGGGATCGTTATCGGTCCTGGATTTGGCTGGCGCTGTTCATCCTCATTCCCATTCTCGCAGGTGCTTTTTGGACAATCCTGGCCGTGGCCACGCTGAGTTTTCTTTGTTATCGTGAATATGCTCGCATCACCGGGTTGTTTCGGGAACGAACAATTAGTTTCATAGTCGTTGTCGGTATTCTCCTGATCACGTTTGCCGAACTCGATAACTGGTATCGACTCTATGTCGCGTTGTTTCCATTGACGGTCGCACTGATTGCCATCGGCGGCTTAATCCCCGATCAACCCAAGGGCTATATCCAGCGGGTTGGTCTGGGTGTGCTCGGTTTCGCTCTCTTTGGAAGCGCGCTCGGCAATCTTGGCAACATGGCGAACGATTGGAATTACCGACCGATCCTTTTGCTGATCATCTTCGCCGTGGAGCTCAACGACATTTTCGCTTACATCTGCGGCCATTTATTTGGGCGTCGAAAATTTGTCCCCAACACGAGCCCGAACAAGACAGTAGGCGGCGCGCTTGGAGCAATCCTGCTAACTGCGCCACTCTTTGCCGTTGGTGCGCATTTTGTCTGGTTCGGTACGGCGCTCGATATGCCAGTCCGCCTATTGGGCCTTGGCATCATTGTCAGCGTGGTCGGGCAATTTGGCGATTTGATGCTCTCCTCGATCAAGCGCGATCTCGGTCTCAAGGACACTGCAAAACTCATTCCCGGTCACGGCGGTGTTCTCGACCGATTCGATAGTCTGATTCTTGTGGCGCCCGCTGTATTTCATTACGTGAATTATTTTGTCGGATTCGCCGTGAATCAGCCGCAACAAATCTTTAGCGGATAAGAAATTCTATGGAACCCTGGCAACTTCAGCCTGCCCGCGATAGCGGCCTCACGCCAAGCGAACGGTTTCGAAGTGTGCGGCGTGAAAGCGGACTTCTCGAAAACATCACACACGAGCTTTGTTTTTTACTAGTGCGAAGTTACTTCGCGATCGCACACCGGCTGAAGATCAAAGACCGTGACAAACTTCCGCTGCATGGGCCCTTTGTGCTCGTTGCGAACCATTGCAGTCATCTCGATGCACTAGCGCTTGGAGCAGCGCTTACTCCTCGCCATCGCGAACGCGCCTTTCCCATCGCCGCGGGCGATGTTTTCTTTCAAAGCAGCATCACCAGCAGATTTTCGGCAATCATGCTTAATGCTTTGCCGATGTGGCGGAAAAATTGCGGCCCACATGCCCTTGTCGATTTGCGCCGGAAATTACAGGAAGAAAGAGCGATCTTCATCATCTTCCCAGAAGGTGGACGCAGTCGCAACGGTTCGATGATGCCCTTCAAACACGGACTGGGGATGCTTATCGCGGAAACAACCGTGCCCGTGGTGCCTTGCGGTCTCGATGGAACTTTTCAGGCTTTGCCGCCACACCGAAAACTTCCGCGACCTGTATCGATCAAGCTGAGCATCGGAGATGCACTCGAGTTCGCCTCAACAGCCAACGATCGGACCGGTTGGTCGCAAATCGCGGCCACCGTTGAATCCTCTGTCCGAGACTTGATCGCTCACTCCCGCACTGCGTAGGCAGCCAGTTTCTGTTCCAGATGCGGCGGAACGTGGGCCACAATCATTGCGTCGTTTCCTTCGTATCGCAATTCCAGGACGTGACCGACGCGATGAATCTCGGCAATCAAAGCAGATTCGTTTGATGCAATACGAAAACGCGAGCGCAACCGCCATGAACTGAGTGACTCTTCGAGCGCCTGCACAAGCTTGCTGACTCCTTCTCCGGTCCGCGCGGATATTGCGACACTCCCCGCAAAGCGCTTCGTATAAGACTCCGCCAGTTCGCGATTCGGCAAATTATCGATCTTATTAAAAACAATCAGGGTTTGCTTGCCGTACGCGTCCAGCTCTTTAATCACGCCATCGACCGCTTCCATCTGCTCATCAACCCGCGGATGACTAAGATCGACAATATGGATGAGCAGATCGGCTTCGCTCACTTCTTCGAGCGTTGCCTTGAACGACTCGATTAATGTGTGCGGAAGTTTTCGCAGGAAACCAACCGTGTCGGTGAGAAGAACTCGCTGTTTGTTTGGCAAAACAAAGCTGCGCGTTGTGGGGTCAAGCGTGGCAAAAAGCTTGTTCTCCGCTACCAGATCGGCGCCTGTGAGAAGATTCAGAAGAGTGGATTTTCCCGCGTTAGTATAACCGACCACGGCGGCTACCGGCCACTGATGTCGCTTGCGGCCCTCGCGCTGGATTGCGCGAGTCTTACGCACCGCTTCCAGTTCGCGCTCCAGCCGCGCAATCCGTTCCTGCACGCGCCGGCGATCCACTTCCAACTGCGTCTCCCCCGGGCCGCGCGTGCCAATGCCGCCCGTCTGGCGCGAGAGGTGGTGCCACATTCGGGTCAGACGCGGCAAAAGGTACTGCAACTGCGCGAGCTCGATTTGTAATCGGCCCTCACGGCTGCGGGCACGCTGCGCGAAGATATCGAGTATCAATTGTGTTCGATCGAGAACCTTGCGCGCGAACAGATTTTCCAGGTTGCGGCCCTGGGCAGGCGAAAGTTCATCATTAAAAATGACGGAGGTGACCTTTTGATCCTGACACGATTCTTTAATCGACTCCGCTTTGCCGCGACCAATGTAGTATGGAGCGGTCGGTTTCTGTAATTTCTGCGTGACCGTATCGACCACTTTCGCGCCTGCCGAGCTGGCAAGTTCCCGCAGTTCATCGAGCGAATCCCGCAAGTCCCACTTCGAGACCCCTTGCTTTTCCAAGCCAATCAGGATCGCGCGCTCCTGCATTTTTTGCGGACGCGTTTCGATCATTCCTTTACGCCAACCAGGAGCTCCGCACGCACTCGGAGCAGAAGCCTTGCTTCGTTGTGACTAAGAAGCGACAAGTTCAGCGGTGAAAAATTAGTTTGCCGCCGAAACCAGGTCAACTGTCTTTTGGCGTAACGGCGCGTCGCTTGCTGAATGTCCGCGATACATTGCGAGAGTGATATGCATCCATTGAGCAGTTCGCGAATTTGACGCAGCCCGGTCATCTGCAAGGCAGTCGCACCGGTCGCTTTAGCGGCGCGCACTTCTTCGATGACCCCTTGCTCGAACATTGCTTCCACCCGCTGATTGATTCGTCGATAGAGTTCCTCCCGGTCGCGGAAAACAAAAACGCCTGTAGCCGGGACCGGTGATTCTGGGCGGCCGGAGTCCCCGACTCCGGCTACAGCTGCAGATGCCGGTTTCCCGGTCAGCAAGCAAATCTCCAAGGCACGGACTAACCGGCGACGATTCTTAGTGTCGATTTTTTCTCCTGCTCCAGGGTCGAGGTTTTCGAGCCTGGAACGCAATTCATCCAAACTCATCGTATTCAACTTCTGACGCAGAGTTGGGTCAGGCGCGGGCAAAGGTGCCAATCCATCGGTGAGCGCTTTAACGTAAAGGCCGCTGCCGCCAACAATGATCGCCACTTTCCCGCGCGAATTAATTTCATCAATCGCGCGACTCGCGGTGCGCCGATATTTTTCCGCATTCATGTCTTCCGACACGTGCGTCGTGCCAATCAAATGATGGGGCGCCTTGGCAAGCGTCGAGGGATGCGGTTTCGCTGTGAGAAAATCAAGTCCCTGATAAATTTGAAAGGCGTCAGCGCCGACAATTTCCGCGTCTATCTCACGCGCCACATCAGCCGCCAGCTCGGATTTCCCTGTCGCAGTTGGGCCAACGATAAAAAACGCGCGCCTCATCCAATCGGGCGTGAGCGCCTTTTCACTTGTCGCGCGCGGCTCTGACGATTTGGGCAAAGCTGCGCGGGTCCATACTGGCGCCGCCCACAAGAGCGCCGTCGATATCCGGCTGGCGCATTAGTTCCCGTGCGTTCTCCGGTTTCACGCTTCCACCATATTGAATGCGCACGCGCTCGGCGGTCGTGTCGTCAGCCATTTCGCGCAATGTATGGCGAACAAAAGCGTGCGCTTCCTGTGCTTGAGCGGGTGTTGCGTTGCGGCCGGTTCCTATCGCCCACACCGGTTCGTACGCGATTACGGTTTCCTGGAGTTCCTTTGGATTCAGACCAGCGAGACTGCCGCGCAATTGGATTGACAGGATCTTTTCAACATTGCCTTTGTCGCGCTGCTCGAGCGTTTCTCCGACGCAAACGATCGGACGAAGTGCCGCCGCTTGCGCCGCGCGCACTTTCCGATTCACAATTTCGTTCGTCTCACCGAACAATGTGCGGCGTTCGCTATGTCCGAGCACGACGTAATGCACAAATAAGTCGCGCAATAGCGCAGCGCTAATCTCGCCGGTAAACGCTCCGTTCTTCTCCCAATACATATTTTGCGCGCCAATCTTGATGTTCTGCGCGTTACCTAAAACTTCCGTCACTTTGGCAATTGCCGTAAACGGCGGAATGATCACCACGTCGACATCGGTGACTTCGCCTGCGTCTCGGATAAACGCCTCCACAAATCGCGCTGACTCCGCCTGCGTCATATTCATCTTCCAATTGGCGGCGACGATTTTTTTGCGCATCATTTTCTGTCGGTTAGTGCGGCCACGCCGGGCAATTCCTTGCCTTCCAGTAATTCCAGTGATGCGCCGCCGCCCGTGGAAATGAACGTCATCTTGCTGGCGAGCCCGGCCTGTTTGACCGCGGTTACCGAGTCGCCACCACCGACGATCGTTGTGGCTCCGGCTTGCGCCATTGCTTCTGCGATTGCAATTGTCCCCTCACCGAATTCCGGAATTTCGAAGACACCCATCGGTCCGTTCCACACAATCGTTTCCGCCTTGGCGATTTCCTCCTGATACAGCGCGATTGTTGCCGCGCCGATATCGACTGCGTGCCATCCATCGCTAATCCCATGTTGCGGCGAGAGGCGACTCGTGTTTCGCATCTCTGCGCCGGCGCGAATCTCATCCGTTTCCACGACGTCAATTGGAAGCAAAAATCTGACGTCACGTTGCTTCGCCAGTTCGAGAAGTTCGCGCGCAAGATCCACCTTGTCGGGTTCGACCCGGCTTGCGCCAACGGGAATCCCCTGCGCTTTTAAGAAGGTGTTCGCCATAGCGCCACCAATGAGGATTGCGTCTGCTTTTTCCATTAGCGCTTTCAAAACACCGATCTTATCGGACACCTTGGCGCCCCCCAAAATAACCACGAACGGCTTGGCCGGTTTCTCGAGGCCTTCCTTCAAGTGTTTTAGCTCTTTCTCCATCAAAAAACCCATCGCCGATTTCTCTACAAACTTTGTGATGCCCGCCGTGGATGCATGCGCGCGGTGCGCCGCGCCGAACGCGTCGTTCACATAAAGATCGCCAAGTTCGGAAAGTGCCTTCGCAAAGTCCGGATCGTTAGCTTCCTCCTGCGGCTGAAAGCGGAGATTCTCAAGCAGCGCAACATCGCCGTTCTCCATGTGGTCAATGATTTTCCTGGGCACATCGCCGGTCGTGTCGTGACTGAAAATAACGGGGTGATGAATCAGCGAATGCAAATATTCGCCGATCGGCCGAAGCGAATATTTCTCCACTGGCTTTCCTTTGGGCCGGCCAAAATGCGACATCAAAATAACTTTGGCGCCGTGCTCGCGCAGGTAGTTGATGGTGGGCAGCGTCTCCCGAATTCGCGTGTCGTCAATGACGCGAGTTTTGCGTCCGCGCATTTCGGTTGGCACGTTGAAATCGACACGCACCAACACGCGTTTTCCGCGCACGTCCAGATCGCGAAGCGAAGGCTTTTGCATTGTTATTCGATCATGAACAAGAGCCAGGAGTACGATTATGAGCTCTTATTCCCCCAGCATCTCCATCAATTCCACGCAGCGATTGCTGTAACCCCACTCGTTATCGTACCAGCCGACCACTTTGACGAAACGGTTTCCAAGCGTGAGCGTCAGCTTGCTGTCGAAAATGCACGAGTGCGGGTTTCCGACAATGTCCTCGGAAACGAGCGGTTCATCACTGTATTCGACCACGCCTTTATAACTTTTGTCTGATGCCGCCTCCTTGAATGCGGCGTTGATGGTGTCGACCGTCGAATCCTTGTCGAGCATTGCGGTGAAATCGGTGACAGAGCCGTCCGGAGTCGGCACCCGGAAAGCACCGCCGTTCAGTTTCCCTTTCAGTTCTGGAATCACTTCGCCAATCGCCTTGGCAGCGCCGGTCGTGGATGGAATGATGTTGATTGCCGCAGCGCGCGCACGCCTCAAGTCCCCGTGCGGAAAATCGAGGATGCGCTGATCGTTTGTATAGCTGTGTATCGTGGTCATGAACCCGTACGCCACTCCGAACTTGTCATTTAGGATCTTAGCCATGGGCGCGAGACAATTTGTTGTGCAGCTCGCGTTCGACACAATTTTGTGCTTCTCGGGATCGTAGATCTGGTCATTGACGCCGATGCAAATCGTCGCGTCGGAATCTTTTGCCGGCGCGCTGATCAAGACGCGCTTGGCTCCCGCCTTGCTTAAATGCAGATCGGCTTTCTCCCGGTTGGTGAAAAATCCCGTAGATTCGAGCACCACATCAACGCCCAGTTTTTTCCACGGCAGATTCCCCGGGTCGCGCTCCTTCAACACTTTAATTTTGTGGCCACGGACGATAATGTTTTCGTCGTCGTAACCGATCTCACCGTCGAACTTGCCGTGCACCGAATCCCATTTGAGCAGATGGGCCAGCGTATGCGTGTCAGTCAGATCGTTGATCGCGAGCACGCGCTCGACTTGTTTTTGTGACATGGCGCGAAGCACGTTGCGTCCAATGCGCCCGAAACCGTTAATAGCGTAGTTTGGCATAGGAAAATGGAATAGTTGAAGAGTTGAATCGTTAAACCGAAAACGCTCAACTCTCAACGTTCAATCCAAATTTGAATGCTTGCTCGCGAATGCTTTCGGAGTTGGACGTCCGGCGCTGGACATTGGACGTTTCAAAATGAAGCGCGCTATGGGTGGATTCCTGGCGATCTTATCAATCGTGCTCGCGCAACCGACTCCCGCTGCCGAAACGAAAACCATTCTTGTCTTCGGCGACAGTTTGTCCGACGGCTTCATGCTTAAACGCAGCCAGGCCTATCCAGCTTTGCTTGCGAAAAAGCTGCAGGCTGCCGGTCTGAACTTTCAAGTGGTCAACGCCAGCGCATCCGGCGGGACAACAGAAGGCGGTTTGGAACGGCTCCCGCCGCATTTGAAACGCAGAATCGACATCTTCATTTTGGAGCTTGGAATCAACGATGCCTTTCGCGGTCTGGCGGTCGACGCAATTCAAACCAATCTTCAGCAGGTGATTGATAAAGTGAAGGCGCGAAATCCAAACGTGCGCATTGTAATCGCAGGAATGCAATTGCCCAATTATTCGGCGGACGATTACGTATCGGCATTTGGAAAATTGTTCGGCGATCTGGCGACTCACAACAACGCCGCGCTCGTCCCGTATCTCCTGCAAGGAGTGGCAGGCGATCCTTCGTTGAATCTTCCAGACGGAATTCATCCAAGCGCAGCCGGACAAAAAATTCTTGCCGAAAACGTTTGGCGTGTGCTCCAACCAATTGCGCGCGAAATAGCGGAAGGTAGGGGCGGTTCAACTGAACCGCCCGCAGGCGATTGAGGTCAATCGCCCCTACCTACAAACCAGCGGCGATTGCGGATGAGTAAATGTGTGAGCGGGCCTCAGTGCCGCGATTGTCGGGACAAGGTCCCTCTCACCTTCATCACACTGCCGGCTGTTGCTGGGTAAGACAGTGGAACGTGCCGAGACCCCAGATTAATTCCCGGCAATCGATTCCGATGACGCGGCGATCTGGAAAACATTCGCGAAGGATCGATAGCGCAATCTCGTCAGCAGCATCAGCGAACGTTGGAACGAGCAGGCAAGTATTCGCGATGTAAAAGTTGGCGTAACTCGCGGGTAAACGCAGTCCTTCGCGTACAATCTTTTTCGGCATCGCCAAAGTTACGATCTCAATGTTGTGTTTCCCGATTTTCATCTGGCGCAGGCGCTCGAGATTTTGCTGGAGCGGCTCGTAATTCTCATCCTGCGGATTTTCTTCGACCACAGCGACAACGGTTCTTTCGGAAACAAACCGCGCGAGATCGTCGATGTGACCGTCGGTGTCGTCGCCGACAATGCCGTGGCCCAGCCAGAAAATATCCTGGACCCCAAAATAATCCCGCAGACGCTGTTCGATTTGGTCGCGCGACAGATTTGGATTGCGATTCTTGTTTAGCAAACACGCTTCCGTCGTGAGCAGGGCGCCCGCGCCGTTGACGTCGATCGAGCCGCCTTCCAGGACCATGCGCGGATAAAAAATCGGAACGTTGAGGACTTCGGCGATACGTGTTGGCACGACTTCATCGAGATTGAATGGTGGATACTTGTTTCCCCAGGCGTTGTAATCCCAGTCCACCGCCGCGAGTTCGCTACGGCGAATTCGTCCGGCGGCGGATTCCGAATCGGGATCGCGTGTGATAAAGATGGGCCCGTGATCGCGGCACCATGGTTCATTCGTTGGTATGCGATAGAAGTTGATCTGTTCCATGGGCAATCCAGCCAGAACCTCGCGGGCTTCTCCTTCATGCGCGTCATTACAAACATTGATGCAGACCTGTTCTGACTGGATCAGCGCCTCCACCATGGCTCGCAACGCAGGTAAAACGCGATCGAATGAATCTGGAAAACTGATCCCTTCGCGTCGCGGCCATGAGAGCCAAGTCGCGGCGTGCGGTTCCCATTCCGCGGGCATGCGATAGCCAAGACTCGCCGGAGTTTGGGACGACATAGCCGAACGTCCAACGCCAGACACTTAACGTCCAACGTGCAATTCCAAATTGTTGCCGTCGCCAAGACCCGCGCGTAACTGGCGGCTCATAAATCGCGCCGAAAATTGCACAGACGAGGAGAATCGCTACCTCAACGAGGCCGTTCCTTTACAAACGTAACATTCGCGGGAGCCGCTTTGTAGAGAGCGCCAATGATTGCGCCCCCAATGGTAAATTGAATTAAGACCCCGACAAGCCAGCCCCACAGAATTTTCGTCGTCAACGGCTGCACTGCGAATGTAATCATATCAGCGCCGGCATATACCAAGGCTACCAGAATTCCCAGCACCGCACACGGGCCTGCGCCACCGGCGGGGACAAACCGCACGCAAAGCAGCGTGAGAAAGAGTGCCATCACGATGTGTCCGAACACCAGGGTCGAGAAGTGATTCCCAAAATCGGTCTCCGTACGCCAAAGCGTGGGCACTTCCTGATGCGGACCATGCATCAGCTTTCCGTACCAAAGAAAGCCAAACAAAAAGATGAAACCGAAGGCTGCAATGAATGCGAAGAAGAATTTTTGCCAGTTCATAATGCGTTTCTGTTTAGGTTCTTAGTGAGTCCCCTTCGCCCAAACGCTTCATCGCAAAAGCGGACAGCTCTGTCGATCCAAATTTCTGTAATCAAGGAAAGACGGCTTCCAGCCGTTGGGTTTCATGTGGGCAAGTTTGCAACTTGCCCTCCCGCGTTCAATCGCCAATCGAAAATCGGCAATCGAAAATTAATTGACCCACTTGCCGCCCTCGGAAACGAGGATCGGCAATTCTTCCATCATAAACTGCGTCTTGCCGATGGCGCCGATCATGTGGGTGCCGGTCGCGGCGAACCACTTCTTCGACATTTCTTCGCCAGTGTGACAGCCCCAGCTCTTAACGTAGGCGTGCCTGGCGAAGACACGCCGATTAATTTTCGTCAGTTCGCTATCGTGCAACCAAGATTTACAAGCGCTGTCGATATTGTTGCTGTAATCGAACATGAAACACGCCCGGTTAGAATGACCGAAATATTCAAACCCAATAACCTTCAGCTGATCACGGGGCTGTCCGTGGTTGAGATAATCGATCACTTCATGGCCTGGACCAAACCAGACGAGATTGAGATTAAGTTTGTCACGGACCGTACCAATGAGGCTGATCAGGTCCTGATGCTCCTGCTTTGCGCGATCTTCGTAACCCTGCCTGTAAACAAGCCATGTAACCTTAACGTCCGGCCCGAGCTGAGTGCGTAATTGTTCGGTGCGCAGGCGCGCGGCTCGCACAAAGTTTGCCCACCAATGATCGTGCGGAAAGGCCTTGTATTTCTCCCACTGATACATCGATGGGCCGCCAACTAGAATGACGTATTCACCTGAGGTGGGTGGCGCCTGCCCTTGCGAGACAAGAGCGAACATCGTGAAAAGAACGACGAGCAAGAGACGTTTCATATCAACAGCGAAAGGACTATTTATGCAGCGCGCGAAATTGCGCAAGTGGATAGGGCGCGATGGTGATCTCGGCCCGCCGGCATCACCGATGCCGGCTGCAGCGCTAAATCTCCTCGCGCACCAGATCCTTCCATGTTTGCCGTTTTCGAATTAACGCAACCTTGTCGCCGCGCACCAGGACCTCGGCCGGCAGCGGGCGTGAATTGTAATTGGAAGCCATTACAAAGCCGTAGGCGCCGGCGCTCATGATTGCCAGCAGATCGCCCTCGTGCACTTCTGGCATTTCCCGATCGAGCGCAAAGAAATCACCCGACTCGCACACCGGCCCGACAATATCGATCTTGCTCATCTTCTTCTGCCTCTTCGCCTCATCCACCGGGACAACCTCATGACAGCTATGATAAAGTGCAGGTCGAATGAGGTCGTTCATTCCAGAATCGACAATGGCAAATTTCTTCGCACCCGATTTTTTAATGTAGCGCACACGTGTCAGCAACACTCCGGCATTGCCGACAAGAAAGCGACCAGGCTCGGCCAGGATCCGAATGTCCAGCTCGCGCAACGGTGGGACAATTGCGTCGGCGTAATCGCGAACGCTGAACGCGGACGATTCGCCGCCATGGTCGTGCCACCATTTGCCTGATCCACTCTCGAGCGCGCGCAGGTAAACAATTCCCATCCCGCCACCAATGCTGAGGAACTTGATTCCATATCTTGATTTCAGCTCGCGCGCGATTGGCGCCACT
>Ga0310810_10006226_pt1 | contig 13461 bp, 15 predicted proteins | sample NCmetagenome_FD_207641 | JGI IMG/M metagenome (GOLD analysis project Ga0310810, IMG submission 207641) | Soil microbial communities from experimental microcosm in Duke University, North Carolina, United States - NC | ecosystem: Engineered > Artificial ecosystem > Soil microcosm > Unclassified ... | reverse complement strand
CCGAGCTCCCTGCTCCAGCGCGAGCTCGTGACGCGTCCGCTCGGTCGGCCCGAGCGGACGACCTGACCGCCCTCGGGGGGCACCGTGCCGTTCGCCATCTCGAAGCCGACGAGCAGCTCGCGGGGCCCGCGTTCCCGAGCGTGCTCGAGCGCCCACTTTCCGACGAAGTCCTCCTTGTCGAACTTGACGATCCACGGCATGTTCGCATCGAGCGCGTTCGACTCCGAGTCGGTGTCCTGGCCGACGATGATGTGCTGCTTCTCGAGGCGGAGGATGCGCTGCGCCTCGAGGCCGAACGGCCGCACGCCCAGGTCGGCGCCGCGCTCGAGCAGCGTGTCCCAGAGGTACTCGCCGTGCAGGCTCGGGAAATGGAGCTCGTAGCCCAGCTCGCCGACGAAGCCGATCCGGAGCATCAGGCACGGGACGCCGGCGACGTGTCCGTGGCGGGCGTCGAGGTAGCGGAAGCCCTCGTTCGACACGTCGGTGCTCGTCAGCCGGCCGAGCAGGTCGCGCGCCCGCGGGCCCGCGACGTTGACGGCGGCAACGGCGCCGGTGAGGTCGACGATCTCGACGTCCATCCGCCAGACCGCGTTCCACCACTCGAACCAGCCGACCACGGCCTCCGCGCCCGTCGAGGTCGTCGTCACGTAGAACCGGTCCTCGCCGAGCCTCGCGATCGTGCCATCGTCCATGATCCGGCCGGCGTCGGTGGAGAGGACGCCGTAGCGCACCCGCCCCTGCTTGAGGTCGCCGTACCGGTTCGGGTAGAGGCGCTCGAGGAACGCGGCCGCGTCGGGGCCGGCGACGAGCAGCTTGCCGAGCGTCGACACGTCGATCACGCCGACCGCTTCGTGCACGTTCTGCGCCTCGGCCGGGGCGTCGCCGTAGGAGTGGGGCCTTCGCCACGCGCCGGTCCACATGATCGTCGCCCCGAGCTCCTCGTGGCGGTGGTGCAGCGCGGTGCGCTTCGCCGGCTCGTGCGTGCGGCCGGCGAGCAGGCCGAGCGTCACGGGCGCCCAGGGCGGCCGCGCCGTCGTCGTGCCGATCGCCGCCTCGTCCGTCCCCTGCTCGTGCGCGTAGAGCCGGATCGACGGCAGGTGGCACAGGCGTCCCTGGCACGGGCCCATCGTCACGGTCGTGTAGCGCTTCGCGAGCTCGATCGAGTCGAAGCCCTCTGCGAGCGCCCGCTTCAGATCCTTGACGGCGACGTCCTCGCAGATGCAGACGAAGCCCTCGCCGCCGTAGCAGGCGCGGGCGGGCGCGATCGCGCCGACCTCGCCGGTCACCCGGCCGACCGCCTCGACCCCGGGCGGCAGCGTCGCGGGCAGGAAGACGCCGCGGCCGGCGTCGTACTCGATCCGCGCCCCCGCCTGCGCGAGCAGCGAGTAGGCGGGCTGCGGAGAGCCCGAGGCGATCAGCAGGTCGCATTCGTGGCGGGCGCCGTCGACCGTGACGGCGCGGAGCCTCCCGCCTCGCCCCTCGGCCGAGAGCTCGGACGGATCGTGCTCGCGCAGGTCGATCGTCGCGGCGACCTCAACGCCCGCCCGCTCGAGATCGTCGAGGATCGTGAGGGCCTTGTCGTCGGCCGCGACGACGACGGCGCGGTCGCCGGGCTTGAGCGAGAAGTCGCGGATCAGACGCCGCGCCGCATCCGGGAGCATCACCCCGACGAGGTCGTTGCCGGGGAAGACGAGCGGCTGCTCGACGGCTCCCGTTGCAACGACGATCTGCGCCGCGCGCACCCGCAGCAGCACGGAGCCGGCGTCGACCGGTACGAGCCCGCCCTCGTAGATCCCGAGCGCCCGGCCCGGCGCAACGACCTCGTAGCCCTCTCCCGGCTCGGCTGCGCCGGCGTTCTCGTCGACGAGCAGGACCAGCTCGCCGCGTGCGGCTGCGTCGGCCGCCGCCCGCCTGCCCGAGCGCCCGCCGCCGATCACGAGCACGTCGACGCGGCGGTGCTCCGTGTCGAAGCGGGCGGTTCGCCCGCGGTGCTTGTCGACCCGCCCGAGCCCGGCGACGTTCCGGAGGAACTTCTCGTAGAGCGGCCAGAATCTGCGCGGCCGGATCATCGTCCGGTAGTAGAAGCCGACCGGCGTGAAGGGCCGCCCGATCTTGTCCGTGACCGCCAGCAGGTCGCGCTCGAGCGACCCGAGCACGTTCTGCGGCTCCACGACGGCACCCGGACGGACGGGCTCGACGCAGACGCGGACGTTCGGCGTCCCGTCGACGGTCATCATGCAGTTCGGGCAGCTGCCGGAGCAGCAGAGGAGCCCGCGTGGCCGGTGGTACTTGAAGCTGCGCGAGAAGACGCGCTGCCCGGCCGCGAAGAGAGCCGAGCCGATCGTGTCGCCGCCGTACGCGTGCACCGGCTTGCCGCGGAACGAGAAGACGAGCGCCCGTGAGCGATCGAGCCTCTCTCCGGGCTGCGGCGGCAGGCGCATTCAGGCGGCCGGCGTGTCCGGCAGGACCGGTTCGGGTGCCGCCTTCGCCTCGGGTGCGCTGGGGAGCTCGACGCGCAGCACCTCGTTCGTCCGCGTGTCACGCTCGGCGAGGAACCAGAGCTCGCAGCCGAAGCGGTGATGCCACCACTCGCGCTGGACCCCGGCCACGTTCCGGCGGAAGTAGACGTAGTCGTTCAGCTCGCGCAGCCCCGGCGCCGACGTCGGCCGGACCGTCACCTCACCGGCGTAGGCGAACTCGTTCACGTCGCGGGGGCCGCAGTTGGGGCAGGTCAGCAGGAACGAGATTCGAGGCCTCCGAGGGATCGCCGCTGGGGAAACGGTATTGCCAGTTTCACCGAAGCGGGCGCGGCGTGCAAGCCGCAACCGCTCGTTTTGCAACGCTATTGCCTTTTCGGAGATAATGCCTCGTCAGCGCCGGTCCCGAAAAGGAGTGCTCATGGCTGTGGTGGAATCAGGCCCGACCCAGGTGCAGCGTGTGCTCGCGAGAGGGTCGATCGCGGATCCGTTCGCATCGCTCGAGCAGGCCCGCTCCGACCCGGGACGGCTCGAGAAGATCCGGCAGATCCGGAAGCTGATCGACGAGCGGGGCATCAAGTACATCTTCTTCCAGCAGGTCTCGGTCTCGGGCCACGTGAACGGCAAGGGCGTCGCCGCGACCCAGTGGGAGAACGTCGCCGAGGCCGGCTACCAGCTCGTCTACGGCGCCACCGCCGACCTCTTCGTCGACCGGCACGACCGCTACATCGGCTTCGGGCCGGAGGAGTCGGAGCTCGCCGCCGTCGCCGACCTCGACACGTTCGCGCAGCTGCCCTGGGACGGCCGCGTCGCCCGCGTCTACTGCGACTGCTACGACACCGAGACCGGCAACCTGCTCGAGTCCGACCCCCGCCAGAACCTGAAGCGCATCATGAACGAGGTCGAGCAGGAGCTCGGCTACACATTCCTCTGCGGCATCGAGCCCGAGATGATGTGGATGCGCAAGACGGAGGACCCGAACGACGCGGTCGGCCTGACGAAGCCCTGGTGCTACCACATCAACCAGTTCGAGGAGCTCCGCGAGATCATCCTCGACGTGATCGACTACGGCGAGCAGCTCGGCATCAATCCGACCTACGGCGACCACGAGGACTCGCCCGGCCAGCTCGAGCTCAACTTCCTATTCGATCGCGCCGTCCGCACGGCCGACAACCTGTCGACCTATCGCCAGATCTGCGCCGCCGTCGCGCGCAAGCACGGCGTGATCGCAAGCTTCATGCCCAAGCCGTTCACCGGGGTCTCCGCGAACGGCGCGCATCATCACTTCACCCTCGTCGACGAGCAGGGCACGAACGTCTTCTACGACGCCGACGGCCCGGCCAAGCTCTCCGAGATCGGCCTCCAGTTCATGGGCGGCATCCTCGACCACTACCGGGGGCTCTGCGGCGTCACCGCGCCGACCGTCAACTCGTACAAGCGGTTCTGGGACTTCGGCTTCTGGGCGCCGATCTACAAGGACTACGGCTGGCAGAACCGGACGACGCTCGTCCGGGTCGCGAGCGGCGGCCGCTTCGAGTTCCGCGCCGTCGACTCGGCGTGCAACCCGTACCTGACGCAGGCCGCGCTCCTGAAATGCGGGCTCGACGGGGTCAAGCGCAAGCTCGACCCGGGCCCGCCCCAGCAGCGAAATGTCTACGACGTGCTGGACGAGGGCGGCGAGATCCCGCGCGTCCCGGCGCACCTCGGCGAGGCGCTCGAGGCGCTCGAGGCCGACGAGGTCGTGCGGAGCGCGATGCCCGGGCGCCTCTACGATGTCTACATGCACTACAAGCGTGACGAGTGGGAGCAGTTCCTCGCCGCCGTCACGGACTGGGAGCGCGAGAAGTACTTGGACATCCTGCCCTGATGTGCGGGATCGCGGGGATCATCTACCGGAACCACGGCGGTGCGCACGCCGTCGGGCACGACATGACGGCGATGCTCCAGTCGATGAAGCACCGCGGCCCGGACTCGACCGGGTACGCGCTCTACGGCCAGGTGCAGGACACGATCGTCATGCGCTACACGCTCGCCGACGCGAACGACGCGCGCGACTTCGACTTCGAGCAGCGGCTCGACCACCACAGGCGTGAGGTCGAGACGCGGCTACGAGCGTTCGGAGCGAGGAACCTCGAGGTCGAGAAGGAGACCGGCTATGCGTACCGCGTCACCTTCGACTACGACGGCGACCTGAAGCCGATCACCGACGTCGTCGAGGACGTGCCGAACGTCGAGGTGCTCTCGCTGGGGCACTCGCTCGAGATCATCAAGGACCTGGGCGACGCCGAGCAGGTGGCGCGGCAATACCGGCTCGACGACTTCGTCGGGACCCACGCGATCGGCCACGTGCGAATGGCGACCGAGTCGGACGTCGACATCTCCGGCGCTCACCCCTACTGGGCGTACCCGTTCGGGGACGTCGCCGTCGTCCACAACGGGCAGCTGACGAACTACTTCCAGTGGAAGCACCGGCTCGAGCGCGCCGGGCACCGCTTCCAGTCGGAGTGCGACTCCGAGGTGATCGCCGTCTACCTCGCCGAGAAGATGAGCGACGGCTCCTCGCTCGAGGATGCGATGCGGGAGAGCCTCGAGGAGCTCGACGGCGTCTTCACGTACATCTGCGTCACGGGCGATGCGCTCGGCGTCGCCAAGGACCACATGGCCGCGAAGCCGCTCGTCCTCTACGAGGCGGACGACATGGTCGCGCTCGCCTCCGAGGAGATCGCGATCCGCGCGATCGTCGATCACGAGATCGAGACGTGGGATCCCTACGAGGGCGAGGTGATGGTGTGGAAGCGCTAGCCGGCGAGCGGATGATCCGCTACGACGCGCGCGGTCTCGTCGAGGTCGACGACACCGTCGCCAAGATCTCGGAGATCGACGGCGAGAAGGCCGTGTTCGACGCGAAGGACCTGACGACGCGCAAGATCAACCTCGAGCTCCGCTGGCTGCTCTACGAGCAGGGCGTCACGGACGTCACCGTCCTCAACCCGGGCGCAAAGCACTCGCTCGGCGTCGGGATCCTCACCCGCTGCAAGATCACCTTCGACGGCAGCCTCGGCTACTTCGGCTGCGGCGTGATCGACGGGCCGGAGATCCACATCAAGGGCCGGGTGGGGTGGTCCGTCTGCGAGAACATGATGTCCGGCGTCGTCGTGATCGACTCGAACGCCGGCTCCTTGACGGGCGCGGCGATGCGCGGCGGCGACCTCGTGATCAAGGGCCAGGTCGGAGCTCGCACCGGAGTCGACCAGAAGGGCGGCACCATCCTCGTGCTCGGCAGGGCCGGCACGATGACCGGCTTCATGCTCCAGCGCGGCCGCATGATCCTCTGCGACGACGTCGGCGCCGGGCTCGGCGACTCGATGTACGACGGCACGATCTACGTCGCCGGCAAGGTCAAGTCGCTCGGGATCGACTGCGTGCCGGGGGAGTGGACCGACGCGGACACCGAGCTGATCGAGCGCAAGTTCCGGATCCACGGGCTCGGCTCGCCGCCCGACTTCCAGAAGTTCGTGTGCGGCAAGAAGCTCTACAACTACGACAACCTCGAGCCCTCGGAAAGGAAGCTGGTGCTCTGATGGCCGACGAGACCGCGCCCTCGCGGCGAAACGTGCTCGGGCACAGCGGGATCTTCACGCCCGAGGTGATGAACGACATCCACATGAAGGCCGAGCTCGGCCGCTACCGGATGCGCGGCTTCTCGATCTTCAAGAAGATGCCGCACTGGGACGAGCTGATGTTCCTGCCGGGAACGCTGACCCGTTTCGTGATCGAGGGCTACCGCGAGAAGTGCGAGACGAAGACCGTGCTCGGCGCGCGCTTCGCGAAGCACCCGATCGAACTCGACATCCCGATCTACATCACGGGCATGAGCTTCGGCGCGCTCTCGCTCGAGGCGAAGATGGCGCTCGCGAAGGGCGCCTCGATGGCGGGCACCGCGACCTGCTCCGGCGAAGGCGGGATGATCCCGCCCGAGCGCGACCTGTCGACGAAGTGGTACTACCAGTGCATCCAGAGCCGGTACGGGTTCAACCCGCACCACCTGATGCTCGCCGACGCGTGCGAGTTCTTCATCGGGCAGGGCTGCAAGGTCGGGCTCGGCGGACATCTGATGGGCCAGAAGGTGACCGAGCAGGTCGCCGAGATGCGCTCGCTGCCGGCCGGGATCGACCAGCGCTCGCCGGCGCGCCACCCGGACTGGCTCGGCCCCGACGACCTCTCGCTGAAGGTGCAGGAGGTCCGCGAGGCGACGAACTACCAGATCCCGATCCAGCTCAAGCTCGGCGCGGCGCGGGTGTACGACGACGTGCGGATGGCGGCCAAATGCGGGCCGGACATCATCTACCTCGACGGGGCCGAGGGCGGCACCGGCGCGGGGCCGCACATCGCGACCGAGGAGACGGGGATCCCGCTGATGGCGGCAATCCCGGAGGCGCGACGCGCTCTCGAGGACGTCGGGCTCGCGGACGAGGTCGACCTCGTCGTCGCGGGCGGCATCCGGAACGGCGGCGACGTCGCGAAGTGCATTGCGCTCGGCGCGAAGGCGGTCGCGATCGGTCACTCGGCGCTGATGGCGCTGAACTGCAACAAGGAGATCCCCGGCGTCACCGACTACGAGGGGACGATCGGCGTGCCGGCCGGCCAGTGCTATCACTGCCACACCGGACGCTGCCCGGTCGGGATCACGACGCAGGATCCGGAGCTCCGGAAGCGCCTCGTGGTCGAGGACGCTGCGGAGCGCGTCTACAACTTCCTGCACACGCTGACGCTCGAGGTGCAGATGCTCGCCCGCGCGTGCGGGAAGACGAACGTCCACTCGCTCGAGCCCGAGGATCTCTGCGCGCTGACCGTGGAGGCGGCGGCGATGGCGAAGGTGCCGCTCGCAGGCACCGACTACATCCCCGGCGTCAGCGAGGACAACGCGCTGAAGGAGATCAAGCGCATGCTCGAGAGGCATCTCGAGTACCCGGTCGACTTCCTCCCGGAGTCGCAGCAGGTGTCGACCGAATGAGCGTCCACGAGCCGGACAAGACGTACGGGATCGACGCGGAGTACCTCTCCGGTCATCGCTTCTCGTACCAGGAGGACCTGGGGGAGGTCGAGGACATCGACCTCGAGGCCGCGACGCCGGGCGGCGACATCAACTGGCTCGAGGACATCGAGCTCCTGAGCGAGGACGGCGTCCCCGCCGTCTTCGACCGCTACTCGAACTCGTTCCTGAAGATCTACTTCCCGATCCCCGCGGGGCGGGAGAACGAGATCGCCCGCAAGGTACTGATCAAGCATCTTCAGTCGGGCAACTCGTACGGGATCCGGCTCAAGGAGAAGCACGCGAAGTTCGCGCAGCCGGAGCTCGGCCCGTGGGTCGCCGGCTCGGCGACCGTCGGGGCGCACTGGCAGCCGCCGGTGCTCGAGGGCTGGGAGCCGCCCGACCACTAAGTGCTATGATTTTGGACATAGCGTTGCCGTATGGGCGATAAGTGACCATCCCGTCCCGCTCCCGTTACGTCGTCGTCGGCGCCGGCATCCACGGCCTCTCGACCGCGTACCACCTCGCCAAGGAGCTCCGGACGCGCGAGCTCGGCTCGGGGGCGGACGTTCTCGTCCTCGACAAGCGCTCGCCCGGCTCCGGCGCGTCCGGAATCGCCTGCGGCGTCGTCCGGAACAACTACTTCCAGCCCGCGATGAGCGAGCTCATGCAGGCCTGCGTCGAGGTGTGGGAGTCCGACCCGGCCGCCTACCACTACAACCCGGTCGGCTACATCGCGCTCGGGGCCGCGGTCCAGGAGTCCGACCTGATCGCGACGTACGAGCGGCAGGAGCGGATCGGCTACCGCTCGGAGCTGATCGTCGGCGCGGCGGAGGTCGACGCGCACATGAAGGCGCTCTTCCCCGACTGGCGCGCCCGAGGCGTGACCGTGTGCCTGCACGAGAAGCAGGGCGGCTTCGCCTTCAACATGGCATCCGTGATCGGGCTCGTCGAGAAGTGCGAGTCGGAGGGCGTCACGATCCTCTCGGAGGTCGAGGTCGAGGACGTCGAGCTCGGCCCGGACGACGCCGTCACCGGGGTCGTCACGAACCGGGGCCGGATCGAGGTCGGCGAGCAGCTCGTGCTCGCGCCGGGCCCGTGGGCGAAGCATTTCTGGAGGCTGCTCGGGCTGCCGATGTCGATCGACATCCGGACGCCCTCGGGCGACGTCGTCAAGGACCAGCCGATGTGGACCTACTGGAACCTCCAGGAGGGCGAGATCAAGGTCGACCCGACGATGTTCGCGACCGCCGACGGCGGCGCGCCGCCCGTGATCCATCTCGACTCCGACGCGCCGCTCTCGACGGACGACGGGAAGCTCGTCAGCGACGAGCTCTGGGGGATCTACTTCAAGCGCGACCGCCACGGCGTGCAGGGCGGCGCCTCGCCGCTGACGGTCGGCGACGACGTCGAGCTCGACCCGTATCCGCAGACGACGAACGTCGACCCGGAGTTCCCCGACATGTGGTGCGCGGCGCTCTCACACGCGATGGAACGCTTCGAGGGCTGCCGGCCGCTCTACGAGAACGCGCGCTCCGGCGGCGTCGGTGCCTTCACCGCCGACAACTTCCCCGTCTTCGACTATCTGAAGCCGAACGTGTACGCGATCCTCGACTCGAACCACGGCTACAAGATGATCGGCGTCGGCCGCGAGGTCGCGAGGGTGCTCGTCGGCGAGCACTCGACGCTGCTCTACCCGTTCCGCTTCGAGCGCTTCGAGTCCGGTGACCTGCATCCGGTCTCGAACTCGCCCTACCCCTGGTCGTAGCTCCTACGGCGTCGCGGCGCGCGCAGCGGCCAGCACGACGGACTGGTAGCCGTCATCGACTGACGCGTCGAGCGCGCGCCACCGCCCGAGGTCGCTACCCCACAACTCGGCGGCCACCTCCTTCGCCTCGTCGACGGACGGGAACCAGTTGTCCCCGAACCAATCGCCGTCGAGATTGAAAGATTCGAGAATCGCTCCGGGCTCCCCGGGAACGACGACCGCGAGCCCCGGCATCTCGACCTTACGTGGAGAACCGTCAGGGTTGCGCGCTCCTGCCGCCCAGCCGATGTCGTGGTACGAGATCGGAACTCCGTCGGTGACAGCGAGGGGCGCCCACTCGATCGCCATGGACCAACACTATGCGCTCTCCGAGCACCTCGACGCCCGAGAGTCACTCCGCACGCTCGAGGGTCCGCGCTCTAGCTCGACCAGGCGACCGAGACGACCTGGTCGACGCGGCTCAGTTGGAGACGGTGAGTCCCGTCGTCGTTCACCTCCCGAAGACCGATCAGGTCGGCTGCGTAGGCGACCTGGGTCCCGTCCGGGGACCAGCTGGCCGCGTCGGCTCCGGGCGCCAGCCGGCGCGGTCCGCTTCCGTCCGCTCCGATCGCGGTAAGACTGCCGGCCGTGGTCGTGTAGAGCAGCCTGCTGCCGTCGGGCGACCAGGAGATCTGAAAAAAGCGGTCGCCCGAGCTCCGGGTCAGCAGCCTGAGGTGGCTTCCGTCCGGCGATACGAGCCGGATCCCTCGGCCGCGGGTCGCCTCGAAGGCGATCGTCGTTCCGTCCGGCGACCAGGCGAGCGGGCCGGCCAAGGCCGCGGATGCGACCAGCTCGTGCAGGTTGGCGCCGTCCCGGTCGACGATCCACACGCCCCGCTGCTTCGGCCGCGTGAACGCGAGCCGGCTGCCGTCGGGCGACCAGGAGACCCCGCCGGCGGAGCCGCCGCCTCCTCCCGGCACGATCGGGTGGGCGCTGCCGTCCGCGATCGTCACGAGCTCGAGCGTGTTGCCGACCATCGCCGCCAGCCGGCTGCCGTCCGGCGAGAAGCGGGCGTCGCCGAGAGCCTGCTTCGTTCGCAACCACACGTGGCGCCCGCTCCCGTCGACACCGACCGTCGTCAGCAGCTTCAGGCTCTCTTTGACGAGGCTCATGCAGGTGTAGGCGACCATCGTCCGGTCGGGAGACCAGGTCGCATAACCGTCGTCGCAGCTCGGGTCTCGACTGAGGTCGCGCTCGCTACCCGTCGCGGGGTCGAACGAGAACACTTCCCAGTCGTCGCCGCCGTTCGCGCGCCAGTCGCGGAACGAATAGGCGATCAAGTCGGGTTCCGTCGCACCTGCACGCGTCCGCGGCAACGCACGTCCGGCGGCGGAGGCCGTCAATGTCGCCGAGACGACGGCGGCGACCACGATCAGACCCGGGAGCGTGCGACGCACCGGACGAGTATCGCACCAGCGATGCGAAACCCGAACGGCGGCGCCGCGCGGGCGAGTGCTCGCGAGTACACCCCGATCTGCCGTAGGCTCGGACCGTGAGCAACCTCGATCGCGACGGGCGTTCGGCACTGCACCGGGCCGCCGTAGAGGCTGATGTCGACGCCGCGATCGCGAGGCTGGCTGCCGGCGACGATCCTGACCTCGGAGACCGCCGTGGATTCACCCCTCTGCACTTTGCCGCGCAGGAGGGCGCACTGGATGTCGCGCGTGTACTCCTCGACCACGGTGCCGCGGTCGATCCGCTCGACGCCGACGGCAACACGCCGCTCTTCCGCGCTGTCTTCAACTCCAGGGGCGAAGGCGGGCTGATCGAGCTGTTCCGCGCTCGTGGCGCGGATCCGCTTCGCGAGAACGCGCACGGGCAGACTCCGGTCGGGTTGGCGCGGCTGATCGCCAACTACGACGTCGCCCGCTTCTTCTCCGACGTCGCCTGACCCGCGGCGGCCGGTTGAGGCACCGTCTAGCTCAGCCGGTCGAGGTCGTGAGTCCGGCCGCGACCGCGAGGGCGGTCTCATATTCGTCGGCGGTGATCCGGACGACGCCCGCTTCGAAGTCGGCCTTGGCACTCTCTGAGCCGATTTGGGACAGCACGGTGCTCATCGGTACCGGCGGGTTCCATTCCTCGACGTGAGCCAGCAACACTCCGCCGCGCGCATCGCCCGGATACCTCTCCGCCTCGGACGATGTCCAGCCGTGGGCTGCTGAGGCAAGCTCGGCGCGGCCGATCAGCTCCCGCTCGGGTGCGCCGAGATAGAAGAGGACGAGGTCGCCGGCCGCAAGCGCGTCGCGATGCGGCTCGTCCGCGTCGATGCCCCACATCTCGACGCGCAGGTACCGAGCTGCCTGTTCGCCCAGTGCCGTCCGTGGCGCAGCGTTCCCCCCGACGAGGTTGAAAAGGTAGTGCGCCACCCACGGAGCGTACCCGGGACGCCGCGGAATCTCGGTCGACCGAGATGGCTTCGGCCGCGCGAGTGTCGCAGCTGTTCCCCTAGCCTTGGGACCGGCCCTCCACGCCCGGATTGCTGCTAGCTAGTTCCGCCGGTTGCGCCGATCCCGATCCAAACGAGCCCGTCCGCGCCGGCGCGCATCTGGCGCCGCGCATCCGGCGAGCAGAACACGAAATGACCCGGGCGGAGCGCGACCTCCTGACCGTCGACGAGCAGTGTGCCGCTGCCGCCGACGACCGCGTACACCTCTTCCTCGCCGTCGGCAGCGTGGTCATGCTCAGGCCCTTCCGCATCGGGTGCAAGCTCGAGCCGGTTGACCTTGAACTTGCCCACGCCGAGCGGCCCGCTCAATCCACGAAACACGCCGTGACTCGCCTCGACCTCGTTTGCGTCGATCACCGTATGTGCCATCAGGGCCTCCCTCGGTTGGTCGCGAAGGAGTCTACGGTCAGGAGCGCGCCCGCGTTCGGGGTCGATGCCGGAGTGCTAGGGACGACCTTCGTCGTGCTGCGCCGCCCCCTCGACAGGCAGGAGCCAGCTCTCGCGGCGTTTTACCCAGACCTCGGCTTCCGGCTTCAGCTCGAAGGGCGCCTCATCCAGGCTGCCGAGCCGGATCTCGATGAGCGTGTCATCGGGACCGACTGGATCGAGCAATCGAGAACCACAGAGAGCGCAGAAGCCACGTCCGGCATAGCTCGAGATCTCACCACTCACCTCGAACGCCTCCACGGGCCAGTACCCGTACACGATGAACGCGCTCCCGGACTCCTTTCTGCAGTCGGCGCAGTGGCAGCGCCCGACGTGCACGGGGTCACCGCGCACGCTGTAGCGGACCGCCCCGCAGAGGCACCCGCCGGTGCGCACCCCCGCCTCCATGCGGAGATGGTACTGATTGCGCCGTGCCGTTCACGCTCAGCAATATCAAGGAGGATCTGGAGGACCTCGGCTCCAGGTTCGACGGCGCGCCGGACCTCGAGTTCCGCGCTGCGACCAAGGCGCTCGAGCTCGAGCGATCCGCCCTGAGCTACCAGCGCGTGCCGCCCGGCTATCGCTTTCCGTACGGCCACACGCACGTGAAGCAGGAGGAGGTGTACGTGGTCCTGCGCGGGGGCGGACGGATGAAGGTCGACGACGAGATCGTCGAGCTCAGAGAATGGGACGCGGTACGCGTCCCGCCCGGCACGTGGCGAGGCTACGAGGCCGGGCCGGAGGGACTCGAGATCCTCGTCATCGGCGCGCCCAACCTCGGCGAGGATCCGCGCGAAGACGTCGACGGCCGGCGCGACTGGTGGGCCGACTAGCGCGGTACAGGCGATCATGAGCAGCAGATTCGAGACCGCCTGCCGAAGGAGAGTGGATGATCACGCTTGACCACGTCGGGTTCGCCGTTGCCGACTATGAGCGAAGCAAGGCGTTTTACGAGAAGGCACTCGCGCCGCTCGGGCTGAAGCTCTTGATGGAGTTCTCGGGAGCGTCCGCCGCGTTCGGCAAGGATGATGGAGAAAGACCGTCGTTCTTCATCGAGGCTCACGGGGAGCCGGTGCATGGTCGGCTTCACATCGCCCTGAGGGCCGATAGTCGAGCGCAAGTGGACGCCTTCCACGCTGCGGCCATCGAGGCAGGCGGGACCGACAACGGTGCCCCCGGCGTGCGGTGGTATCACCCCCACTACTACGGCGGCTACGTCCTCGATCCCGAGGGCAACAACATCGAGGCCGTCTGCCACCAGCCCGGCTGAGAG
>Ga0310810_10006225_pt1 | contig 13462 bp, 8 predicted proteins | sample NCmetagenome_FD_207641 | JGI IMG/M metagenome (GOLD analysis project Ga0310810, IMG submission 207641) | Soil microbial communities from experimental microcosm in Duke University, North Carolina, United States - NC | ecosystem: Engineered > Artificial ecosystem > Soil microcosm > Unclassified ... | reverse complement strand
GTACGGGTGGTGCAGCAGGATGTCCTTCGCGTCGAGCGTGGCGAAGATGTCGGCCTGCTCGTCGGCACTGACAGTCGCCACGGGCGGACGCGGCGGGAACCGGAGCGCGTCGTATCCCGCGAGATCCGCCAGTGGCGCCAGCCCGCGGACGTCCAGCGCGCCGGCCAGCCGGTAGATGTCCTGCGGCTCGGCCTGCACGAGCGTGGCCAGATGCAGGGCCGCGCTGGCGCTGACTCCCGCTTCGAGCTCCAGCCGGACGACGTCGCCGCGGCGCCGCTGGCGCAGCGACTGCTCTACCGCCTCGAGAAACGACCCGCCTTCATCGTCGAGCTCGAGCTCGGCGTCGCGTGAGAGGCGGAAGGCCACCGATTCGAGGACGTGCTGTCCGGGAAACAGCGAAGCGGTCTCGGCGCAGATGACCTTGTCGAGCAGGACGAACGTGGGCGACGGCGCTCCGGTGACGCGGACGAGCCGCGACAGGCCGGACGGCACCTGCACGACGGCGAGCCGGTGCTGGACGCCCCCGTCTGCCGGACGCAGCCAGACCGCCAGGTTCAGGCTCAGCGTCGAGAGCATCGGAAACGGCCGCTCCATGTCGATCGCCAGCGGCGTCAGCGCGGCGAGCACGTCCGACTTGAAGTAGGCCGACACGGCCGCGTGCTCCGCGGCGCTCAGGTCCGACAGGCGCCGGATGAGGATCCCATGCTCGGCCAGGGCCGGCACCAGCGCGTCCCATACCAGCGTGTGCAGATCGACGAGCATCGTGTTGGCGCGCTCGGACACGGCCTCGAGCTGCTGCGACGGCGTCATCCCGCTGTCGTCGGGCCGCGTATCGCCTTCGTAAATGGCGTTCTTCAAGGCGGCGACGCGAACCATGAAGAACTCGTCGAGGTTCGACGCGACGATCGTGGCGAAGCGCAGGCGCTCCAGCAGCGGGTTCGACGGGTTGGCGGCTTCCGCGAAGACGCGGTCGTTGAAGGCGAGCCACGACAGCTCACGGTTGAAGAACTGGTCGTTCATCAGACCGACGCTCCTGCGCCGCGGATGACCACCTGCTTGCCGAACACATCGACGAGCAGGTCGGCCCGCGACGTGGCGGCCAGGCGCTCCATGGTCAGGTCGCCGCGGCCCTCCAGATCGATCACCCACGCGCCGCCGTCCTCGGTGACGCGGATCTCGGACACTTTTTGCTCGTGCTCGGCGTCGAGGGCGTTGGCGACCCGCAGCATCGCCGCCATCTTCGTCACTCGCACGCGCTCGTCGCGATCGAGGCGCATGAACTCGGGGTGCGACTTCTGCGGCAACCCGCGCCGGTGGTAGCGTGCGATGTTGGCCAGGATCGACATGTCATCGCGCGTCAGGCCGAAGATCTCCGACGACTGGAGCAGATACATGCTGTGCTTGTGGTGCCCGCGCAGGCTCACGAACAGGCCGATGTCGTGCAGCAGCGCCGCTACCTCCAGCAGGAGGCGGTCGCGGGGGCTCAACGCGTGCTCGGTGGCCAGCAGGTCGAACAGGCGCGTCGACAAACGCGCGACCGTACGCGCATGAGACTCGTCGTAGCGATACCTCGCGCCGAGCGTCGCGGCGCTCGCCAGCACCTGCGGACCGAAATCGGCTTCTGGCGTCCCGTCGCTGACCAGGTCGACGAGCAGCCCGGCACGAAGCGAGACTTCGGGGACAACCACCGTGTGCGCCACCGTCGACAGCACCAGCGCCCGATAGACGAGCATCGCCGGCACGAGCGTCTCGGCGCTGACCGGTGACAGCCGGAAGCGCGCGACCAGCGAGTCCTCGTCGTGTTGCGCGATCTCGTCGCAAAAGGCCAGGAACGCCTCCCGCGGCACTTCCGACACGTGATGGTCGGCATGATCGACCAGCCGGCTCACGGCGTACCGCACGTCGCTGCCGAGCGCGATCACGTACGAGGCGTCAGAGGACGGCACCTCGTTGACGATCTCGCCGATTGCGTTGTCGATCTGCGCCGTCAACAGGCGCAGCCGCTGCTCGTGCGACCCGTGCCACGCGCTGAGCCGCTGGCGCAGGCGGATCGCGCCGAGCGGGAAGATCCCGGCCTGCACGGGCTGCCCGGAATTGAGGCGCGTGACGTCCAGGCTGCCGCCGCCCACTTCGACGAGCAGCGCCGACGGCGCCTTCAGCGCGGCGTGGCCGGCCAGGCCGTCGCGGACGGCGATGTACGTCAGCCGGCTCTCTTCCGAGCCGTCGATCACTTCGAGCGTGATCCCGGTCCTGACGCGGATGCGATCGAGGAAGGCGTCGGCGTTGGCGGCCTCGCGGACCGCGCTGGTCGCGACGGCACGCAGGCGCGTCACGCCGTAATCGTCCATCATCCGGCGGAACGCATTCAGCGCCCGCACGGACGCGTCGACGGTCGTCGCGCCGATGCGTCCCGCGGTGAACGTGTCGCGTCCCAGCAGGACGCCGCGAGAGGCCTCTTCCAGCACCTGCGGCCGCTGGCCGGGCAGGTGCTGCGCGACGATCAGCCGCATCGCCGACGCGCCGACGTCGATGGCGGCCACGACGGTGGGCGTGGGCGTGAGGCGCACGGGCTCGGGCCGTGAGGCGACGGGGGTGGTGGGCGCGTCAGACATCGGAGGCGGCGGCCTGGTCTATCCGTGAAATGCGCTGATATACACCGACCGTGTAAACGTCCCGTAACCGGCGCCCGAACGTCAGGCGCGCGATGGCACGGTGTCCATTCTGTGCGAATTCACGTTCGAGCAGATCTCGTACCCCGGCCGAGCTGGCAGGGACGAGCGGCAGTCGCGCTGCGGCGAACGTGTTCGTCCCGCTAAGCCTGCGGTCGCGGCAGCATCGGCTCGACGACATTCCAGAGACGATCGCCGAACGCGTCGATCGAGAAGCGCCGCCGCACGTCGTCGCGCGCGGCGCTTCCGATCTGCTCCGCGACGTCCAGACGCGTGACGAGCGTCGCGAGGACGCCGGCGAACGCCTGCGGGTCCGGCGGGCACAGGAAGCCGGTACGATCGTGAGTCACCGTCTCGGTCGGCCCGCCGTGGTTCACGGCGATCACCGGACGGCCGGCGGCCATGGCTTCGAGCGGCACGAACCCGAAGTGCTCGGCCACAGGCGTGTAGAGGACCGCGCGGCAACCGCCAAGAAGACGGTCGCGCTCCTCTGATTCCGGCGACAGCACGAAATGCACCTGTTCGCTCACCCCGAGCGCCGCCGCGCGATTCCGCAGCCCCTGAAGCACCGCGACCTGCTCGGGCAGCGACTCGTCGTACCGGCCGGCCATCACGAGCCGCACGCGGCCGAAGACGTCCGGCGAAACGCGCGATCGGAGAGCCGCCATCGCTTCGATGGCGAGTTCGAGGTTCTTGCGCGGGTCGAAACGGCTCACCGACAGGAGCACGATCTCGCCGACGTTCGGGATCGGCGCCGCCCGTGGCACCGTGTCTATCGGGACGCCCGGATGCACCACCGTCAGGGTCCGTCCAAGACCGGGGAACACCTCGGTGACCTTCGCCGCGGTGAACGCGCTGTTGACTATCACGCGGTCGGCCGCGCGCAGACCTTCCTGCTCGTTCCGGTCGAGCCGCCGGCGATAGACGCGATACGCCGGCGATGCGCGGCTGCCCTCAGGAGTCAGCAGCAGGTCTGGAAAGTGACAGAAGAACAGCACCGGGCGCCCGGTGAGCCGCTTGACCAACGGCACGACATGCGAGACCAAATCGCAGAAGACCAGATCGGGCCGCGGCGAGCTCCGGGCGAGTGCGCGCGCAGCTGCCTTCGTCCGTGCAATCCCCATTGGCGCGCGCAGCCGTCCGGCGACGTGCTCAGGCCAGCGGGTGGGGACGCGCTCGACCGCGATCATGCCGGTGCGGACTTCCGTAAACTCCAGCGTGGGCGCTGCGCCGGGTACGTAGAACTGCACGCGGCAGCCGCGGCGCTTCAGCTGGGTTGCCGCGTCCAGTACGAGCCGCTCGGCGCCACCGATGCCGAGCTTTGGGCGGAGAAACCCGACTGCGGGCATTTGCGATGCAAATGATACCGTGCGGCCGCGTGTTGTGACTTACCGGGTGGCATTGAGCGCCGGACGCGCCGACGTGACCGGGCGATACTCGTAAATCTGGACGACTGATGGCCCCGACTGGCCGGAGGCCATCCGTTGCCGGCCGATCGAGTGAAACACCGGACGAAAAACGGCCAGCGCCTCGAGCGGGGTGCAACTGACCAAGGGATTGGAACTCGCGATGCGCCAGTGCTCGGTGGGGCGTGTCGTGATGAAGCGCTCGGCCTCGGTTGAAGTACCGAATGTCTTCTGTTCCTCAAGCCGCGTCACAGGCCGGTTGTCCCGACGCTGATCGGTCCACCGAATCGCCGTGACCGTGTTCGGCGTCACGGCCTTGCCACCGAACGCGTACAGCCGCACGAGCATCGTCCGGTAGTACTCCGGAAAGCAGTAGAGCTGCGTCCGGACGGACCCGTTGTCCCCCGCCAGGTCGTACTGCCTGCAGTACTCCGTGGCGGGCCGTCCCGTCCAGGGCGGGATGCTCCCGAAGTACCCTTGGTGGTCTGCACTGCCATCGAAGATCGATGCCTGAAGCTTCGCGTTGACGATCACAAAGCGTGTGCCCAGCGGGGCCAGCGCCGCTTCTGCAGCTTCCTCGGTCTGGGCCACCAGGAACGACGCAACCTCCTTCACTTGCGACTGCTTCGGGTTGGCGTTCGGGATCCGGCGCCCGACGCGCGTGATCCAGTAGCCGTAGTCCCACCAGGCCAGAACCCCATAGCCGCGTGGCGGGATCTCGATCTGAGCGTCAGCGGCCGGTCTCTCGTAGGAGCCGGCCTCGAACGGCTCCGGGGTGTTCAACTGTAGCCATTGCAACGCGTCGTACCAGTCGTCAGAGAAATCGTTCTCGCGCCCCCACGTTTCCCTCAACACGTCGGCCGCCGGAACCGCCATGACGATCAGCAACGCGAGCGCCGCGATCCAGCGGACAGGACGACTGTCTGTTGGACGAAACCGCGCGGCTGACGCCAGCAGCTCGTCGCACGCGAACCCTGCCAGCAGCGCCACGTTCACGCCGAGGTAGTACGCGAATCGCACCTGGCCGAGCGTCGCCGCAAAGATCACAGCCGTCCACACCAGCATCAGAAGGCTGCGGGCGGATGTGAGCGCGCCAGGCCGGAACAGGTACCAGATGCCGCCCAGTAACGCGAGGAACAGGCCGGAGGTGAACTCCTTCCAGAGCGGCACGGGGTACCGCACTGACGACTTCAACAGCGGCGTGGCTTCCGTCACGTACCCGGCAGGGCGGAATGGCGAGATGCGTTGGATCTGGTACGCCAGATCGCTCCACCCCCCACGCGCAATCCAGGCGATCGCCAGGCCCAGCACAAGCGAGGCCGCCAGCGCCGCCACATACACGTGGCGACCGTGGCGGACAGACGAGGTCGCCGCTCCCCAGGCACGAAGAACAACCAGCCCTGCAAGGCCAGCGGCGAGCGCCGCGACATCGTAGGCAAAGAACGGTCGCGTGCCCACCCATGGCGCAATCATCAGTGCCGCTATGCCGAATGCCGTTGTGAGCGTGGCCGCAAAGTCTTCGGCGGGCTCGCCACGGAGGCGCTGCACGAACAGCGTGGCCGCCATCGATGCGACCACGATCACCACGAAAAGGCTGCCGCCTCCCCATGTCAGTAGGTAGCAGCCGAATGTGACGCCCGCCGCCGCCGACAACCGCAACCGCTGCCGCCGCGGCCGCTCGCGGTCGAGCGCAAGCACGAGCCACATCAGCGCCGTGGTTGTCAGCAGGGTCTCGGCGCAGTGGTGATCCGTGAAGCCAAGCGACGAGCGAAGGAGGATCTGACCCGGCAGCACTCCGACGATCAACGCGGCCCAGAGGCCTGCCCTGCGCGAGAACAGCTCGCGCCCCAGCACGTAGACGGGGACGACGGTCAGCGCGCCGATGACGGGCGGCGTGTAGGCGCCAACCACGTCCACGAGGCGCGGCGAGGGTGCGCCCAGGCCGAGGATCAGCGCCGCGCCTGCGACGATCCAGTCGAAGAAGGGGCCAGGATTAACCGGCTCACCGCCCGGATAGACGAGGTACGGATCGAACCAGATGCGCGAGGGAAAATGCCTCACGGTCGCATCGACGAGCCGCATGTGGTACCAGGCGTCGGACTCGACGAACGCAACGAAGTCGTGCATGAACACCGCGTGGTAGAAGATGCCCACGCGTATCGCGAGCGCGATCCCGGCGAACAGGGTCAGCCAGAGCGCGGTCCGACGGCCCGAGCCGGAGTCAGGCGACGTCATGGCACGTCCATCGTCAGCAGCGCAACGGCCGAGCAGAGCACCATGAGCGCGTAGAGCGTGAGCACAGCTCCGCGGTGCGAGAAGCCGAGGCCGAGCAGACGATGGTGGATATGCGCGCGGTCGCCTGTCAGCACGCGGCCGACGGCCGCAACGAGCCGGACGCGGCTCTGCCCACCCGCATCGCGCGCGAGCAGACGGCGGCCAATCGCGATCAGGGCGTCTGCCAGCGGCAGCGCGAAGATGAGCAGCGGCACGCCGACTGCAAGCGTCGTGGCGCCCTTCTGCCGCCCGATGATCGCAGTGACGGCAAGCAGAAAGCCGGCGAGCAGGCTGCCCGAGTCGCCCATGAAAATTTTCGCGGGGTGAAAGTTGTACACGAGAAAGCCAAGGACGGCGCCGACCAGGGACACGAGCAGCATCGCGGCCGGATGCTCACCGCGGGCCAGCAGCACCGTGGCGCAGGTGGTGGCCGCAATCGCGATGAGACCCGCCGCCAGCCCGTCGAGGCCGTCCATCAGATTGAAGGCATTCGTCACGACGACGATCCAGATGGCCGTCGCCGGAAACGCCAGCCAGCCGAGCTCGTACGTCGTGCCCGACACCGTCACGCGCGTGATCGTCAGCCCCGCGGCGATGACGATCGTGGCCGCGGCGCATTCCACCAGCAGCTTCATCGCCGGCCCCACCGGATCGACGTCGTCCCAGAGGCCGACCGCGAAGACGAGCGCCGCTCCCGAGATGATGGGGAGCAGGCTGCGCGGGTCTGGCCTCGGGCCACCCGTCGCGTGCGCGTCGATGATGACGGCGACGCCGAGCGTCACGGCCAGTGCCAGCGCGATGGCGACGCCGCCCACCCGCGGCACGGGGCTCGTGTGAACCTTGCGCCCGCCCGGCACGTCCATGAGGCCCAGCCGATGGCTGGCGACGACGATGCGCGGCGTAATTATGAGCGCGCCGATGAGGGCCGTGAGGAAGAGCGTGAGGAAAACTACCATCGGCTCTGCATGAGTTGTTCGCAGTCGCGCACGATCACATCCGCGGCTTCCGGGCGCGCCATGACACGCGCGGCGGCGGACATCGCCTGCCATGCCGCGGGGTCCCGAAGAACCGGCTCCATCAGCGCCGCCACCTTCTCGAGGTTCCAATCACGCTCGCGTATCCAGAGTGCGGCACCGCGTCCGGCAAAGGCAGCCGCGTTGGCGGATTGGTGATCGGCTGCCGCATCCGCCAGCGGCACGAGCAGCGATGGCGCTCCAGCCATCGCCAGATCGGCCAGCGTCCCTGCGCCCGCGCGCGCAATGATCATATCGGCCCAGTCGTAGGCGTCGGGGACATCCTCCAGAAACGGCACAACGTGAGCATCGATGTGCAGATCCGCGTAGTGGCGCGCGAGCGCCCGCGAATCCATCGAGGTCATCTGATGACGGATGATGACCTGGACTCCGGCGTCCCGCATCCGTGCGACCAGCGGCGGGACGTGCACCGCGAGGAACTCGTCGCCACGCGAGCCGCTGGTCACCAGGAGCCGGCGAGGCCGATCGGGCGGCGGTGGCGTGCGATCGTGCAGTAGCCGGCGTCGCGAGGCGAGGAGCGGCAGGCCGGTGTTGATCGCGAGCCCCTCGGGAAAGCCGCGCGCGGCCTGGTCGAACATCACGTAGGCGCGCTCGGCCACGCGACCGAGCAGTCTGTTCGCGAGCCCTGGAAACGCGTTCGGTTCGACGATCGCCGTGTGCAGGCCCAGGCTGCGTGCGGCGAGCAGCGCACCGCCCGACCCGTAGCCGCCAGTGCCGATGACGAGCCTGACGCCAAGGCGCTGCAGCAACCCTCGGGCCCGGGTGAAGGTCGGCGCCACCCGCAGGGCGCCCATGACGCGCGCGGCCGGGCTCACACGTACGAGGGGAGTGGCAGGGAGGATGTGGAGAGAATAGGCGGTGGACGGAATCAGGCGGCGCGCCGAGCCGCCGGCGCCGGCGAGGAACGAGACCTCGACGTCTCCCCAGGCCTCTCTGTACGCGTCCGCGATCGCTACCGCCGGCAGCACGTGACCGGCAGTGTCGCCGACGGCCATCGCGATCCGCCGTGTCATAATCGACGCGCTAGCAGCCCGGGGTGAAACCTCGGCGTCGCACCGAGACGGGCGAGGCGCCGCGCGGGCAAGGCGCGACGACCGAGAATACCGGAAGTATTTGAAGGAGGAGCAACGCAGCCCCCGAGGATGCATCGCCCGTCGAATGCAGCCGGGGTTTTGCCACGGGCTGCTAGCCTACCATGCGAGCCGCCGTCGTCGTGCTGGGCGACCTCGGACGCAGCCCGCGCATGCTGTTCCACGCCCGCGCGCTCGCTGCCGAACACCTCGACGTCGACCTCGTCGGCACGTCAGGCGCCGCGCTGCCGTCGTTCATCAGCGGCAATCCGCGCATCACGGTTCACACGATCCTGGACTCGGCTTCGCGCGGGCACGCGGCGCGATCTCGTGTGGGCTACGTCGCGGCGGCAGTGCTGCGAGGCGTGCGGCTCCTGGCGTCGCTGACGGCGCTCCTGCTCTGGCGCGTGCCGAGGCCGGACGTGATCCTGGTGCAGAACCCGCCCGGCGCGCCGACGCTGGCCGTGGCGTGGCTGGCCGCCCGCGTACGATCGGCGCGACTCGTCGTCGACTGGCACAACACGACGAGCGCGATGCTCGCAATGCGGCTCGGCGCATCGCATGTTCTGGTTCGGGCGATCGGCTGGTACGAAGGCGCGTTCGGCCGCGCGGCCAACGTGAATCTCTTCGTGTCGTCGCACATGAAGGATGCGCTCGGTGCACGGTGGCGGTTCGGCGGGATTGTGTTCCGGGATCAACCGGCCGACACGTTTGCGCCGAGTGCCGGCGAGGCGCGCGAACGCGTGCGCGCGGATCTCGTCGCGCGGTTCGGCCGATCGGAGGAACGCGAGCCTGTGCTGCTGATCAGCCCGACGAGCTGGACCGCCGACGAGAAGCTGGACCTGCTGCTCGACGCGCTCGTCGAGTACAACGCCGCGGTCGAGCACGACGCCGAGGCAGGCGGGCTGCCGCCGGTCCTCGCGCTCATCACCGGCAGCGGGCCGATGAAGCGGGCCTTCGAGGATCGCGTGTCGGTGACGCCGCTCGCCCACGTGACGATCCGCACCGCCTGGCTGGAAGCCGAGGACTATCCGCGCGCGATGGCTGCGGCCGATCTCGGGATGTGCTTCCACACGTCCGCCTCCGGCCTCGACCTGCCGATGAAGATCGCCGACATGTTCGGCGCGGGCATCCCCGTGTGCGCGTTCGACTACGGGCCGTGCCTGCAGGAAGTCGTCCGGCCGGGCGTCAACGGCGTCCTGTTCATCACCGCGGAGGACTGCTGCGCGCGCCTCTCAGAGCTGTTGCGCGGCTTCCCTGATTCCAGCCACACGCTTCGCACGCTGGCGGACGGCGTCCGCCGATCCTCGGGCCCGACATGGGGCGAGGCCTGGACGTCCACCGTCCGCGGCGCGGTTCTTCACATGTCACGGCAGAACTGAAGTTCTGCCACTGGCATCCTCACTCGGCGATTTCGGTCAGCGAACCCATGGCCGAGGCCTCGCGCGTCGAGTGCCGCCCGTTGGTCGACTCTTCACGCAGCACGTCGTACCCGGCACGCCGCGCGGCGATTGAATCGTACCTGTCGGGCCCAGTCTGAATCCCGACGCGCCGATAGAGCACGCGCAAATCCTCCGAGGACGTGACGTCGCGGGCCTCCGCCACCTCCACGGCGTGCTGCAGCTCGTGGCCGAGCAGCGCGACGAGCGCCGAAGGCGCGAGCGTTCGGTTCAAGTCGACGACCAGGTAACGCGACTCGTCGTGCGCCGCCAGGAAACGCAGCCGGCCGCCGATGTGCAGCGGCAGGTCCCAGCCGAGCCTGACGTAGACGATGACGTCCGACTGCTCGAGACGTGACACCAGGCGTTTGAAGGTCGGCGACTTCTCCAACCCCTTCGCCACCAGCCGATCGGCATCCTTCTCGAGCGGGCGGACGTGAGGATCGTGTGCGGACGGCCCGACAGCGTTCAACGTCTGCGCCTGTCCGGCGGCCAGCAGTCCCATCAGCAACGACATGACGACGAACATGAGTCCCCCTTTCGCGGTATGAACGGGGCGGCGCCGGGGGATTCGCCGCCGTGACGGGATGACGGATGGCTATGACGTGGAAACGAACCCGTCACACGACATGTTCGGGTTGAATACACGAAGGTGCCGTGCGGGCTGTCGCACCTGGCCGAGACATGCAGGGCGTAAAATGGATCGAGGCCGTAGCGGTTCGGGCGTCCGTAGTCGGTGAACACCTGTTCCATCAGCGCGGGCGGCTGTGTGTAGGGCACACCCATCGCGCCTTGACCCTCTTCCCCATCGAGCCCGAGCGGAAACATCGGGCTCGCCGACAGCGACGTCGCGAAAAACACGACACAGGCCACTCTCATGACACGACCTCCAGGTGCCCCAGGGGCGTCCAAGCGACCGGGGTCAACGCTGGACTGTGTCAGTTTAGAAAGAGGCCGGAAACAGGGCATCGGGGACGGTCCCCTATTTTGCGCGCGAGACTCCCCTATTGACGCCACGGATCGGTCGATGGTGACGTGTCCATGATGCTGCTCGAGCGCGAGGACGCGCTTCGGGAGCTGTCACGCGCGCTGACCGCGTCGCAGACCCGCGGGCAGTTCGCCTCCGTCTCGGGTGAGGCCGGCGTCGGCAAGACTGCGCTCGTCGCGGCCTTCGTGGCGCGGGAGCCGGGCGTCGTGCCCTTTCTCTGGGGAGCCTGCGAGGCGCTCGCTACGCCACGGCCCTTGGGCCCGCTTCTCGACATGGCCCATGACCTCGGGGGCGACCTTCCGGCACTCGTCGCCGCCGAGGCCGCGCGGCACCAGGTGTTCGCGGCGTTCGTTGCGGGCCTGGCCCGCCGCAAGGCTCCCGCACTCGTCGTCTTCGAGGACGTGCACTGGGCCGACGCGGCCACGCTCGATCTGCTGCGCTACGTCGGCCGGCGCGCGACGCGCATCCGCGCGCTGATCGTCCTCACATGGCGATCCGACGAAGTGGGCGCAGACCATCCGCTGAACCTGGTGCTCGGCGAGCTGCCGGCCGGATCCACGCATCGGCTCGCCCTGCGGCCGCTGTCGCTCGAATCGGTCGCTCAAATGGCAGGGGCCTCGCGCGACGCGAAGAAACTATTCGCGCTCACGGGCGGCAACCCGTTTTACGTCACCGAGCTGTTGCGGACCGATGGCGAGGCCGTGCCCGCCAGCGTACGCGACGCGATTCTCGCGCGGCGCGCCGCGCTGCCGATCGAGTCGCGCCGCCTCCTCGATCTCGTCTCCGTCGTCCCCGGGCGGACCGAGATCGAGATCGTGCGCGCGCACGTGACATCGGCCGACGAGGGACTGAAGAGCGCCGTGGACGTGGGGCTGCTCACCTTCGACGGACGGGCGGTCGCCTATCGGCACGAGCTGGCGCGGCTGGCGGTGCTCGAATCACTGCCGCGACAGCGCGTGCAGGAGCTGCATCGTCAGGTGCTCATCGAGCTGGCCGCGTCCTTCGACGGCGCCAGCGTGCTGGCGAGGCTGGTGCACCATGCGGCCGGCGCCGCCCAGCGTGACGCCGTGCAGAGCTCCGCGGCCGCGGCCGCGCGGCACGCATCGGCGATGGGAGCGCATGCCGAGGCCGCCGCGCACTATCGGACTGCGCTCGCGTGGGCGGAAGGCCTGGAGCCGTCGGCGCGCGCCGAGATTCTCGACCTGCTGGCATACGAGTGCTACATCGTCGGCGACATGCCGGCCGCGCGCGACGCGCGGATCGAGGCGCTCGGCCTGCGGCGATCGCTGAACCAGGCGGCGGAGATTGGCCGCGACCTGCGCTGGCTGTCGCGGTTGGCCTGGTTCCTCGGCGACTTCGACGGCGCGCGAGAGCGTGCGCTCGAAGCGCTGGAAGCCGTGCTGCCTCTCGGCGACGGAGAGGATCTGGCGTGGACGCTCAGCAACTGCGCGCAACTCCACATGCTGGCGCACGAACACGAGCCGTGCCTGGCCTTCGGCGAGCGGGCGATCGCCATGGCGCGTGCGATCGGCGCGGTGGACGTGCTCAGCCACGCGCTCAACAACGTCGGCACGAGCCGGGCGGTGGCCGGCGATCCACTCGGCTGGCCGCAGCTCGAGGAGAGCCTGACGCTCGCGCTCGAGCACGACCTGCACGAGCACGCGGCCCGCGCCTTCACCAACCTCGCCACGGTCGCCGTTCGCGACCGCGACTACGATGCCGCGGGGAAATGGCTCGATCGCGGCCTGCAATACACCACTGAGCGCGACATGGACTCGTGGGGGCTCTACCTGCTCGCCTCGCACGCGCGCCTGCAGGCCGAAACCGGCCGATGGGGTGAGGCCGAGTCCGAGGCGCAGTCCGTCATCGAGAGCCCGCGCGCCACGGCCGTGGCCAGGATACCGGCGCTGACGGTGCTCGGTCTGCTTCACGCGCGGCAGCGGAAGCCGGATGCTCAAGCACTGCTCGACGAAGCGCTGGCCCTGGCGGTGCCTACCGGCGAGTCGCAGCGTCTCGTGCCGGTCCGTGCGGCGCGCGCCGAACTGGCGTGGCTGCTCGGCAACACAGACGCTGTGCGCGCCGAAGCCGATGCCGGCCTGGCCGCTCTGACGCCGACCGACTCCTACTGGTATCGCGAGCGGCTGTCGCACCTGAAGTGGCGTGCCGAGGCTCGGCCGGGGCGGCCGGGGAAACGATCGAGGTTGGCGGCGAAGGGGCCGCATGGCATGAGCATGCGCGGGCAATGGCGCGCGGCCGCCGACGCGTGGGAGCGCCAGGGCTGTCCGTATGAACGCGCTGAAGCGCTGGCGGACGGCGACATCCCGGCGATGGAAGAGGCGCTCCAGGTGTTCCTCACGCTCGGCGCCGTGGCAGCGGCCGACCGCGTGCGCCAGGACCTCCGGCGCGCCGGCGTCACGCGCTTCCCCCGCGGCCCGCGCGCGAGCACGCGCGCCCATCCGGCGGGATTGACGCGGCGTGAAGTGGAAATCCTGGGCCTGCTCGCCCGCGGCCTGAGCAACCCCGCGATCGGCGAGCAGCTCTTCGTCTCGGCGAAGACCGTGGAGCACCACGTCTCGTCGATC
>Ga0310810_10006224_pt1 | contig 13462 bp, 13 predicted proteins | sample NCmetagenome_FD_207641 | JGI IMG/M metagenome (GOLD analysis project Ga0310810, IMG submission 207641) | Soil microbial communities from experimental microcosm in Duke University, North Carolina, United States - NC | ecosystem: Engineered > Artificial ecosystem > Soil microcosm > Unclassified ... | reverse complement strand
TGAAACGGATTACGAGCGAGCCTTGGTTGGTATGGCAGTTCTTCAACTAGAGCGAAATGGCGCGCTCTTCCGAGTGCACGGACTAGTACGCTAGAAATCTGCTTGACACCGCCGGCATTGTCAGAGAGGCGATGTTACGCCAACTACGCGACCATCTCGCTGCCGACCCACAGTGCCAACATGAGGAAGCTGGCCAAACACAACTGCCATCTGCCCACATACGCGAGAAATGATGAAATTAGGACGAGCAAGGAGACGAGCAAAAAGATGTCTGCGAGTCTGGTAGTCATGTAGTGCGAACCGAACCCGCCGATCTGCCCCGTGAAAACAAGTGCGATGAACAGAAGCCAATTTGCCAGAACCGCGACGGCGGTAACGAGTGGCCATATCGCTTTCCAGCCGACCGGACCCTGCCTCCGTCTCCATGATCGCAGGGCGAGACCCGCAAGAAACGGCGGAGACAGCAGCCATACCCCTGCGATGCTCACGCGAATCACCGACGCAGCGTGCAATGCCATGATAAGAAACTACGCCCGATTGTGGCTCTAATTCCAGTCAACTGTTGTAAACAGGCGATTACACTCATTGACCCCCGGAGGAGTGGCTGGGGGCGTAGTTGGCTTCGAGTTCACTGTGCCGAATTGACCATTTTTCTTCTGCGGATTGCTGCATTATCAACAACCATGAGCCCAGAAGCCTGCTCTTACGTCGATTGCCCGATTTGAGCGGGGCGGGGGCGAGCCTAAGGTTGCACCGCACACAAGACGACGAAGAGCGAGGGCCAATTGAAAATCGCTACAAAATAAGGAGATCCATGAAGAGAACCTGGTTGTGGTGTTTAATCGCATTGCTCTCAGTCGGGAACGCCGCATGGTCGCAAGATAGTAGCGGCGGCACCGAGAAGGCTGTCACAGCACTGGAACAACAATGGCTTCAGTCCCAAAAGACAAATAATCCTGACTTGGTAGCCCCGCTACTAGCCGACAAGTTCATAACCACCGGCAGCGATGGAAAAGTCAACAACAAGGCCGAATCGCTGGCAACAGCGAAAGCGACCAAATATACCAGCGTCGATTACGACGACATGAAGGTAACAGTATTTGGTGATACGGCAATCGCCACGGGAGGCTTCAAAGGTAAGGGCACCGATCCTTCGGGAAAACCTCTTGACGTTGCTGAGCGTTTTACCGATACATGGGTGAAGATGCCTAACGGTCAATGGCAGTGTGTTGCGAGTCATGTGTCGTCGGTAAGAAAGATGTGACTTAAGGGCGAAGCACGGAATCGAAGTGGCCGCCTCTTTATGGCGGCCTTTTTATTTCTGAGAACATGGAGGAGATCCCAATGACTGGGTGTGGGTTGGTTGGTACTTAATGTAATCAGGCGTTAGCACTCATTGACCCAGGGCTGCCCCGAAATGAGGTCTTGATTGCTATTGATCCCATGACAATGTCGGCTCCCTAGACCCGAGTAGACTTTGGTGGTGCCAACCAACCAAAAGGCCCGGGAGAAAGGAGCCGAACAATGATCATTATAGATTCTCTCTTGATGTCAAAGCCTTAAAGCCTTTTTCTCTCTAGGAGAGGTGCGGAGAACCTCTCTCTTTTTCGGGTCGCTCAAGCGCAAGCGGTAATGGCATGGACGGCCACCTGCACCGTGCACAGCTTGGAGCCAGCCGTTGTCAGTGATGCATCATAATCTAGAATCTGGTGCGTTCCCTCGACGCGCGTCAGTCTATTCTTTTGACAAATAAGTTACACAATCCGCGCATCCGTTCTGCCCGCCTCTAAGTCAAATCAGCAAACGTGCTGAAGGCATTCTCCAAAAATACGCCGTGGCCCCTGGAGTAGGGAGTAAGACACAACAAGCCACCTTGGAGCGAGCCTGATTCAGATTGCCATGGGGTGTGGTTGAACCGATGGAACGGGCACGCTCGAAGATCGACAGAATAGCAGGACCTATAACTCAACAATTAAGGAGAATCATGAAGAACAAAAAACTGAATAGAATTATGCGCCTGCTAGTAGGTTCCAAGGGGGCGGTACTAGCACTCGGGCTCCTGGTCGCGACGCCCCTATGGTCGGCAGACTTTTCGTTCACAAACGGTAATCCCGACGGCCTCATGGGCGCGGCGTCGCGCCGTGCCAGCCCCGGGAAACTCGAAACGGAGACGGCTGACGACTTCACCCTGGACCAGACCACGTTCATCAGCCGGGCCACAATTGTCGGGTTAGTGCCGTCGGGAACCCAGGCGCACGACATCAAGGAAGTTGAGGTCGAAGTGTATCACGTCTTCCCGCTCGACTCGGCCAACCCGCCCTCCGGCAAGGTGCCCTCGCGGGCCAACTCGCCCTCTGACGTCGAAATCGGCACCGCCACGCGTGCCGGAAGTCCCGGGACGCTCACATTCTCCACAAACGTGCTGAATTCGAACTTCGGTGTCGGCAACACCGTGGTGAACAATCTCAAGGTTGCTACGGCCCCTCCCGGCGGGGAAGGTTCAACGGCGGGTGAACAAGTGGAGATCGCGATCACGTTCACTAGCCCCATCATTTTGCCGGCAGGCCACTATTTCTTCCGCCCGGAGGTTCTGCTGACCAGTGGAGATTTCCTCTACTTGTCTGCGCCGAAAGTGATTCCGGCGCCAAAAGATCTGCAGGCTTGGATCCGCAACTCCAACCTGGCCCCGGACTGGCTGCGAATCGGCACGGACATCGTCGGCGGAACCCCAGCACCCCAGTTTAATATGACGTTTTCCCTCGCTGGTGAGACGGTCCCCGAGGCCGGAACGCCCGGAGAGGCGAACTGTAAAGGCAAGAGCATCTCTGCGTTATCGCAGCAGTTTGGCACTATCGATGATGCTACTTCGGCCCTCGGATTCTCGAGCGTGGCGGCGCTGCAAGACGGAGTCAACCTGTTTTGCCGGCCCTAGCCGCAGAGATCAGCACGCCGTTTAATGCGACCGGTAGCGCGGGCCCGCGAGGGCCTGCGCCCGGTTAGTTCTGCACGGCCCGCAGCATCGTCACTCCCCATCATGCATAGAGTGAATCCCGCTCTGCAATCTTGCGAATTAGATCATCGGCTTCCGGACCAGAATGCCCGTCTGCGGATGGTCACCCGGTTTTTCTTTTGGCATAAGCCGCTGCTCCAACAAGCGAAGTACAACCCGGATGTTAGGCGAAATTCTATCCTAGGCCAATACCCTGGATTGTCGCAGTAGTTGACGAAACCAGGCTATTGCACTCAGAACGGCAGGGTGAGGCTACTGGAGATCACTAGGCTCCAAGAAGGTATTCCTTTTGAGATGGCAAGACGGAAAGAATCCTCGCTTTGCAGTTCAATGACTTACCGAGGGTGGAAAGCGAACCCTTTCTTGACGGTATTCGGAACGACGGGTCTGGGCCCGTCTCATGGTTACCGAGCGCTGAATGCCATTGCTAAGGCTGAACTTCGATATTACAGGCCGGAGAAAACAGATTTTGCTGGCTTTTTAGGGCGGGCCTGGGCGGGCTGCGGAGGCGCGGGGGACGTTTTAAGACAGCGGCTTCATTGCTACTGTTATAGGAGAGCCTGCTTGTGTAAGAGCTCGGATGGCTCGCCTGTCCGTCGCGTCGGCGCGATTGTGAGACGACAGTCCACTACTGAGATATTGTCTACCCTGAACAACCGCTTCCACGGCGGTCAGTAACTCTTTTCCCGCATCCCATTTAACGACGTAGCCCAGCGCACCCAGAGCGAGAGCTTCCTGTACCAAATCGGCAGAAGATTCTTGGCTCACAAACAGTATTTTGGAGTTGGGTGAGAGCTGGAGGATTTGTCGAGCGACTTCAATTCCGTTTAGCGACGGAAGCCCGATGTCGAGCAGAATCAAGTCCGGTCGCAATTTGCCCGCTTTCTGAAGCGCTTGTAGTCCGTCAGTTTCCTCGCCGACGATCTTCATTCTTTCAGCAAGCGTTGAACAGATAAATTTGCGAAAGTTCTCCGAATCCTCGACCACGAGAACCCGGATTGATGATGTTTCCAAGGAGCCGCCCTTTTACAACGTCAACCCGACTCTGAGACTCTAGTTGCCGGTTGTATCCAGAATCCTACATTCCGCAATTCAGGTCGTTGCGCAAGCGCACGGATAAATTCATGGAGTGCCTCATCCAGCCATTGCCCGATATCCGTCAGTTTTCAAAGGAACGCGAGCGCGGATCGTAGTGCCGGCCCCAGGTTGCGATTTCACTGAAAGCTCGCCGTGCACCAATAACAACCTTTCACGCATGCTAATCAATCCCAGGCCGTGGCGAGTGAAAGCATCTTGTTCTTCAAAGCCATTTCCAGTGTCTGCCACTGTAAGGTCGATCGACTCTTCTGTGCCCTGGAGATCCACCGTGAAGCTCCGAACACCGCTGTGCTTCACGGCATTCTGCAGCCCCTCTTGTAAAACTCGGAACAAACATAGCGAAACTTCCTTCGAGAGGCTGCGTGGTATACCTGCTTGTTCGAACACAATTTCCACCTTATTTTTTTCGGAGAGCTCTTTGCAAAAGCTCTTGGCCGCGCTGGCTAGGCCAAGGTAATCGAGTTTCGAAGAATGCAACCGGTGGGATAGTCCCTGCACATCCTGGCCAAGTTCTCTGATACGTTCCTGCGTATGGCGAACTAGCTCAATGACTTCATCACTGGTAGAAGCCTTCTGGTTCCATCGATCTAGTTCGATCGCTAACAACGCTAGGCGTTGATTGATGTCATCGTGAAGCTCTCTTCCAATCCAGGTGCGCTCCGTTTCATGCGCCTCAATCAGCCTCCGCCCAATGGTGGCAAGACTCTCCTCTGCGAGCTTCCGTTCCGTGATGTCTATGCAAGAGCCGATGTAGCCAGCGAAAGTACCATTCTGGTCAAATCTTGGTACACCATTGTCGAGAACCCAGCGATACTCTCCATCCTTTCGCCGCACCCGGTAATGCATTTCAAACGACTCTCTTCGGTTGAATGCTTCTTTGTAGATTTGCAGACAGAGGTTCGAATCGTCCGGATGAACTGCTTCCACCCAACCGTCGCCAAGTTCCGTCTCAAGTGGGCGGCCTGTGAAGTCCAACCAGGTCTTGTTGACATAGCTGAATTTTCGGTCCGTCCCGGCCGTCCAGATCATTACAGGTGCGGTATTTGCAACCAGACGGAAACGCCCCTCGCTCTCGCGCAGCCGGGTTTCTGCACGTTTTGCCCTTGCCCTCAGCCATACCAGCCCGAAAATTAGTAGCGTTTCAGCCAAGATCAGAACAACGCCGCCGATCATGTACCACTTGTAGGATTCCCAGACGCTGGCCTCGCGAAACCGCACGACCGTTCCCGCAGGCAACCGCTTCTCGTCGAGTCCCCAGCGCCGCAGTTGCCTCCAGTCGACCATGGGAACAGTTGACTTGCTCTCCTGGACAGGGAGATCCTGAAGCCGCTCTCCCCGCAAAAGGCGGAGGGCAATCTGGGCGGTCTCGAGGCCTAGAATTTCGGGATCGAAAACAACCCCACCAACAATTCCCAAACCAACATGGGTGGCAGTCTGGTTGTAGACGGGAACCCGTGCCTCTTTTGCGATCCGAGCGAGCACCTCATGGGTAAGTAATTTGTTTCCCGCTGAATCTTCGTACATGGAAATAAACAAAATCACCGTTCCGTCGGGAACCCGTGCAGCGGTTCTCACGACGTCCTGCACGCTACCGGCATCCATATAGATCAACTTCACCCTTTTCTCAAGCCTATCGAGCTGGCGTCGAGCTTCGAACTGGCGCCATCGGTCGGTGTCAGAGGCCCCGGAAATAACGAGTATTTCTCGGGTCCCAGGTTGCAAGCGGAGTATAAGTTCTACGGTTCTGCTTAGGTCAACCTTGGCGAGCGTGCCCGTAATGAGTCGCCCTGGTTCCCAATCGCGAAGGGCGTCCGAGTCTCCGTAGACGACGATGGGGACGCCCGGAAACAGTTCATCGCCATAAATGCGCATGAAATTGACTGCTGGCCGGGCGACCGCAATGATCAAGCTGAGTTTTCTTTTCGCATATCTACGGCGGAGAAAATCGTGAACTGCGATTTGGACCTCACCTTCCGGCCATCTCGCGGTATCGAGAAATTCTGCGTAGAAGTCCAGACGCGGGCCTAGTTCTCGTTCTAAAGTTGATCGTATGATCTCATCAACTATGACATTGGAAGGTAAGTCCGGCCTGCTGCCATATAGAGCCAACACCGCCTTTTGGGGTTCAGCGGCAGGCGCATCCGCCGCAAAACCAGAAAGAGACAAGACGATCACCAGGGGAACGAGCGACCGAATGCAAAGCTTCCTTTGTTTTTGATAAAGATACATGCTAGAACTCCACACGTGAGGCAACTTGGAAAGCTCTCGGACCGCCGGTTCCGAATGCCTGTCCGGCACGTGCACTTGGCTGAGCGTAATTTGGTTGATTCAGCACACTGCTATAGCCAGTCAGATTTGCGACGTTAAAAAGATTGAAGACCTCGCCAATCAGGAACAATGTCACCTTTTCTTTAATATTGAACTTTCTAGACAAACGGACGTCCTGCGAGATGAAGCTGTCGCCTGGTGAAATCTTTCCAGGCAGCACGATCGGGCTGATGATCTGATTAAATGGCGTGCGTGGCCTAATCACGCTTTGCGTGCCATCGGGATTGGTAATAATTCTCGTACCCGCTTTAACCGTCGCGTTGTATTGCGCCACGAGAGCTCGCAATTTGGATTGACTGAGACCCTGTCCGAGCAGGTTGTGACCGTTGATTCCCGGTAGCAAGGTTGTGCTGATGCCGTCGCCGTCAAGGTCCAGTCCCGATAATGTGGTGTCGAGCGGAGGCGCACTGTCAGTCTCCGAAATAAAGGCTACCGTCCACGCCTTCAACAAACCGCGCAGAATCCGCGATTGAGCATGCACATCCGGGATTTCGTACACGCCACTGACGATCAGTGTGTGCCTTGGTGTGCCGACATTTCCGTAATCGAGGGCGCGATTATTGTATTGCGTGACCGCAACGAAACCGGTGTTCTTAGATAACGCATAACTGCCAGCGAACTGCAGTCGCGAAGAGAATCGCTTGTCCAGTTGTACCTGGAGTGCTTGATAACGGTAATTCGCATCACCGCCATAGACCGTGATGGCTCCAGTAGAACATTGGTCTTGGGGGTTAAGTGCCGCAGCTTGCGCCGGTGTGCAGAGAGGAATTACAGGATCGCGGACAAAAGAAACAACACCTGTATTTGGATCCACCCCGGTGACGTGCGGGCGATTGAACTGGTTTCGATCCACTGAAAACACCCCCTGAAAGCCGCCCATGTGCACGTAACGCCGCATGACATAGTCAGCATTCAAAGTTAGGCTGGGCGTCAGTTCCTGTTGGATCCCCGCATTCAAGTGAATTGCGTAGGCCGTCGTGTGATCAGGACCGAACAGCTGATCAGCCTGTTTGATGACTTGGACCGTGCTCACCGTTGGGTCGGTTCCATTGCCCACCTTAGACGCTAGCGTGGAACGTAGCTCCGGGAGGAGCGGAAGCAGATCTTGCCCACGAAAAGCCGTGGGCGTGCTTAGAAAACTAAGTCCGACGACTGAACCGTCGACCGGAACGCGTTCGTTGCCGGACGGTCCGAGCCCGCCACGCTCGAGAAGGGGAACAAAAAAAGAGACTTTGTCGTGATAGATCCCGCCGCCGCCACGTACTACCGTTTTGCCCTTATTTTGCACATTCCAGGCTAGGCCAGCCGTAGGATCGATCACACTGGCGCCGCGATGCGGTGGTCGCAAGTCCCCACCGAATATGGGGGCGAGATAAGCGGGTCGTTTCAGATCCTGGTTATAGATGTTTGTCTGATAGGAGTAGGCTGCTCCGAAAGTCAGAGTCAAGCCACGCCGCACTGACCACGAATCCTGCGCATGAAATCGCCACAAATTGCTGTGAGATCTGCTATCCGAGTGGTATGGTCCGGGGAAACTAGTGTTTCCAATTCCCGTTACGAAGCTGCGTAATGGCAGTTGCAGAATGTCTTCCAGCGTGGGAGGAGGCGCTGTGGGATCTCTCAAGCTGGCAGGCAAAGCGTTGTAAAGCGAAGGTGATTGCAGCAGGTTGGTCGGTCCCCACAAGGTGATTTGCGCCGGTTCATAGATCCCTCGGTAACCGTGCAGAGAAACATGCTCCCAGCCCGCGCCAAGGCGAAGCAGATGCCCGCTATGTTGCCAGGTTAGTATATCGAGCAGCTGGTTCGTAGTTGAGGATACGGCGAGCGGAGAGCTTGGACGATTCCCAATATGAAGCGCGGGATCGTCAAAGGGCAGGATCTCAGGTCCTCCCACACCAATGCAAACTACTGGATCCGCACAGTTCTGTGAGGTAACCGGATCAGCATGGCTGTGCAGATAACTATAGGCATAGCGCAGATCATTTACGATCCGCGAGTTAAGAACTGACGTTTCCCCGCCTGCAATCTGAAGAGCGGAATTGTGACTTGACACCCAATTCGAAGGCATGAAAATGCCTACAGAAGCCGGGGCTACGTTGTTGTTCTTGTCTTGGCTGACGCGGACGAATGCGCTGTTGGCGTTGTCAAGCTTGCCGTCAACTCGTAGATTGAACTGGTTGAACGTAAGCGGGCTGGGATACACTACGTCGAGCTTGGAAAAGATGGGGTGATTGTTCTGTACTGCAAGTGCGGCGGTTTGCCAGTCGTGCTCAAAGTTCGTTAACCAGAAGATTCGGTCTTTTCTTAGAGGGCCACCAAGTCTGAAACCCAACTGCTTCCGCGCAAAAAATGGGTCTGGATGTTTGAGGTCTCGACGAAGGCCAGGATAGGCGGCCATATTGTGATCTCGATAGAAGAAGAACGCGGCGCCGTGGAGATCATCAGTGCCATGGCGAGTAACGATGTTGACCCCGCCAGCGCCACTCATGGCTGATGCAGGATCGAAGCTAAATCGCTCGACTTGAAATTCCTGCACGGTTTCTTGCGAGAAGTTCTGAGCTGTTCCTCCATTCATGCGATCATTCACTGTGACCCCATCGACCGAAACCTGCGTCAGCAGGTACTGAGCTCCCGCTATGGAAACACGCGAATAGTTGTTGGCGAAGGCGCCGGGATTTGACACTAGTGTCACGCTTACGCCGGACTCAAGGCGCGCTAGCTCAAGAAAGTTGCGACCATTAAGCGGAAGGTTCTGAATTTGAACCTGACTCACACTGCCGTTTACGGCAAACTCGCTGGTGTTTATGCCAGCTGTTTCAACGCTTACTAGGACTCGTTCGTGGACTGATCCCGGATGCAGCTGAAAATTAACCGTCAATTGGTCCCCGACAAGCAGCCTGACATTCTGCACCTCGGTATTGAAGCCAGGGGCAGAAGCCTCGATCTCGTAATCGCCAGGCTCGAGATTGGTTATGTAGTATTGGCCGTTAACATTTGTCCCCACGGCCCGCCCGTCCCCAAACTGCGGCTGCCTGACTCGCAGAGTCGTCTTCCTCACGACAGCGCCGGTAACATCCCTGACTACTCCTCGGATAGCTCCCTCTGGAGCTTGCGCCAGGAGAGGGTTCTGGAGCAGAACTAATAATGTAAAAACAAAGGGAAGCGCAGGAACGTAAAACCTTGAATGCAGGTAGCCGCATCGATCTTGAAAAAATCGCAGCTGAATCGAATTGGACATACGCGACTGTTTAGGGGGACCGTCACGCCACGGTTCCTCCTGTACGCCCTGTCAATTAGTTCAGGCTTCTTAGGGATGGCCATTCTCTGGTAAAACAGCGAGTCTAGGCTACTAGTAAGAGTCCCAGCGTGACACTGGCAGTTTTACTAGTCTCGGGGAACCGACGCTCGGGTCCGGGAGGAATGACTCGAAACACACAACATTCGGCGCAACCCCTTCAGTCCAATGTGGATAGTGCAACTCGCTCACCGGCCCACGCCAGCCTGGTACAAGCCTCGGACAGAACCATGGTTTACGCTAAAGGACCGGGTTGCTTGCCATTCCAGCAAATTCGGTGGCGCTGCAGCTGAAGAGGACAGTTTCCCAGGATGGATGCAGGTCAAACCGATCGGTATTAAGTCTACTGCGAAAATCCTACAAGTCGTGCTAGCGCCTGCAATGCCCCGGATGCGGGCAGTAGCCCTGCCGGATCCGGCCCGCATACCAACGCGAGACGCCAATTCGTGATCGAATCGCAGAGCTTTGTATGTTCGCAGGTAGCGGCTGAATTTGTTTAGAGAACACTTCGTTGGTAAGCCAAGCTGGTTGGCCCGATGCGTCCCATTCCGAGCACGTCTTTGCATGCCTTCTCTGCTCGGCAAGGATCTCGTCGGGTAATAGGTGTAGTCCCGACGCATGGCTAATTCTTAGCCCTTTTTGCGTGGTGGGGAGGTGAGTATATTCTCGATTTCAGCCAAGCGCCTAATGGCGAGCCGAATGACCTGAATCATACCGAGTCCCAGTTTGTCTTGCAGACCGGCGATGACATGGTGATCAGACTCCGTAAATCGAACAGTTGTGGATTTGAGCTTGTCATTCTTCATTCCTGTTTCTTTCTACCACCCTATAAATTGCGTGTCATTGCCGAGGAGCAATGAAGGAAGAAAGACAGCTAATCGGTATCGTAGCGGTATCGCCTGTCAAAGAATTTTCACTGATTTTCACTGCAACCAACAGACATGATGTAGAAATGTTCATTGTGCCGCGAGAGCAACCCTCCCCCGCTTGAGAGCACACACTTCCCATGAAGGAATGCGTTTGACAACCTATTTCCCGCAGTAGCCCGTTCGGGCCATGTGCCTTCGATAATTAAAACGATTGAATTGACGCTAAACATTGCCTTCGCGCAACGAACAACCTAAACCCGTTGTGCGATCCTTCTGGCTTTTGGATTCAGCAACCTGTTGGTGACTTCGGAGCTCCATTAGATTCGACGGAGGCTGCTTGGCTACATCCTCGATCCGCGTTCTTGTAGTAGATGATTCCGAACCTTTTCGGCGGGTCATCTGTTCGATCCTTCAGAACAAACTGGAATTCCGAACCATCGTCGAAGCGTCGGATGGAGTGGAGGCGATCGAACTGGCGCAAGCACTACAACCGGACTTGATCCTGCTGGATATTGGACTCCCGAAGCTCAATGGAATCGAAGCGGCGCGGGGAATCCGTAAGCTTGCCCCGCGATCGAAAATCCTATTTGTCAGCCAAGAATCTTCCGTGGAGGTCGTGCAAGCAGCTTTCAGCCTAGGTGCTTCGGGCTACGTCGTAAAAATGGATGCGGGACGCGAACTACCGACCGCTGTGAAAGCTGTTCTTCGGGGCGAGAGGTTTGTCAGGATCAGATTTGCGGGCCACGGTTTCACCGAAGCTTCGGATGCACCAACCCCCGGAAGCGCCCGAGGCAATAGGGTTTCCCCATTCCTGCAACGGCAAAACATAGGGATCGCCCGCCGCCACGAAGCGGGGTTCTATTCTGACGATGCAAGTCTTCTGGATGGCTTCACTCAGTTCATCGGGGCCGCTCTTAGGGCCGAGAAAGCAGTGATCGTTGTCGCGACCGAGTTACACCGGGGCAGTCTTCTACCGAGATTGCAGGCTCATGGCTTGGATATTGGTGCCGCGATTGAGCAGGGGAGATACATCTCGTTGGATGCTGGCGACACGCTCTCGACATTCATGGTCAACGATCAGCCTGATCCGGTTCGATTCTTGAAGGTCACTCGCGATCTCGTCTTGGCAGCGGCTAAGGCTGCGAAAGGGGAGCACCCTAGCGTTGCGGCGTGCGGAGAATGTGCGCCTCTCCTGTGGGCGCAAGGTAATGCAGAGGCGGCGATTCGCGTCGAAGACCTCTGGAACGAGATAGCCAAGACATACTATGTGGACATTCTGTGTGGGTATCCACTGGGCAGCTTTTACTCTGAGCAAGACAGCCACATTTTCCAACGAATCTGTGCACAACATTCAGCCGTTCACTCCGGGTGAAAGCGAGTAGCTCGTCTCAGTGGAGCCCCATAATCCTTGGCCCATTTTCTTCTTTCACAGAGGCCTGCGATAACAAAAACTCCCCAAGGTCCCATGGGTTTGAGGATCGCCCAAATGAAACCTGTATACCGCATCACAACATGCTTGATCGCGTCGAGGAAAGTCATCGCCGTATCACTAGATCCGTACCAAGCTTTGGATGCTGGTACTGTTGCGGAATGCTAAAGGCCTCCGGCCAGTTCCCCCAGGCGTCGACTTAACAGTCCCTTGAAATCCAGGTTCGAAAGCAGAAAAGATGATTTTCTGAGCCATCGACTAGACGCCGCACGGCTGGCAAAAATGGGGAAGTGCGATCTGGAGACAAATGCAGTTCTGGCTGAAGGAGTGGCGGCCGGGGCCTGACGGGCCGTTCAGCCCTCATTCTTCCGGATCAGATTTCGCCAGGAAGCCCTCCAACCGAGGCGCAGGTTTCCCCAAGTCCGTTCTCAGTCATATTTATTTTCGCTAAGCGTGCGGTATCTGCCCCGGGGAAATCAGTTCGCCCAATAAAAAGCGGGCCCCGACGCAATGGAATTCCCGGCAAATTCGCGGTTTTCACCTCCCCCACGTGACGTTTTGGAAGAAACTCACGCTAGGTTTCCGCCCCGGAAGATCCGGAGCTTGGGTGCGATTTGCATCCGCTATTTACGCGAATCAATAGCTGCGCCGAAATCGAAATGTGAGAAGCGGGAGCGGAACCAACCTGCCGGCGCTCCGGCCTTCCCTTGCTCCGGCGTCCCTGAAAGCACCGGATTAGACAAATTCCTTAATTAAAACCAACCGTTCGCCCTGGCTACCACATCGAAAGCGTTGCTGTGGCCAAAGATTCGTCGAGTTGGCCGAATAGCTTGAGAGCTGCAGTGGAGGCGTCCGACCCTCTTTAGCCCGTTCTGTGCCTGTCGGATAAAAACAACCTTTTGTATTGACCGGAGAAAGCGGATCCATGAGGTATTTGTGCGTTTTATTTTTGTTCTCGTTAATGATAGGCAGCATTTACGTGGTTGGTTGCGGCGGCACCAGCGGACAAAGTGGACAGCCCTCAACTCCACCCCCGCCCCCCCCACCGCCGCCGCCTCCTCCGTCCATCGATGGAGTTCTCCGCTATAAGGGCGACCTCGCGGGCACGGGTGCGAACCTCAGCGAGACCACTCTTACCACCGCCAATGTAAACGTCACCAGCTTTGGAAGACTTTCAAGGTCGACGCATCTGGATGGCTCCATTTACACCCAACCGCTATTCGTAAGAAACCTGGCCATCGCGGGCGGGACGCACAACGTTATTTTCCTGGGCACGGAGAACGACAGCGTCTATGCGCTGGATGCAGACGATCCGGCGAAAGTTTTATGGAAGCGCAGCTTCATTGATCCTGCGAACGGAATTACACCTGCCGATGGCAGCTTTGGCGGACGCACCGGCATAGGGCCGGTGGTCGGAGTCACCGGGACACCGG
>Ga0310810_10006223_pt1 | contig 13464 bp, 13 predicted proteins | sample NCmetagenome_FD_207641 | JGI IMG/M metagenome (GOLD analysis project Ga0310810, IMG submission 207641) | Soil microbial communities from experimental microcosm in Duke University, North Carolina, United States - NC | ecosystem: Engineered > Artificial ecosystem > Soil microcosm > Unclassified ... | reverse complement strand
GAAGTCACGACATTTCGCGACGGGAGGCGCGGCCGATCGGGGCGAGCCGCGAGTGCGGCATTAACTCCGAATTGCTGAAGCGCACGAAACCAGCCGCGGCACAAAGCATGCACATCGCCCGGCATGACTTTCAACTGCATGTCCACACGCAACTGTCGAACACTCATCATGGCGGCGCTGCTTTCCGGGTTCTTCGCCGGCTCGGCAAGGGCCGATGGCCTCATCATTCCGTTCATCGGCGTCAACTTCGGCGGCGACAGTGGCGCCGAGTTTGGCGACTCCGTAGACGCGAGCCGCTTCAACTGGGGCGCCAGCTTCGCGTGGATGGGCGCCGGTGTCTTCGGTTTCGAGGGAGACTTCGGATACAGTCCCGATTTCTTCGGCAAGACCGACGTTGGCGGAAGCAGCGTGTTCACAGCGACCGGTAATGTGCTGCTGGGCATCCCCTTCGGCGGCCAGAAAGGCTTTGGTATTCGACCTTACGGCTTAGCGGGCATCGGAATGATGCACCCTGAGGGCGAGGCGTTCGACACCCTGTTCGAGGGCAACAACAAGGTGTCGTGGGACTTTGGTGGCGGTGTGCTGCTGTTCTTCGGGTCGCGCGCCGGCATCCGTGGCGATATTCGCTACTTCCGGACATTCGATTCCCTGGAGGTCCTCGGCGTCCAGCTCGAAAAGGGGCCAGGGGACCTCGACTTCACGCGGGGCTCGCTTGGGTTCGTGTTCAGATTCTGACGCGTGCTCACGCGTATTCGGGCGTGCAGTAAGCGACGCGCTTGATGTTCAACAGATGGATGATCGCGTATCGTCTTCCGCGACGGGTTCACGCCGAACCCGGAAATCGCGAAGGGAAGTTCAAGTAGGTCCTCTCGTCTCACAACCCGAAGACGACGATCTTCGCGCTCGCGGGAGACACGGGAAACACGCGCGACCGCGTGCCGGTGACGAACGCAACGTACTGTTTGCCGCCGACCGCGTAGGTGATGAGCCCGCCGCCGGGCGCGCCCGGCAGATCGGCGCGCCAGAGAATAGTCCCCGTTGCGGCGTCGAACGCGTACGCGTGCTTGTCCATGTCGCCCGCGAACACGAGCCCACCCTTGGTCGGCGTAATGCCGGATAACACGGGGGCACCAGCACGATAGCGCCATTTCACCTGGCCGCTGTCGGCGTCGACCGCCGTCAGCCACCCGGCCCACTCGAGATCCCGTACGCCAAACTGGGCGGTGAGCTGAGTGCCCGTCCACGCCTGACCGGACTTCTTGGCGAGCTCCGCGGGATCGAGCGTGACCGCCACGCACCAGTCCACGGTTCCGCTGTAGAAGAGATTCGTGTCGGGACTGTAGGCCGGCCCGTTCCACTCGGTCCCGCCGGCGGCGCCCGGACAGAAACGGGTTGGCTTGGTCGACAGCGCAACTTCGGCGTTCTCGCGAGTCGTCACGGCAGTGGCATACAGTTTCTTGTCCGTCGCCAGGTCGTAGACGTGGAGCAGTCCGTCTTTCGGCGCTCCAGCCACAACGCGCTTGCCGCCCTTTGTCGTGACGAGCACAGGCGCCGCAGAGAGATCCCAGTCGTGAAAATCAGCGGGCACGAGCGAGTAGTGATTTCGGTAGACGCCTGTCTTGGCGTCGAGCACCAGAACGGAGTTGGTGTACAGGTTGTCGCCAGGACGGACGTCGTTGGCGAAATCGGGACCGGGATTGCCTGTCGGAATGTACAAAAGGCCGCGTTGAACATCGATCGAGTAGGTGGACCATGTTCCGCCGCCGGTAATCGGGACTCCGCTTTCGTTGCCCCACGTGAGCTTCGCCTGCGCCTGCATCTTCTCGTTGCCGGGCTGCGCCGAGTCGGTCGGAACGGTGTAGGTTTCCCACGCGACCTTCCCGGTTCCAGCGTCCAGAGCGTACATCCGACCCTTCACGCCGTAGACATCGCTTCCAGCGGTGCCGACGAAGACGAGGCCGTTCCAGGCAATGGGAGCCGACGGAACGCTTTCGCCCTTCTCCCGATCCGCGATACGTGTCGTCCATAGTTTCTTTCCCGACTGCGCGTCGTAGGCGGCGACGGCGCCGTCGGACGTGCCGCGAAACAAGCGTCCGTCCAGATACCCGACGCCACGATTGACCGCCAACCCGACAGAAGGACCGTCTTCGCGAGTCCGCCATTTCAGCTGGCAGTTCTCTGCGTCGAGCGCGATGAGATCCTTATCCGTCGTGGCGTACAGCGTGCGGCCGATCATGATCGGGCCGGTCTGAAAATTCGTGTCGACTTGGAGGTCGTAGACGCACTGCTGCCGCAACGCGGACACATTGCTCCGGTCGATCTGATCGAGCGGCGCGTAGCGGTCCGAGGTGGGCGTGCGGTTGTAGCTCGGCCAGTCGGTGGCCGCAGTCTGCCCCTTGACCTGTTCGACGGACACGACCAGGACAAGTGCCGCCATGACGAAGATTGTGTAGCGGAGAATGTGAGCGCTCATCGATGTTCCTCGAAAGAGAACACGGTCTACGCGGGCGCGGAACTCACTCGTCCAGCGCAAAGACGAACAGTGAGAGGCCCGACACAGTTGCGACGTACTGACGATTGCCAACGCGATACGACATCGGGCCGCTGTTGATCGCCGCGCCGAGGTTTGTTTTCCAAAGCAGTGTGCCCGTACGCGCATCGAGCGCCTGGAAATAGCCTTCCCTTCCTCCGGTGAAGAGCAGATGCGACCTAGTCGTCAGGATTCCGCTGTCGGTCACGTCCGTCATGTTGAACTTCCACTTCTGGTCACCCGTCGCCGCGTCGAGAGCGATCACCGCGCCGTGGCCGGCCGCCTCGGTCCATGTGTTGATCGGCGCGCGCGCAAGGCCGGGTGCGCCTGGCACCGAACCGAAAGGTCGTGGACCTCCTCCTGTGAAGTTGCGTCCCTGGTTATATTCGACAGGCGACGGTCCATAGATGCTCGCGTAATCTTCCCACGCGGAGACGTAGAACAGATTCGTGAGCGGGCTGAACGACGGCGAATACCAGTTGGTGCCCCCCTGGTTGCCCGGATACGTGGGCTGGCCAGGCGGTTGCGGTGTCTGTATCGGCCGGCCGCGCTCGTCGAATTCGCTCATCCAGTTGACCTTCACGAACGGGCGGCCAAGCAGGAACCTCCCCGTCGCACGATCAAGCGCGTAGTAGTTGCCGTTGCGGTTGGCCCAGATGAGCGCGTTGATCCCGGTTCTGGCCCAGTTGTCGACCAGCACTGGAACCTGGACAGAGTCGTAGTCGTAGACATCGTGCGGCGTGAACTGGTAGTGCCATCGAAGCGTGCCCGTGTCGGCATCGAGCGCGACGACGGAGTCGGTGTAGAGGTTGTCTCCGGGCCGTTGTGCACCGGCGTAATCGGGGCCCACGTTGCCCACGCCCCAATACGTGAGATTGAGCTGCGGGTCGTAGGAGCCCGTCATCCAGATCGACCCGCCGCCGTGCTTCCACGCGTCGGGATCGCAGAACGTCCCGGACGCGGGAGGACAGGCTTCCCACGTCTCGTGGCCCTTCTCACCGGGTCCGGGAATCGTGTAGAAGCGCCACGCCTCCTTTCCGGTATTGGCGTCGTAGGCGGCGATGAAACCGCGGATTCCGTATTCTCCTCCGCCGACGCCGACGATCACTTTGTCTTTCACGACCAGCGGCGCGTGCGTAATCGAGTAACCCGCCGTCGTGCTCGCCACCTCGGTCTTCCAGATCTGACGCCCGCTTTTCGTCTCGATGGCGATCAGGTTCGCGTCGAGCGTGCCCATGAATAGTGTGTCGCCGAGAATCGCGACCCCCCGGTTGTTGGCACCGCAGCAGACGATGCGATCGGGATTGGGAGTGTAGCGATAGATCCAGAACGCGCGGCCGGTAATCGCATCGAGCGCGACGACGTCGTTGGGCCGCTGCGTGATGTACATGACGCCATCGACGACGAGCGGTGTCGTCTGCCAGTTGCCCGCGACCGGCGCCTGGTACACCCACTGCAGCTTCAGATTCTTGACGTTGGCGGGCGTGATCTGATCGAGAAGGCTGAAACGATGACTCTGGTAATTGCCGGAGTAGGTCAGCCAGTTTTGCGGCTCCGAATTCGCGGCAGTGAGGCGCTGGGATGTCACCTGTCCCTGTACGCGGAACGACAGCAGGCAGATGAGCGAGGCCACGCAACCGGCAAAGAGGCGTCGTTTCCGGGTCATCATGACTGCCCTTTCAGCGAAAGCAGGTAGCCGAGCAGGTCGGACAGCTCTTCTGAGCTGAGCGTGCCCTTGTAGGACGGCATCGGCGACGTTGTCACGATCGTGTATTCGCGCAGGTCGGTCTTCAGCACGGAGTGGAGCCGCTCACGGTCGTCCATGATCTGGATGCTGTAGGTGTCTTCGTTGAGACGCCGGCCGTTGATGACCGTCCCATCCTTGGTGACCAGACGCACCGGACGGTTGACCGGCATCATCTGGCTGGTTGGCTCGAGCAGCGATCGTTGAAGAGAACCGGCGCTGCGAAGCGATCCGATATCGGTCAGGTTGGGACCCACGTGCGAGCCAACACGGCCCACACGGTGGCACTTGGTGCACGCGCCCTTGCCTTCGAACACCGCCCGGCCACGAGCAACGTTGCCGCTCTTCACGGTGGCTGCGTCGAACGAGTTCATATTGCGAAGGTAGGCGATGATGCCCGCCATGTCGGTGTCATCGAGCGCAAACGGCGGCATCCCGGCGGCTGGCGAGCCGGCCCTGATGAAGCCTGCGAGATCGCGATCGGTGATCGCGTTGCGAAACTTACCGCTGCGCAGGTTGACGCCGCCGATCGCATCGCCTTGAGCGCCGTGGCAGGTGATGCAGCGCGCCGAGTAGAGGTTCGCGCCGTGTGCGATATCGACGTCGGGATATTGGCTGTCGTGGAGCTGAGCTCCTTGCGGCGATGCCATCGCCGTCGAGCCGACCGCCGTCACGAGGACCGCCACGAGGCAAATGATTTTCAGCATGGCGGTCACACTATCTGCGCCTGGCGGTGAGGCTGTCAAACGCGACTGGAGAGTCGAGTTGCGCGCAGCGGACGGGCCCTTCTGCGCGAAGGACGCTTTGTCGTCCACAGATGATCTGGCTTACGTCGCCGACAGGCTCGAGCGCCTCACTTCGATCTCGGAGTCGGATTGGAAACGGGACGGGGCGGCGGACAAGACCCGGTGTACGGGCGATCGTACGGCTGATACACCTCATACCTGGTGTCGGCAGGTCGTGGCTTCGCGTCTCTCGGCGTGAACCGCACACTGCCGCCGTCCGTGGTCGCCTGGCAGATCTGCACCTTTGCGTTGGTGACGATGGGCTGCAGCATGTATGAGCGCAGACTGTAGCCGCCCAGGTCGTCAAACACGCTGCATATAGGAAGCGTCGTGGTTTCGCGGTCGATGAACCAGTTGCCGCGCCCGCCCTGCTCGTAGGGAACGCCGTTCACCTGTTTGACGATGCGACGATCTTCGTGGATGGTCCAGCCGGCCGCTATTTCTTGAGCGCTGGCGACGTTCTGCAGAGAGCATTCCGCCCGCGCCGCTCCGGGGAAGGCGCCTGTGGCGACTAAAGCGGCGAAGACGATCGTCGCTCCACTTACCCTCGACATCCCTTTATAATTCCTCCTCGAATCAAACGAGGCGTTCGCCGAGGCTAGCACCGTGCCGGGATCTCGTCAAACACGGGAGCGGGTGATGAGAACGAACAAGACCGTGGCCGCGGGCGTGATCGTCGCGCTACTCCTGATCGTGGTGGTTGCCCAAGCCGCCGCCGACGAAAAGACGATAACGGGAGTTATCACCAAAGTCGATCCCACGACGCGAATCGCAACTGTGACGCCGGCCAGTGGTCCGGCAATTTTCGTGCAGTTCGCGTTCAACGCCGGCGGCCCGTGTAGCAGTTGTCTCGGGTCGGGCCGCTCGGGGCCCACCTTCGCGGAGACGGTGATCGTCGGCTCGACCTGGACGCTTACCTACACATCATCGGTTCCCGAGGGCGCAGCCATGTGGTTCCCGGGAGGCACTGTGAACACGGTGTACCGGGCCGTGCCGGTGAAGGCGAAATAAACGATCACCTGGACTTGGTCGGATCGAACAGCCAGTGCGCGTCGGGGTTCTCCGGCGGGACGACCACGAGTTCAACTTCCACGGTGACGTCATCGCACACGTCGAGAACCTGCGACGGTGCGTCGAAACCTGTCTTGAGCACGTCCAGGCTGTAGGTGCCCGGCGGCATCGCGACCTTCGCTACGCCCTCAGCGTCGGAGTAGGCGAAGTACACGCCCAGGCGAACCTGGGCATCTTCGACCGGCGTGCCAACTTCTTTCTGAACGACCTTGACCGCGACCCAATGCTGCGGCGGCTTCACGGTCTCGAATCCGAATCTGGCCGACGCCCCGCCATGGGGCAGCCGTAGTTCCGTCGGCGCGAACGCAATCGATCGCGAGGTCGAACCCTCCGCGCCGGGAGCAACGAGGTCGACGTCGGTCCAATACAACGCCCGGGTTCCTTCCCATGGGGTATCACCGAGCGTCGCGTGCGCGATGCTGGCGCCTGCTTCGTCGAGGATCTGGATCTCCTTGCCACTGAGATTGCATCCGGCCGAACACGTTGCCCCGACCTGAATGCGGAACGGATGCTCGATGACGATCGGCGAAGGTACGCTCCATACGGCCAGACTCGTGTCGTGAGCCAACGTCCTGACCGTAATCGGAAGCCGCCCTTCTTCGTGGACGAGGTCTTTGCCGTGATCCTTCAGAAACACCACGGTCCATGAATATTCCCCGACTTCGTCGGGCGCCACGAAAGCAAATTCCGTCGTCTCGTTGTCGTTGTCGGCGAAGTCGGTAAGGGGGCTTCTCCCCGCGACAGCGCCGTCGGGCGCAACCACCTCGACCTCTCGTCCGCGCAGGTCGCATCCGCGAGCGCATGACACCTTCACTTTCAGGACGATATCTGCACCGGCGTCGACTTCCGCAGCAGGCGGGCGACTCAGTGCCACCCGTGTCGGATGCTGGCGCGCGTGCTCGTCCGCACGATCGATATCGCTCATGCGATCGTCCTCGAGACTGAAATCGAAACCGTGCGGATTACGTTGAGCTCGGCGACGATTTCCCGGCGTGAAGGCCGGCGAGGCGGCCGGAGACGAGGTCTCGGCCCAACCCATGCTGGGCGAGACCGCCCATGGATTCTCCTCCCGTGTAGAGGCCGGGGATGACCTTGCCGAAGATATCGATCACCTGCTGATCGGTGTTGACCCTGAGGCCGGTGAGCGAATCGTGAAGGATCGGAGTTGCCCATGCCGCATAGAACGGCGGCTTCTCGATCTTGAACCCCGGCTTCGGCTTCTTGAAATCGCTGTCGACGCCAGAGGTGACGAACGAGTTGTACCGCTCGACCGTCTCCTGCAGGACCGCTCCCGGCATCGGCCGCTTCTGGTACGGGTTGTTGATATTGGCCGCCAGTTCCTTCAAGGTCGCACCGCTCGCGAAGTACAACGGATCCACATTCGGCGGCGTTGGATTCCATCGCTCTCGGACGACCGCATCGGCATCGAAGATGGCCCAGATCGGCCCGCCGCCGTTCAACTTATTCGGATCGCCGTTGTACGCCATTGCGGCGGCGATGAAGTTGTAGCTCCCATCGAGCTCGTTCCAGAATCGCTTGCCGGCCTGGTTGACCATGATGACGTCCTGCCAGTTCGCGACCGTGAGACCCGTCGCGCGGGCGAGATGGAAGATCGGGCTGTCGGTTTCGATGACCAGTTGACCGTAGCCCCATTGACACCCGATGTGCGCCGTCTTGGTGATCGCGGCGCCGCTCTCATTTGTCTGCAGCGCGGTGGCCCAGAGCGACGCTCCGATCGCCATGGCCAACACCTCCGCATCGCCGCTCTGGCGCGCGTATGGAGCGCAGGCCTGCTGGTATTCCTCGGTCAGCCGCGGATCGAACGTCCGCCGAAAATTCACGTTGCCGCAATTTCCACCGGTGCCGACGTAGACGCCCTTCCTCGCACGAACATTGATGTCTTTCCCCCCGGTGCGTGCGGTGACTCCGAGCACACGCCCGGACAGCGGGGCTTCACGAATGATCTTCGTCATCGAATGTTTGAGCAGGATCTTCACGCCCGCTTTGCGCGCGCTTTCCTCGAGCCTGCGAACGAGACCCGAACCGTTCCGGCCGCGGTGAGGGGCGACGAGCTGGCTGGGGATGTGCCATTCCACGGTCTGGTACGTCCGGCCGGCGTTGGTTGACGCCCCACTTCCATCTTCTTCGCGACCCGTGAACTGCACGCCGTGGGCGAGCAGGAACTCGAACGTCGCGGCGTTCTCGTCGGCGAACTTGCGCACGACGTCGCGGTCGCTGTAGCGGGACGCCGGGTGATCGTGCCGCGTCCAGTCGGCGAAGATCATGTCGGCCGAGTCCATCGTGCCGTATTTCTTCTGCAGGCTGTGCCCGCCACCAAGTTGGATGCTCCCTCCGCTCATGATGCCGCGGCCGCCGATGTCGAAGTTCTCTTCGATCATGATGACGGAAGCGCCGGTATCGCTGGCGGCGCAGGCACACGCCAACCCCGAGACCCCGGCACCCACCACCACGACGTCGGCGGTCTGATCCCACTTGATATCGGCAGCCTCGGCTTCCTTCGGGTGCAGACCAACGGCCGCCGCAGCGGCAATACCTGCCGTACCGTTGGCGACTGTCGTCTTGAGGAAACGTCTCCGGCTGACGGGATTGGGCCCTTGTGGATTACTGCTCATGGCCTTCTCCTTGGCGTGATGACGGCCCGGCCGTCTCTAAGGTTTTTGCGCGAACACAATCGTCTTCGCCGTCTCGGGTACTAACTCCTGATCCCCTGCCGGAAAATCGTTGGACTGGAGAATGAAAGCCAGGATGTCCATGTACGTCTTGTCGCCGAGTGTATTCGCAGTTCCCGGCGGCATCGTATCGCGTATCGTCTCGAAACGATCCTGCAGAGTTTTTCCATTCCATTTGGCCCGAATGCCGGGCCCGGTGAGATCCTTGGCCTCGGGATCCGTTGCGTGAAGATCGCTGCCATGGCAGGCCGAGCAACTGGCCTGATACGCGTCGTTCCCGCGCTTGGCTTGATCCGCCGTGAACACTCCGGCCCAGATCGAGGGTCTGGAAGCGTTTTGCGCCTCGGCGACCAACGCTGCCAACAACAACAGCACTGCGAGAGCAGCCACTTCTTTCATTCCAGCTTCCTCCCGAGATACGCGGATCCCAGGCCGCCACTCCAGCGGGGCGTGTGAGTGACGAGTTTGAGGCATTTGCTGGTGGTTCGCAAAGCCCAACAGCCGCTTGCACCCGGCGATGGCTGGTGCCATCCTGAGCCGCCGCTGGTGATCGCCAGCGCGCGCCGGCGCGGCCGAACCTAGAGATGCTGTTGGCGGCAACGGCGTCGGATGCCAGTCCGCCGATCGGATTTGAGGCCGCGCTATGATCGCGCACGCCGGCGGCACTGTGCGTGCGGTCGCAAGAGGAGCGCGTGCCCACGGCCAGCTGTCGGAGGTGTGGGATGAAGGTCAGGAGTGCGATCGTTCTGTTGGCGTTCCTGTCGGCCGGTAGTGCGATATCCGCTCACCATGGCGCGGCGGCGTACGACCGCAGTGTCACGCTGACGTTGAAGGCGACAGTGACCGAGTTCGTATTCAAGAACCCGCACATCATCATCTCGTTCGACGCACCAGACGACAACGGGAAGATCGTCCACTGGTCTGCCGAGGGCGGCAGCTCCTCAGGCCTCGCCAGGCGGGGCTGGACATGGAAGACGCTGAAAGCGGGCGATCAGGTCACGGTCGTCGGCAATCCGGCGAGAGGCATGGAAGGCAAGGAAACCAGGGTGATGGCGCTGACGCGCGTGATCCTGCCGAATGGTGAGGTCGTCGGTCAGCAGACTCTTACGCCCGGGCCGGGAGAAGGAGCCCAGAAATGAAGAACGCTGACCGTCGCCTGATGTCCGCGCTGGTACTTGCCGTGGCGCTCGCGACGATGGGCCAGGCTCAATCAACCCAGACAAGGCCGAACAATTCCGCTTCGATCAGACGCGATCTGCTGCTGCGCCTGTACGAGGGCCGTGCCGGCGACGATGACGGCGAAGAGGTGAACGACGGTGCGTGTCGTCATGCGAGCTCTCCTGACTGCGATGGCCATCACTCGTGAATACGGAACAGGTGCGTACGACTTCTGAGGAAGATGTCGCCCCCAGCGATAGCCGGTGACGCGACGAACGACTGGTCCGTCAGCGTGTTCGTCGCAACGACGTCGAGAGTGGATCCAATTCGCGCGACAACGACGTCGCCGTCTTCCGTCGGGAAGTACAACAGCCCATTCGCGGCAACCGGTGACGCCTTGATCGCGTACGCTTTCGGCAAACGAACCTGCTGATAGACCGGCGCTCCGGTTTCGGCGTCGATGGACGATGCCATCCCGTTGTCCGTCACGAAGTAGAGCCTTCCCCCGTACAGCACCGGCGACGACGTGTAGGCCAGCCCGCGATTGGCCGCCCTCCATTTAATGGCATCGGTGCCAGTGAGATCGCCTTCACGCCCGAGTCGGATCGCAAAGAGCGCCGGGTTGATGAAGCCGCTCATCACGAGCACCGAGTCGCCGTGCTGCACCGCACGTGGAATCGTGTTGAGCCCAAGGCCAGTCGTTTCCCAGATCTGCTTCCCGCTTTCGTAGTCGTAACCACGGATCTTGCGTGGGCTGTTGACGACGATCTGCTTGCGCCCGCCGTGACGGACGACGAGCGGTGCCGCCCAGTTGGTGCCGTCGGTGCGCGGCGTGCGCCAGACCTCGCGGCCGGTGGCGGCATCGAGCATCGCGAGGAACCCCTCGCCTTCGTGATCGAACAGGACGATCAGCCGGCCTTCGTCGAGTACCGGTTCCACGCCTTCACCGAACTCCTGGAACATGCGCATCTGAATCTTGAAGTCGCGCTGCCAGAGCGGCTTGCCGCTCATGTCGTACGCGAACAGCCCGCGCGAGCCGAACGAGACATAGAGTCGTTGGCCGTCGGTTGTCGGCGAGTTCGATGCGAAGCTGCCGTAGGTCGCGTGATAGCCCTCGTGCGGAACTGCGGTAACTGCCGTCTGCCGCCACAGCGTCTTGCCGGTTGCGCGGTCGAGAGCCAGGACATCGAAGCGATGTTCTTCGCGCGCGCCCGCACCGCCGTCGCTGCGACGTCCGCCGCTGCCCGAGGCGCTGGCTGACTCCGCCTTCCGGCCGGTGGGCACTGCCGTCGTGAGGAAGATTCGATCGCCCCAGATCACCGGGCTCGAGTGACCCCTTCCCGGAATCTCAACTTTCCAGGCGATGTTGGTGGTGTCGTTCCAGCGCAGGGGCGCGGCCCTGGCAGCAACACCAGTCTGCGAGGGACCGCGCCAGTGGCCCCAGGAATCGGCGCCTGGTGCAAGGCCCTGTTGTGCATTGAGGGACGAGGCGAGCAGCAAGGCCGCTGTCGAAGACAGGATTGCGGTGTAGGTGAAACGCACGTCTCGATTACGCCAGAAGCGTTGGGCGCCTTTACTCGCACACCATCATGGACAGTCGGCGACGTGGAGTAGCGCCGGGGCTCGGGATCCGGGATTCGGGTTCCGGGCCGAACGTAGCGACGCGTGCGGTACTGCTGGCCGCGGTGCGGCGCGCGTGCGTCCGCGCGTTGTGGCTCGAGCGCAAGCAGGGGTACGATCGTCCTGTTCTGTGGCCCCGCCGTAATCTTCGTGGAGGCGGGGCTTCCGCCTTCGCCAAGGCTGCGGCGGACACGGCGTGAGCTGCGGCGAGCGCCAACCACTTTGACGCGGATTAAGTATTGAATCTCCATCGCCTGAGCGGAACTGTCACGGCGCTGTTCGCGCTGGGTGTCGCGTCAACGCTCGTGGCGCAACGCGGGTCGGACGAGGACGTCCCGGTTGGTGCCCGAGACCTTCACGCCCGCGCCATCGTCGTCGACACGCACGACGACACGCCAATGCGCATGGTGTCCGACCCTTCGTTCGATATCGTGGCGAGAAACGCCACGGGCAGTATCGACTCGTTCCGAGGATGCGAGAGGGCGGCCTGGACGCTTTGTTTTTCTCCATCTACATGCCCGGTGACGTCACCGGGCCGCCGGCGGTGAAACGCGCGCTGCAGCAGATCGACAAAGTATGTGAAGCTGTTCGGTTGCATCCGCGGGATCTCGCGCTGGCCACATCCGTCGCCGATATCCGACGCGCGGCCGCTGAACATAAGATCGCCGCCCTCCTGGGCATGGAAGGGGGGCCCATGATCGACGACGACCTCAGTGTGCTGCGCCAGTATGCCGCACTGGGCGTTCGCTACCTGACCTTGACTCACTCCCGCAACGCGACGTGGGCAGACTCCTCCGGTGATACGCCGGCCCACAACGGGCTCACGCCGTTTGGCAAAGAGGTCGTACGCGAACTGAACCGTCTCGGAGTCATGGTGGACGTCTCGCATGTGTCGGACAAGACGTTCTACGACGCCCTCGATGTCACCACGGCTCCCGTGATCGCCTCGCATTCCTCGTGCCGCGCCATCTCGAACAATCCGCGCAACATGACGGACGACATGCTGCGCGCGCTCGCCAGAAATGGCGGCGTGGCCATGATCACCGTCACCGATGGTCCGTTCGCCGAGACGAAGGAGTTCGTCGCGGGCTTCTCGATCATCAAGGTGAAGTCGAAGGAAGAAGGATCGAGTGGGTCAAACGCGCGCCGAACGCCTTTCCGAACCGCGAGACAGTGGTCGAGATCCGCAAGCTGATGGACGTCGAGGATTTCGGTGACGGGTTCACGCCGAACCCGGAAATCGCGAAGGTGAAGTTCACGCAGAAGCGCGCTCCGCGCGTACTCGCGCGCTCGGTGGTATCGTGACGCAAGCTGACGCCGATGAGTTTATCGGCGGGACTAACGAGGTGCTGCGCCGAACGACAGCTTGAACAGCTTGGCGGCGTTCTCGAAGCCAATACGGAGCCGATCATCCTCGGGAATTGGAGCGCTGTCGAACCACTCGGTTGCGTCAGCGGTCTCTTCGAAGGGGTAGTCGATCGAGAACAGCACGCGATCGGCGCCGACTTCGGCGATCGCGTCGACCAGGGTCGGCGTTCGGAAGTTGCCGCTCGTGGTGAGAAAGACGTTGGAGCGGAGGTACTCCGTGATCGTGCGGCGCGCGGGAATGCCCTGCGGCATCTTGCGCAAGCGATGATCGATACGCCACGCGTTGTACGGCAATCCCTCGCCAAGGTGGCCGAGGATGATGGTCAGGCGCGGATGCCGATCGAACAGGCCGCTACACATCAGACGCAGCGCATGGACGGCCGTCTCCGCGGCGAACGCCCACACCGGCCCCAGCAGCCATGGATGACCCTCGTAGATCGGCTCGCGCGAGGGCAGTGGTTCGCGCGGATGCAGATAGAACGGCACGTCGAGAGCTTC
>Ga0310810_10006222_pt1 | contig 13464 bp, 13 predicted proteins | sample NCmetagenome_FD_207641 | JGI IMG/M metagenome (GOLD analysis project Ga0310810, IMG submission 207641) | Soil microbial communities from experimental microcosm in Duke University, North Carolina, United States - NC | ecosystem: Engineered > Artificial ecosystem > Soil microcosm > Unclassified ... | reverse complement strand
AGCATTTAAATATGCCATGATACATTAGGCATGACATTGGCGACCGGTCTCTCCGCGCATGAGTATCCCGTTCGACCGCACGTTCGAAGCCCCTTACGAAAAGCTGGTTTCTGTCAGTCCGCGCATTCGCCGTCTGCTGACCCACAATCCCGGGCCTTTCACTTTCAAGGGCACCAGCGTCGCCGTCGTCGGACAGGGGCGCGTCGCCGTGGTCGATCCCGGACCGGACGATCCGGCGCATCTCGATGCACTTCGCAACGCGCTTGCGGGCGAGACGGTAACTCACATTCTCGTCACGCATACGCATCGCGATCATTCTCCGGCCGCGAAGTTCCTAAAACATTGGACCGGTGCGCCGACTTATGGCTTCGGCCCACATGGCAGCGGGATCAGTGAGCCTGGCATTGTGGTCGAGGAAGGCGGCGATCAGGACTTCCTACCAGACTTTGCCGTGCGTGACGGCGACATCATCGCCGGTGACGGCTTCACCATCGAATGCGTGCACACGCCTGGGCACACCTCGAACCATGTCTGCTACGCGCTGAAAGAAGAGAAGGCCCTGTTCAGCGGTGATCACGTCATGGGTTGGTCCACGACCGTGATCGCGCCGCCCGACGGCGAAATGGGCGAATATATCGCTAGCTTGAGAAAACTGCTCGCGCGCGACGACGCGATTTACTGGCCGACGCACGGCGGACCGGTTGGCGATCCGCAAAACTTCGTCGCCGCCTATCTCGCGCATCGGCTGGAGCGGGAAGCGCAGATCCTCGCCGCGCTGCGCGACGGGGCAGGCGCGATCCCTGACATCGTGGAACGTGTCTATGCGGGGCTCGATCGCCGCCTGAAGCCGGCTGCGGGCCTTTCAGTGCTCGCGCATCTGCTCAAGCTAAGCACAGAGCGACGTGTTGCGGCGGATGGGCCGCCCGGACTTCGCGCGCGCTACAGCCTGACGGGCTAGAACTCGCCGCGATACGCCTCTACGAAACTCGCCGTGTCCAGGAATTCACGGAGCTTCGTCACCTTGCCGTCGCGGAAGGTGAAGATGTGCACCCACTCCGACGCGGCGCGGCGCCCCGTTTTTTTCAGCGTGGCGGCGTAGTATCCGGTGACGAACACCTTGTCTCTGTCGGCGTAGTATTCACGCGGTGTGAACTCGGAAAACTCAAGAGCCGAAGCGACATCCGCGAAGAAGGCTGCGATCTCGGCCCGGCCTTTGCGCGGACCGAAAGGTGGGAAATCCTCCTTTCGTCCGCCCGAATGCCACTCGGCATCCGAAGCGCACGCATCCACGATTGTGCCGATCTCGCCGCGTGCGAAAGCGCCGTAAAGACTCTTCGCCGTCATGATGTTGGCCTCGCCCATGCCGCTACCTCCATTGGAGTGAGTGAAACAACCGGACTGAGCCAAATTATAACAGCCTGTGAAGTGGGAACCAGCGCTTTGGAAACCGCGTTGCGAGGGGGTGGGGGAGGGTGGCCTAAAGCTGGAGTTCCGCCATGGTCCTGATGACCAAACCCAAACCTTTCGAACTGGCACCGCTTCCCTATGACGAGGGCGCGCTCGCCCCCGTGATCTCGAGCAAGACGATGTGCTTGCATCACGGCAAGCATCACAAAGCCTATGTCGACCAATTGAACAAGCTGGTCGAGGGCACCGAATTTGCCGGCATGGAATTGCAAGACGTCGTCCGCGGGAGTTTTAAAAAGACGAAAGCCGAAGCGATTTTCAATAATGCGGCGCAGGCCTGGAACCATACCTTCTTCTGGTCGTGCTTGACGCCCCGTGGCGCAAAACCCAACGGCCCACTGCTGCACGCGTTGGAGCGCGATCTCGGAGGTTACGACGAATTCACGGAGGCGTTCGCGAAGCAGGGAGCCGCACAGTTCGGCAGCGGCTGGGTGTGGCTGGTTGCCGATCACGGCAGGCTCGCGATCGAGAGGACGCACGATGCGGTCACGCCAATGGCCGAAGGCAAGATCTGTCTTCTTGCCATTGATGTGTGGGAACATGCTTATTATCTGGATTACCAGAACCGCCGGCCCGATTTTCTAAAGGCTGTAACGGAGAAGGTGCTGAATTGGGATTTTGCCACCGAGAATTTCGAGCGCAGCGCGTAGGCCCGCGACGCGTGACGCCTGAGCCAAGAGCGCCTAGAATCATTGCGCTGATTCGCCGGGCACAATGCGATGAAGTGCTTCTATCATCAGGCAGTGGACGCTGTCGGCATCTGCAAAAACTGTCAGCGCGGCGTGTGCGCGGGCTGCGCCGCGGAGCGCGACGGGGGACTGGCCTGCCGGAATCGTTGCGAAAAGCAGGTCGATCAGGTGACCGCGCTGATCCGACGAAACATCCAGGTCGGCGTCAAATCGCGCCCCTTAAGCCTGCTCGCGTTCGCCGTGTTCGTAGTGGCGCTGATTACACTGTTGTATCTCGCCGCCAATGAGATCAATGGGAATGTCCGGACGATGCTCTATGTGATTGCCGCCTTCGCCTTTGTCGCAATCCTCGGCCAGCTTTCCACTATCCGCGGTATGTTCATCCGCAAACCCAATCCCTGAAAAAGGGGCCCGAGGAGCGAAACGATGGCCGACTGTTTCATCTATGATGCCGTCCGCACCCCGCGCGGGCGCGGCAAGAAAGACGGTTCGCTGCACGAGGTGACCGCGCTTGAACTGGCGACACAGACGCTCCAAGCGGTCCGCGACCGCAACGAGTTGGACACCGCGGAACTCGACGACGTCATCATGGGTTGCGTCGATCCGGTCGGTGAGCAGGGGGCGGACATCGCGCGCGCGGCGGTGCTCAAGGCCGGTTATGCCCAGACCGTTCCGGGCGTGCAGATCAACCGGTTCTGCGCAAGCGGCCTGGAGGCCTGCAATATGGCAGCGGGCCAGATCATGTCCGGCCAGTCCGAACTTGCCATAGGCGGTGGCGTAGAGGCGATGAGTCGCGTCGCGATCGGCTCCTCCGGCGGCGCGTGGCCAGAGGACCCGTCAATCGCCATTCCGGCCTATTTCGTGCCGCAGGGGATTTCGGCCGATCTGATTGCAACGGTTGACGGCTTTTCGCGCGACGACGTCGACGAGCTTGCGGTGCAGAGTCAAAAGCGCGCCGCAAACGCCTGGGCAAAAGGCTATTTCAAAAATTCCGTCGTGCCGGTGAAGGATGCGCAGGGGCTGACCATCCTCGACCGCGACGAACACATGCGCCCGGAAACGACGATGCAGTCGCTCGGCGCGCTCAAACCTTCTTTCGTGCAATTCGGCGCTCTGGGGTTCGATGCAGTGGCGATCCAGCGCTATCCGCAAGTAGAAGCAGTCAACCACGTCCATCACGCCGGCAATTCTTCAGGCATAGTCGATGGGGCGGCGGCGGTTCTCATGGGCAGCAAGAAGAAAGGCAAGGCACTCGGGCTGAAGCCGCGCGCGAAAGTCAAAGCCTTCGCATCGATCGGGTCCGAGCCGGCGATCATGTTGACGGCGCCGGCGGACGCCGCGCGCAAGGTGCTCGACCGCGCCGGCATGACCGCGAAGGACATAGACCTGTTTGAAGTGAACGAGGCGTTTGCCGCCGTGGTATTGCGCTTCATGCGCGAGATGAAGGTCTCGCCCAGCAAGCTCAACGTGAATGGCGGCGCCATCGCCATGGGACATCCGCTTGGCGCCACCGGAGCGATGCTCTTGGGTACGGTATTGGACGAGTTAGAGCGGCGCGATCTTTCCACCGCGCTCGTCACCTTGTGCATCGGCGCGGGCATGGGAACGGCAACGGTCATTGAGCGGGTCTAGGGGGCGGACATGAACCTTGCCAATTTCAAATGGAGCCAGGATCAGGACGGTATTGTGACTCTGGTCTGGGATACGCCGGACAAACCCGTCAACGTGCTGTCCATGGCAGCCACCGCCGAGCTAGCGCAAGTCGCGGAGAAGCTGAAGAGTGATGCAGACCTCAAAGGTCTCGTGATCGTTAGCGCGAAAACCAGCGGCTTCAGCGCCGGTGCCGACCTCGACGAAATGAGCTCCTTTGCCGACCAAGGCGGGTCGGACGGCGCCCAGGCCGCCTTTGCCATGATCATGAATGTGCACCGCTCGTTGCGGGCGCTGGAAACTGCCGGCAAGCCGGTGGTCGCCGCGCTCAGTGGCACGGCGTTGGGCGGCGGGTTGGAAGTGGCGCTAGCCTGCCATTATCGGCTTATTGCCAATGACCCCCGCATTCGAATCGGCTTTCCGGAATCGCAAATTGGGCTCATCCCAGGCGCCGGCGGCACGCAGAGATTGCCACGAATGCTCGGCGCCATGCAGGCACTCCCCTTCATGCTGGAGTCCCAGCGTGTCGATCCGGGGAAGGCCGTCGCCCTGGGCATCGTGCAGAAGATTGTCCCCGCCGCCGATCTCCTCAATGAGGCCAAAACCTGGATCAAAGCCAATCCGGGCGCCCAGCAGCCTTGGGACAAGTCGGAATTCCGCATTCCCGGCGGCGGGCCGTTCTCTGCCTCGGGCGCGCAGGTGTTCACGGTCGGGAACGCGATGCTGCGGCAGCGGACTTACGACAATTACCCCGCACAGCGCGCGATCATGTCCGCCGTTTATGAGGGCCTGCTGGTCGACATCGATACGGCGCTGAAGATCGAGGCGCGCTATTTCGTCCGTGTTCTGACGAGCCCGGTGGCCCGCAACATGATCCGGACGCTGTTTCACTCGATGCAGGAGCTGGGCAAGGGTGCCCGCCGCCCCACGACCGAGCTGCCGACCGACGTCAGACGCTTGGGCGTGTTAGGTGCAGGCGTCATGGGGGCAGGCATCGCTTACGTCTCGGCAGCGGCAGGAATCGACGTGACGTTAATCGACACGACGGACGAAAAAGCCAATGGCGGTAAAGATCATGCGGCCAAGCTGCTCGACCGGGAAATCTCACGCGGCCGTTCGACACCGGAAAAGAAGGCCGAGTTGCTGGGCTTCATTCATCCAACGACCGATTTCGGGGCGCTCAAGGATGCCGACCTCGTCATCGAGGCGGTCTTCGAGGAGCGCCAAGTGAAGGCGGAAGCAACCAGGAAGGCGGACGCCATCACGGGCGAAAGGATGATATTCGGCTCCAACACCTCGACCCTGCCGATCACCGGGCTGGCGGAGGCCAGCACGCGCCCGGGAAATTTCATCGGAGTTCACTTTTTCTCGCCCGTGGACCGCATGGGACTGGTCGAAATCATCCTGGGAAAGCAGACCAGCCAGCGAGCGCTTGCCACCGCGCTGGACTACGTGCGTAAGATCCGCAAAACGCCCATTGTCGTAAATGATTCACGCGGCTTTTATACGTCGCGCTGTTTTAGTACGTACACGTACGAAGGACTCAAGATGATGTCGGAGCGGATCGCGCTCCCTCTCATCGAAAATGTCGGTCGTATGACAGGCATGCCGATGGGACCCCTAGAGGTCACAGATTCGATAGGCATCGACACGGCCCTCAAGATCACGCGGCAGACACGCAAGGAAGTTGCCAAAAGCGGCAAGCCGGACGCGACGGAAGAAATCCTGGCTTGGATTGTCGAGCAGGCGAAGCGGCCGGGCGTGAAGGCCAGCAAAGGCTTTTACGATTATGATAACGGAAAGCGGACGCGCCTATGGCCGGGCCTGTTCGACTACGGCAAAGGCAAGTGGCGTAGCGATGTCGATCCCGACGAGCTGAAGCTGCGATTCTTAACCATTCAGGCCCTGGAAGCCGCTCGCTGCTACGAAGAAGGCGTGATCACCGATGCGCGTGACGCGGACGTCGGCTCGATCCTCGGATGGGGCTTTGCGCCCTACACTGGAGGCACGCTTTCGATGATCGATACGATCGGGGCAGCGGCATTCGTCGCGCGCTGCGAGACGCTTGCCGCAAAATACGGCAAACGCTTTCAGCCAAACAAGTTGTTGCGGGAAATGGCGGCGTCCGGAGAAACGTTTTATGGCCGCTTTTCTGAAAGGCAAGCGGCTGCCTGAGCGGGAAAAACTCGCCTAACTCGTGCTTTTCTTCGGGAAAACCGCGGAAATCAGCCATGCCAGCCACGTGCGGCTTGCAGGAGCCGCCGCCATCGGAGGCCGCTCATCGCTCGGAAGGTAACCGTAACGCCCGGTGACCAGACGCGCCAATAACATCGTGATGACCTCCTCTTACGCAGGAAGTGCGTCGTATGCGGAGTATACGCTCCTTATACGGACACGCAAGATTCCTCCGAGGGGCTCAAATAACGCTTGAACGTTAAAAAAGTTCGAATACGGAGCAATTTTGCTCTCACATGCCAAAAGCCGCCGATGAGACGGTACGAAACCGTCACGAACGAGAGGCGCCGGTCGGCTCGCGGCACACGGAATGGAAATCCAGCCCGCGCGGAAGGAAGTGTCTGTGCCGTTAAGCACTTCATTGCGCATAGGCTCCTGTGGAGTTGCGGCCTCTTCCTGGCCGTCAGGCAGCCCTCACCAAAACCGGCTTGGTCATTGGGCGAATGTTCGCCGCCCGGTGTCGCGCAAGCCCAAAGTGAATCACGTGATCACAATTGTAAAAGGCCGAAAAAAAACAAATGGGCCGTATTAATCCGAGTTACGGCAAAGCTCGGCGTCAAGAAGAGCGTGCCAGATCGCCGACGAATGCGTGAACGTTGCGTGGCCAAAACTTTGACGGGCGAGCGCAGGGCGCGAACGCCGCACCCCCCGGCCCGCTCGCCGCAGCACGGATGTGAAGCTCAAGCCACAGGGTTGAAGCGGACACGCACATAAAAGTGCAGCCCGCGACCTTGTCCGCCAAGACGGTGGAGCAAGGGAGCGCGGGCTGCGCCAAGCGCGAGCGAAATGGGGGGGAACTCGGCTTGGAAGACGATCTTATTCGCTCGAAAAACGCTACCGGACAAAGTTTGCACCGCCGTGAATTCAATTCTTAAAAGACGACATAATCGGAGGTTGGCTGGGGCTGTGATGTGCTGACGCCGCGTTCGGGCCCTCTAAGCGCAATCGCACGACGCTGAACAAGAATTGATCAGGTTCTTCCGCGAGTTGCAGCGCGAGAACCTGCACATCCGCCGTTTACGCGTCGTTCATGAGAACCTACGAGCCTTTAAGACCGTCCCGCGGAAGCAACGCATTTTTCAGTCTTTGTTAAGCATCCCTTGAGAGCATCGCCACAGTCGGAAGGCTTGCGGCTTGAGACAAGCGCGGGCAGGGCGAGCTCAGGGACGTTGGTGGTGAAGGTTGACTCCGCTAGAACTGCCGTCGAGGCGCGCGAACGCTTCGTCCGCACACAGATCACGAAAGGGCTTCTCGGCCTCCTTCTCTGCGTCTTGTACGCCGTTCTGGTGGGCGGCCCGGATATCGCGGAAGCGCTCGTTTTCGTTGGGTTGATCGCGCCTCTCGGCCTCGCTGCTGCCGCGGCTCTTCCTATTCCGCTCGCCACGCTCGAGGCCGCGTCCCTGGTCGAGCTCGCGTCCCTCTTGGCCATTCTGGCCGCGCTTACCGGCGGTTTTTCTTCTCCCTTCCTGATATGGCTCGTATTGGTCCCCTTCGAAGCGGCGCTCATCGGACGTCGCGGAGTCATCGTGTTTGCGGCTATCGTCGCGTGTGCGGGCGTGGCAGGCGTCACGGCTCTGCAACAAATGGGTGCGCTGCCGCCCTCCCGGCTGCCGGTCGCACCGCAGATCCTCCTGACGGGAGCATCTCTGCTGGTCGGAATCATGCAGGCAGCCGCGATGGCGATTGCGGCGCAGGAGCGGCATTTGGCGGCGGACGCCGCCGCGGAAGCGGGCGAGGCCCGATACCGTTTTCTGGCGGAGAATGCGCTCGACCTGATCACGCTGCACGACGTCGACGGCTCGGTCCGGTTTGCGAGCCCTGCCTCTTACGGCTTGCTCGGCTTCCCACCCGAAGATCTGGCCGGCAAGAGACCGGTCGAACTGTGCCATGAGGAAGACCGCGAAGCTGTCGATGCCGCCTTTGCAGCCGCTCGCGGCGGGCGAACGGCCTCGGTCGAGCTCCGGCTCAAAGCCAGGGCAGGAGGATTCGTCTGGAGCGAACTACGTTGCCGTCCGGCCGGCGGCGGCATCGTCGCGGTGACACGCGATATCACCGAACGCAAGGCGCATGAGAGCGATCTCATCGAAGCCAAGGATCAGGCGGAGGAAGCAAGCCGCGCGAAGTCACGGTTCCTCGCGAATATGAGCCACGAGCTGCGCACGCCGCTCAACGCGATCATTGGTTTCTCCGAGGTGATGAGTCACGAAATGTTCGGAGCGCTCGGCAGTAAGCGCTATCTCGAATACACCCGCCTTATCAACGAAAGCGGCAATCACCTTTTGGAGCTGATCAATTCGATCTTGGACATGTCGAAGATCGAGGCGGGCCGCTTCACCATCACGCCCGAGCTGTTCAACTTGGAAGATATCGTGAATCAGGCGCTCGGTTTCGTGAGCTTCCAGGCGGAGCGCAATGGAGTGGCGCTCGAGCACACCATCGCGGTACCGGTTCGGCAAATTTTCGCGGACAAGCGGGCAGTGCTTCAAATCCTGATCAATCTCATTTCCAACGGCGTCAAATACACGCAGCGGGCAGGGCGCGTCGCCGTCGCGGCAACGTTTGCAAACGGACGCCTGGAAATGACTGTCTCGGACACCGGCGTGGGAATCGCGGAAGCCGATTTGGCGCGGCTGGGACGTCCGTTCGAGCTCGTGCGAGCTCTCACCCATCTGCACGGGGGCATTATGACAATGGAGTCGAAGCTAGGCGAGGGCACCTGCGTCCGCATCGTCCTCCCGAACGCGGTCAAGAATTCATCCGAGACGGTGCAAGCCGTGGCGTGAGCGCTGCGCCGAAAATCCCAAGCCGGCGAGGGGAAATCGGATAGGGTGGCGCCCGAATTCTGCTTGGTCTTCTCCGGTTGGCGTCACCCGCATGGTTCGACTGAAAAGCGCGATTTACGTGCAGGCGCTGATCCGCCGCTGCGAGACGGCGGGCGCGGGTGCTTATCTCGTTCGCCGCGGCTCGGAGGAAGCGGGCGCCGTGTTCATAAAGGTCAACCGACTCGATGGTACCTGTATGGTGCTCAGTCCGGCGCGCCGTGGCGATGAGCTCATCTGGACGCGCCCCCTGGGCGAGAGCACGGATGAAGCGCGGACCCGCGACTATTTCGCCAAGCAGGTCCGCGTCGATCCTGACATCTGGATCGTCGAAATCGAAGATAGGGCAGGCCGCACTTTCGTCGATGAACCGGTGGTTTGAGGCGGCCGCTACAACCGCGAGAACGGCCAAAATCGAGACATAGCCGGCCGCCGGTCGTATAGAAGGGCGGGGATTCTTCGATACTCGCGATGCCTTGGCTTCAACTGCAAAGCGGACTGGGCTTGCTCGTGCTGGTGCTGGCCGCCTGGGCCATGTCCGAGAACCGTCGGGCAGCCTTTTCGTGGCGCCTCGTTGGCGCGTCACTCGGGCTGCAAATTGGTCTGGCGCTGCTTCTGCTCGAAGTGCCGCCTGCGAGGACCGCGCTGTATTCGCTGAACCATGTCGTCGATGCGCTGTCTTCCGCAACGCAAGCCGGCACGTCTTTTGTGTTCGGCTTCGTCGGGGGAGGAACGCCGCCCTTCGACGTAAGCAAACCGCAGAATCTCGGAAGCCTCGCGTTTCAGGCCCTTCCGCTGGTTCTCGTGATATCGGCGCTCTCCGCGCTGCTGTGGCATTGGCGCGTGCTGCCACTGATCGTGAAGGTCTTCTCCCTTGTGCTGCAAAAGACACTCGCGATCGGCGGCGCGGTAGGCCTTGGCGCTGCCGCGACCATTTTTCTTGGCATGATCGAAGCACCGCTCTTGATCCGGCCCTATCTCGCGAAGCTCACGCGCGCAGAGCTGTTCATGCTGTTCACGGTCGGCTTATCGACGGTTGCTGGCACCGTCATGGTGCTATACGCGACCGTGCTCGAGCCGGCCGTGCCCGGCGCGTTGGGACACATTCTCGTCGCGTCGTTCATCTCGCTTCCGGCGGCAATTCTGGTCGCGAGGCTTATGGTCCCGGGCGACAGCACGACGCCGGCGGAAAGCCATAACGCTGTAGCTTATCGTTCGAGCATGGATGCGATCGCGCGCGGCACAGAGGACGGGCTGAAGCTCTATCTCGGTATCGTCGCCATGTTGCTCGTGATGGTGGCATTGGTGGCGCTCGTCAACACCATGATGAGCGGACTGCCCATGATGAATGGTGCGCCCCTCACGGTCGAACGCGTCTTCGGTTGGTTATTCTTTCCGCTCGTCTGGCTTTACGGGATTCCGGCCAGCGAAGCAGCGGACGCAGGTGCGCTGCTCGGCACGAAGACCATCCTCAATGAATTCATTGCCTACCTCAAGCTTGCAGCCCTTCCCGATGATGTGCTGAGCATGCGTTCGCGTTTGATCATGCTGTACGCGATGTGCGGTTTTGCGAATCTGGGTTCGGTCGGGATCATGATTGCTGCCATTTCCGGCATGGTTCCCGAGCGCCGCGACGAGGTGGTGGAGCTGGCGTTAAAGGCGCTCGTCTCGGGCACCATCGCTTCCGGGATGACCGGCGCTATGGTCGGACTGCTGCCCTCATTGTAAAAAGCTCAATGTCTGCCAAGCCGAATTTGCGAAGCCTTGTCGCGGAAATACGCGCCTGCCACATCTGTGCCGAGCACCTTTCGCACGGTGTGCGGCCTGTTGTGCGCATCAGCAGAACGGCTCGCCTCTGCATCGCCGGTCAGGCGCCTGGCATGCGGGTGCACCAGACGGGCATTCCTTACAACGATTCTTCGGGCGAGCGTCTGCGCGCTTGGCTCGGGCTCGATCGCGACACATTCTATGACCAGCGTCGGGTAGCGATTGTGCCGATGGGGTTTTGTTTTCCGGGCTACGATGCCGCCGGCGCCGACAAGCCGCCGCGGCCGGAATGCGCCCAGAACTGGCACGAAAAATTGTTCGCAGCTGCCCCGCGTTTCGAGTTAATCCTGGCAATCGGAAGCTATGCGCAGCGCTTTCACCTCCGCGACGCAGTTAAGAAATCCGTCTCGGAAACCGTGCGCGCTTGGCGCGAATATGGTCCAATGGTGATCCCGCTTCCGCACCCCTCCTGGCGCAACAACGGATGGTTGAAAAAGAATCCTTGGTTCGAGGCCGAGCTTGTTCCGTACCTTCGCGGCCGCATCGCGATCGTTCTGTCGGACGCGCGTCGAAGGGCGTCCTGACTCCCTCTCTCCCTGGAACGGCGAGAATAGCCTGGATATCCCAGGTCGTGCGCGCTGTGGCAGTTTTACTCCTCGCGCTGACAGCAGCTTGCGCACCGCGACTCGCTGAGCAGGGGCCTGAGATGCGGATGCCAGCGATCGAGCGGACCGAGGGCACGGGGGCCGCGGCCGACCGCTATGTCACGCGCGACGGCCTCCGCTTGGGTCTCACGCATTGGGACGCGAAGGACCCATTCGCGGTCATCGTCGCGCTTCACGGGATGAGCGATTACTCCAACGCGTTCGCGATGCCTGCGCCGTGGTGGGCCGATCACGGCATTTCGACTTATGCCTATGATCAGCGCAGCTTTGGCCGCTCGCCTAAGTTGGGCATCTGGCCGGGCAACAACGTCATGCGCCGCGACCTCGCCGATTTCGTGGACGTGGTCAAAGCCCGTCACCCGGGTTTGCCCGTTTATGTGCTGGGGGAGAGCATGGGCGGCGCCGTCGTCATGACCGCATTCGCCTCCAATACTCCCCCGAAGGCGGATGGCGTCATCCTGGTCTCGCCGGCGGTGTGGAGCCGCAAGACCATGCCCTTTTCATACCGGCTCGCGCTATGGACGACGGCGCATACCTTCCGCTGGTGGGCGCTTTCCGGATCGGGCCTCAAGATCATGCCAAGCGACAACATTCCCATGCTGATCGCGATCGGCCGGGATCCTTTGTTCCAGAAGCGCGCACGCGCCGATGCGATTTACGGTCTGGTGTCGCTGATGGACGAGGCCTACGAGTCGCCGACGCAGCTGAACAAACTGCCGCTGATGCTGGTTTACGGCGGCAACGATCAGATCATTCCCAAAGGCCCGACCGATGAAGTCGTGGCACGGCTCCCGTCCAATGCGACGGTGAAGCGCTATCCGCAGGGTTATCATATGCTGCTGCGCGACCTCGACGGCAGCACACGCTGGGCCGATATCGCGCTCTGGGTGGCCGCCCAGGCGAGGAACCGCATGGGACCGGCGATGGCGGCCCGCTGAGCGAAAGAACGGGGAGGGGATCATGTTGAAACATCTCGCGTCAGTTGCACTTGCTGCGACGCTTTTCGCGGCGGCGGATGCAGCTGTCGGGGCCGATGCGCCTGTACTGGAAATTGCGAGCCAAGGCTACATCTTTGCAGGTGGCAAATATGTAGACGGACCCGACGGCAAATACATGTCTGGTCAAGCCTATGTCGAATATCAGATCCCGAAGAACCGCACCCATCCTTATCCGATCGTCATGATCGAGGGCGGCGGCCAGAGCGGCTCGAATTTCACCGGCACGCCGGATGGTCGCGAAGGCTGGGCGCAATATTTCCTGAAGCAGGGCTATGCCGTTTATGTGGTGGATCAGCCGGGGCGCGGGCGTTCGGCGCTGCGCCCCGAATATGGCGAGACGACCCAGCGGCCGACGAGCTGGGTACAGCAGCAATTCACGGCGCCGGAGAAGTCCAAGCTGTGGCCACAAGCGAAACTGCACACCCAATGGCCGGGAACGGGTGTAGCCGGGGATCCGGTGTTTGACCAATTCTATGCCCAGCAATTGCAGGCGGTTTCGAGTTTTCCGAAGCAGCAGGAGCTCAATCGCGATGCCGGCGCGGCGCTGCTCGACAAGATCGGTCCGGCGATCCTGTTGACCCATTCGCAGTCCGGCGCTTTCGGTTGGCCGATCGCGGACACGCGCCCCAATCTGGTGAAGGCGATCGTCGCGGTCGAACCCTCTGGTCCACCGGTGCACGACGCCGTCTTCAAGGGCGCACCGAATTATTTCGAGAACGGACCCTTGTCGAAGCCTTGGGGATTGGCTGCCGTGCCGCTCACCTACGACGGCGTGACGAACCCGTCGCAGCTTGCCTTCGCGGAGCAAACGAAACCTGATTCACCGGATTTCGTTAAATGCTGGCAGCAGAAAGCGCCGGCCCATCAACTCAAGAATCTCCGCATAATTCCGGTCGTGATCATTTCCTCGGAAGCGTCCTATCACGCCTCTTATGATCATTGTACGTCGCAATATCTCTCGCAGGCCGGCGTAAAGAACACCTTCATCCGTTTGGCCGACCGCGGCATCCGCGGCAACGGTCACATGATGATGCTCGAGAAGAACAATCTTCAGATCGCAGCTGTCATGGCGGAATGGCTCGACACCACGATCCATTGATGGATCGTGGTGCCAACCAGTCAATCGGGTGAAGTTACTCGACGGGATTGTTGCGCTGGCCGCCATTGCCCAGTT
>Ga0310810_10006221_pt1 | contig 13464 bp, 8 predicted proteins | sample NCmetagenome_FD_207641 | JGI IMG/M metagenome (GOLD analysis project Ga0310810, IMG submission 207641) | Soil microbial communities from experimental microcosm in Duke University, North Carolina, United States - NC | ecosystem: Engineered > Artificial ecosystem > Soil microcosm > Unclassified ... | reverse complement strand
TCCCCGCCCCCCCTACTCCACCGGCATCGAACCCCGGGCGAGTAGGTCCCTCGCTTCGCTCGGGATGACGGCGTTGCCGACCACTCCGACCCGTCTCTGTCGTCGGTCCGCTACATCAGCCGCCCGCGTCGCCGCCTAGCGCAACCCCGTGCACGGCCCGTTTCCCACATGCCAACCCTCGCGCCGCCGCATGGTTGCGGGGCCCGCACCGCGGCATTGCACCGCACGACGAGCGCTCGGTCCGCTGGCGTACCTCTTGCCCTTCCCAGTCCCGTACACTCCCGAAACACGATACGACCCGCCCACCACTCCCCAGGAGCGGTCGACCCTCATGCGCGTGCTGCTGCTCAACTACGAGTACCCGCCCTGCGGCAGCGGCGCAGGGCTCGCCACCGAGGCCTTGGCCGAGGGGCTCGCGGCGCGTGGCCTGACGGTGGACGTAGTGGCGGGCGGCGATCACGCCTCGTCCGATCCCCGGCTCTTCTGGGACGGCGAGTCCGACTCGGAAGGCATGCTCACCGTGCACCGCGTCTCGAGTCACCGCCGGGGCGTCCACGAGGCTGGCGTGCGTGGAGCGATGGGGTACCTCTCCGCCGCCGTGCCGGTGGTCCGCCGCCTGCTCGAGCGCGAGCAGTACGACGTAGTCCATTTCGTCTTTTCGCTCCCCACCGCGGCCATGCTGCCCCTGCTCGATCTGCACGGCGTGCCGATGATCGTCTCCTTGCGGGGCTCGGATGTTCCCGGGTACGACGTCGAGCTCCGCGGGGTGCAACGCGCCCACCTGCTGCTGCATCCGCTCACCCGCTGGATCTGGCATCGCGCCGATCGCGTGGTGGTGCCCTCCGAGAGCCTCGGGCGGCTGGCGCAGCGGACCGACCCTCGGCTCCGCTACTCGGTGGTGCAGAACGGCGTGGACCTGAGCCGATTTCGCCCGCGGGTGGCGCTCCGGCGCGTGCCGGACGGCGTGATCCGCTGCCTGGCGGTGGCGCGGTTGGTGGAGCGGAACGGCGTGGACGACCTGATCGACGCGCTCGCGCTGCTGGATCGAAACCGCTACCAGCTCGAGATCGTCGGCACCGGTCCGTACGAGGGGGCGCTGCGGGAGCGGGTCCACCGGCTCGGACTCGAGCGCCAGGTGCGCTTCACCGGCTGGCTCGACCGCGCCCAGGTGGCGCGCCGCTATCGGGAAGCGGACTTGTTCACGCTGGTGCCCCGGGTGGAGGCGTTCGGCAACAGCTTCCTGGAGGCGCTGGCCTCGGGGCTGCCGATCGTGGGGAGCCACGTGGGCGGGATTCCCGAGCTGGTGGAGCACGCCCGGAACGGCATGCTGGTGGCGCCGAAGCGCCCGCGCGAGCTGGCGCACGCGATCTCATACCTCGCCGCCGACCCGCGCCTCTCCGCCGAGATCGGCCGACGGAACCGGGGCCACGCGGAGCAGAAGTACTCCTGGCACCGGGTCACCTCGCGCTACCTGTCGCTTTACAACGGCGCCCGGCGCCACGTCCCTGCCCACCGCCCGGTGGCGGAGCTTCCCTCGAGCAGCTGGTGAACCAGCTCGCGGAGTGGCTGTCGGGCGGATCGCCCGCCCAGCTCTTCGTGCACGGCCAGAGCGACGCCGACCGGGCGCTGGTGCTGGCGCGTCCCCAGGACATCGTCTGCGTCTCCGACGAGGTGGATCCTGCCTATCTGGCTTACCTCGCCGACCTCGGCCTGGGTCCACGGCGCGGCCACGTGGTGGCGGCGTCGCGCTTCGGGCCGCCGGTGCCGGCCGACCGCGCGCTGTGGGCCCGCCTGGCCGGGAGCGCCGACGCCCTCCGCGAGCTGGCCGAGCTGCTCCGGCGGAACGGCGTGACGCGGCTGCACCCCTACTCGGCGTCGGGTGGGGAACACTCCCTCGCCGCGGCGCTCGAGGTCGCCGCCGACGTCGAAGTGCGCGTGGCGGCGCCGGACCCGGCGACTGCCGCCTACGCCGGCCAGAAGCACCACATCCGCGCCAAGGCCATCGAGCTGGGCGTGCCGGTGGCCTCGGGCGAGGTGGTCACCCTGCCCAAGGCGGGTGGCCGGCGGCGTGGCGACTACGACGCGCTGCGGGCGGCAGTGGAGCGCCACCTGCGCCCTACCGGCCGCGCCATCATCCGCGGCGCGCGGGGCGTGGCGGGCGCCTCGACGTTCGTGGTCGGGGGCCGGGGCGAGGACGTGGACGGCCTGCTCCGGCGGCTGGGCCAGCGGGACGACAACCGGATCTACCTGGTGGAGCAGCTGGTCCCCGCGATCGTGTCGCCGCACGTGCAGCTCCACGTGGCGCCCGGCCGCGGGCCGATCGTGTGCGTCGGGGTCACCGACCAGCGCTGGGAGCGGCCCTTCGTGCACGGCGGCAACATCTATCCGTCCACCGGCCGGAGCGTGCAGGCCATGCTGGACTGGTCGGAGCGGTTGGCGCGCTGGCTCCAGGGGGAGGGCTACACCGGGCTCCTGGGCCTCGACTTCGTGGAGTACGCCGATCCCGAGACCGCCGAGGTTCGGACCATTCTGGCCGAGCTGCATCCGGGGATGGACGGCGCCACCTATCCGCTCGCCATTCAGCAGCGGCTGAACGGCGTCCAGCGCGAATGGGGCCGCCCGGAGAGCGCGGCGTTCGTCTCGGGCACGCTGGAGCTCCGGCCCATGACCTTCGCCCGGTTCCGGCGCGCCGGCGATCCGTTCCTCTACTCGCCCCGTACCGGCTCGGGGATCGTACCTTACCACGTGAGCCGGCTGGCCCAGGGACGCTGCGGCGTGGTGATGCTGGGTGGCTCGCGGGACGAGGTGCTGCGGGCCTACGGCGAGCTCCAGACCTGGTGCCGGCGCGAGGACCGGGAAGGTTGACACTCGGGGTCGCGGGCCCGTAATATCAAGGATCTCGACCCCCCGAGTTGATGGTGATGTTGTCGAAGCGCGAGATCGCGTCCATGTGTCGCCGCGTCGTCCCCGCCGAGGTGCGGGCGTAGCGGTCGCGCGAGCTCAGGAGACTTCGAGACCACCGGCCGCACTCCCGCAAGGGAGTCCGCGGCCGGTTTTCGTTTTGACGCGACGAGGCATCTCGTCCACGCGCTAAGGAGGCAGTGATGGGCACAGCACAGGCGGTACCGGCGGTCACCCCGATCGAGCAGCGTGGCTACGCTCACCCGGAGATGCTGGTCTCGACCGACTGGGTGGCGCAGCACCTGAACGACCCGAAGGTCCGGCTGGTGGAATCGAACGAGGACATCCTGCTCTACGACACCGGGCACATCCCGGGCGCGGTCAAGATCGACTGGACCACGGACCTGAACGACCAGCTGATCCGCGACTACGTGAGCAAGGACAAGCTCCAGGCCCTGCTCCGGTCGCACGGCATCAACAACGACACGACGATCGTGTTCTACGGCGACAAGAACAACTGGTGGGCCACCTACGCGCTGTGGGTGCTGCAGCTGTTCGGCGTCACCAGCGTGAAGATCCTGGATGGCGGGCGCCTCCGCTGGGTGGACGAGGGCCGCAAGCTCTCCACCGACGTGCCGACGTACCCCGCGGGGAACATCACCATCGGCGAGCGCAACGATCAGAAGATCCGCGCGTTCCGCGAGGACGTGCTGAAACATCTGGACCAGAAGGGGCAGCTGGTGGACGTGCGAAGCCCCGAGGAGTTCCGGGGCGAGAAGACCCACATGCCCGAGTATCCGCAGGAGGGCTGCCTCCGCGGCGGACACATCCCGGGGGCCAAGAGCATTCCGTGGGCCAAGGCGATCGATCCCGAGACGCACACCTTCAAGTCGGCGGCGGATCTCCGCAAGCTGTACGAGCAGGACAACGCGCTCGGCAAGGGCGCGGAGACCATCGCATACTGCCGGATCGGCGAGCGGTCGTCGCACACGTGGTTCGCGCTCACCTATCTGCTCGGCTTCGACAAGGTCCGGAACTACGACGGGTCGTGGACCGAGTGGGGGAACGCGGTGCGGCTGCCGGTGGAGAAGCCGTAGCGCGGTGTTCTAGGCATTCCCTGCCCAGGCGCGATTCGCCTCGCGCAACGAGTTGCAGGAGACGGCCTCCGCGAACGCGGGGGCCGTTTTCGTTTTGGGGTGAGGTCGCTGTGGCCTCCTCGCTTCAGCGGTGCGGGCGCAACATCCCGCGCATGAGTGCTAGCGATTGCCGTTCAATCGTTTGACGCCGCGGACCATTTTGGCCCGCCGAATGCATTGCCCCGGGCGCCCCATCTCCAGTCGTGCATACCCGCCGCGCGGTCTCACCGGCCGCGGCGGCCTCGTGTCCGCATGTGCCCGAACCGCTCGGGAAGCGCCCCGCGCGTCCACAGGAGGAGTGTGTCCATGTCCCGGCTTTCAGTCACGGTGCTCGTGCTGGTGGCGTCCGTCGCGGTGGTGGCCTGCGCCGACAACATCCTGAAAGAGCGCCCCGCGGCCAAGGCGGTGCGCACCACCGCGGCGAAGCCGGCGTTCGCGGCGATGGGGAAGGCGAAGGGGGAGTCGAGCGTGTGCGCGGCGTATCGGCGTCAGCTCCGCGTGGTGCAGCTCCGGCAGGTGACGCAGTCCGGCAAGGCGCAGGCCGACGAGCTCAAGGCGAAAGAGTTGTCGCTCAACGCGATCATCGCCGACGCCTGCGAATAAACCCACCCACCCATCGCCGAGACCACCATGTTCCGGACCCTGTCGCAGCGGCTTGCCGCCGCCGCGTTTACCGTCGCATCGCTGGCCCTCCCGTCGGCGCTCCTGGCGCAGAAGGCGCTGGTCTACTGTCCGGTCGGCATCGACGCCAACGGGTGCACCACGATCGTAGCCGCCCTGACCGCCAATGGTACGCTCTTCCCCGACGGCGTGGACGCGGGATACGACGGGACCAGCGGCACTGTTGATCTCGCGGCTGCCGATCTCTCGGCCTACAGTGTCTTCGTCGTGCCCTCGCTGGCCGACGGCCCGGACGTACAGCCATACGCGCTGCTCCGAAACGGGACCATCGCGGCGCGCCTGCACGACGCGTTCATGGGGCGGGGGGCGGTGTGGTCCGGGACGGCGGACGTGGGGACGACCAATCGAAGCGCCAAGGACAACCTGTTGCGCAACCTGGCGGCCTGGGCCAAGCCCGACCCGGCCGGCACGCACGGACCGGGTGTGGTGGCACTGCAGGACAATTCCGACGATCCGGCGGCGCGATACGGCTGGCTCGGCGGAATCAGCCAGCTGAGCGTGACCGCGGACAACACGCTGGATGTGTACGCGAACGTGCAGGTGCTCACGACGACCGGGCAGACGATTCTGACCGGGAGCGGCGGGCTGCAGATCGGGTATGCCAACATGGCCTCGTACGGGCTGGTCGCGACCGGGGCGAGCAATGACGCCACCGGCGGGCGGAGCACGCGGGTGGTACTGATGACGGTGGCGGGGGAGCCGAGCGATCCGAACCTGGCCACGATCAACACGGACAAGGATGACTATCAGCCCGGAGACACCGTGCTCGTCACCGGCGCCGGGTGGGCGCCAGGCGAGACCGTAAGCCTGCTGTTCCACGAAGACCTGGATCCGCCGGTCCATCCGGACAAGACGTTCACGGCCGTGGCGGATGCCGATGGCCACATCGTCAACCACGACTATCTGATTGACGAGGAGGATCTCAATGTCCGCTTCACCTTGCAGGCAACTGGACTGACCTCGGGTAAAACGGCGCAGGCGACGTTCACCGACGCCGTCAATTTCCAGAGCGTGGCGGTCGGCACGCAGACCCCGACCCCAATAGCGCCGGGGGCCTCGGCGACGTACCCGATCACGGTCGGATTCAGTGGCAACAACACGCCGTTGTGCACCGTTGCGCTCAGTGTAACCACGGCGTTGCCGAGCGGCGTGACCGCGTCATTCAGCCCAGCCACGGTCGCAGCGCCGAACGGCGCCAACCAAACCTCCACGCTGACGATCGCGACCGGAGCGGGGACCCCGACCGGCGTGACATCGTTCAACGTGCGTGGCATCGGGACGGCGTGTACCGGGACGCAGAACGGTACGGGCAGCCTGGACGTGAAACGCTCCAGCACCACGACCGTCAGCGGACCCGCGACCTCGAGCTTCGGCAGCTCGGTCACGTTCGGTGTCACGGTCTCCGGTGGCGGCGCCACGCCGACCGGTACGGTTCAGTTCAAGGATGGCGCGACCAATCTCGGGGCGGCCCAGACCCTCTCGGGCGGCACCGCCTCGGTGAATACCTCGACGCTGACCGTCGGCTTGCACTCCATCACGGCGGTCTACGGCGGCGATGGCAACTACACCGGCGGCACGTCCGGCGCCTTCTCGCACACGGTCACCCAGGCCGACCAGACGATCACCTTCACCAGCACTGCGCCGGCCGCCGCGGTCGTCGGCGGCACGGCCTACACCGCCGCCGCTACCGCTACGTCTGGCCTGACCGTCACGTTCACCAGCCAGACGCCGCTCGTCTGCACCTCGTCGGGCACCAACGGTGCGACGATCACCTTCATTGCCGCCGGCCCCTGCACCGTCGCCGCCAATCAGGCGGGCAACGGCAACTTCAACGCGGCGCCGCAGGTGACGCAGAACTTCTCGGTCGGCAAGGGCACCCAGGCCATCCTCTTCACCTCGACTGCTCCCGGAGGCGCGGCGGTCGGTGGTCCGGCCTACACGGCGGCCGCTACCGGAGGTGCGTCCGGCAACCCGGTGACGTTCTCCACCACCACGCCCAGCGTGTGTACCTCCTCGGGCACCAACGGCGCGACCATCGGCTTCCTCGCGGCGGGCAGCTGCAGCGTGGCCGCCGACCAGGCCGGCAACACGAACTACAACGCCGCAACCCAGGTTACCCAGACCTTCACCGTGGGCAAGGCCAATCAGACCATCGCGTTCGATCTCAGCGGCCTGTCGGCCAAGACCTTCGGCGACGCCGACTTCAGCGTCGCGAGCTTCGCGACCGCCTCGTCCGGGCTCACGGTGAGCTTCTCGAGCGGCTCGATCACGCGGTGTACGGTGAGCGCCGTGGGCCAGGTCCACATCATCACCGCCGCCGGCAACTGCATGGTCGTCGCCTCGCAGGCCGGTGACGCCAGCTACAACGCGGCCCCGAACGTGACGCAGACCTTCAACGTCGCGAAGGCGAGTCAGACGATCACGTTCACATCCACGGCCCCCGTGGGCGCCATCGTCGGCGGCCCAACCTACACCGCGACGGCCACGGCGACCTCCGGCCTGGCGGTCACCTTCAGCAGCCTGACGATCGGCGTCTGCACGTCCGGCGGCACCAACGGTGCCACCATCACCTTCGTGGGCGGCGGGACCTGCACGGTCGCTGCCAACCAGGCGGGCAACGGGGATTACGGCGCCGCGCCCCAGGTCACCCAGAGCTTCGCCGTCTCGGCGCAGGCGTCGCAGACGATCTCGTTCACCTCGATCGCACCGAGCGCCGCCGTCTTCGGCGGCAGCTATGCGGTGAGCGCCACGGCCACCTCGGGGCTCACCGTCGCCTTCTCCAGCCTGACCACCGGCGTCTGCACCGTGACCGGCGGCACCGTCAACTTCGTGGGCGTAGGCAGCTGCACGGTGGCGGCCGATCAGGCGGGCAACGCGGGCTTCCTGGCGGCGCCGCAGGTGACCCAGACCTTCGCGGTGGGCAAGGCCGACCAGACCATCACCTTCGCCGCTCTGGACGACAAGACGTTCGGTGATCCGGATTTCCTCGTCAGCGCCTCGGCCAGCTCGGGGCTGGGGGTGAGCTTCACTGCCGGCGGGAACTGCACCGTCGCGACCGCGACCGTGCATTTGACCGGTGCGGGGAGCTGTACCGTGACGGCCTCCCAGGCCGGCAACGCGAACTACAGCCCCGCCGCCGATGTGCCGCGGACCTTCTCGATTGGGAAGGCGGCCCAGGCCATCGTGTTCGGCGCGCTCGGTAACAAGACGTTCGGCAACCCCGACTTCAGCGTGAGCGCGACCGGCGGTGCGTCCGGTAACCCCGTGACCTTCGGCACCAGCACGCCGTCCATCTGCTCGGTGAGCGGCGCGACAGTGCACATCATTCACGCCGGCGGCTGCACCATTACGGCCGACCAGGCGGGCAACGACGATTACGCGGCGGCGCCGCAGGCGAGCCAAGGCTTCACCATTGCCAAGGCGCACGCCACCATCGCGCTCTCGGACCTCAACCAGACGTTCGACGGGACGCAACGGGTGGTGACGGCCACGACCACGCCCGCTGGGCTCACCGTCGTGACGATCGCCTACGATGGCTCGACGACCGCACCGATCAACGCGGGCGACTACGGCATCATCGCCAGCCTCGACAACCAGGACTACGAGGCCACCGACGCGACGGGCACGCTTCACGTGGCGAAGGCCACCCCGGTCTTCACCAACCTGACCTCGCCGACCATCACCTTCGGCGACACGCCGACCAGCCTCTCGGGCACCATCAGCAAGGGCAGCGCGATCCCCACCGGGAACGTCGCCATTACGCTCAACGGCGGCGTCCCGAAGAATGCGGCCATCGGGGCGTCGGACGGGTCGTTCTCGGCGAGCTTCGCCACCGGGACGCTGGGGGTCGCGGCCAGCCCCTATGGGATCACCTATCACTATGCGGGCGACGTGAACTTCTTCGGCGCCGACGGCACCGGGTCGCTCACGGTGATCAAGGCGGATCAGACGATCGCGTTCGGCGCGCTGGGCAACAAGACCTATGGCGATCCCGCCTTCAGTGTGAGCGCGTCGGCCAGCTCCGGTCTGGGCGTGACCTTCAGCAGCCAGACGACGACGCACTGCACGGTGGCCGGCACGACCGTCACGATCACCGGCGCCGGGACCTGCACCATCCGCGCGTCGCAGGCGGGGAACGACAACTACAACGCGGCCCCGGACGTCGACCAGAGCCTCACGATCTACAAGGCGCCGCTGGGCGTGGCGGTCCTGGACGCCGCCCTGCAGCCGTACAGCAAGTCGGTGTATTTTGCGGACCCCATACCCGCCTACAGTGTCAAATACACCGGCTTCGTATATAGCGATGATCAGAGCGTCCTGGGGGGGACCTCGACCTTCGGGTACTATCAGGGGACCACCAAGTTCACGCCGCCGCCGCCGCTGGCTGTCGGGAGCTACCAGATCACGGCCGTGCTGACGTCGCCGAACTACACGATCACGATCACGCCCGGCCAGCTCCAGATCCTCGCGTGGACGCTGAGCGGATTCTACGCGCCGGTGGACGTGCCGGCGGGCGGGGCCATCTGGAACACGGTCAAGGGTGGCTCGACGGTGCCGCTCAAGTTCGAGATCTTCTCCGGGACGCACGAGCTCACCGATCCGAATACGGCGGTGAAGCCGCAGCCAAACGGATTCGTCGCGGCGGGCGTTACCTGTCCCAACAATGCGCCGACGGACGACATCGAGTTCACGACCACCGGCGGAACCGTCCTGCGGTACGATGGAACGGCCGGGCAGTTCGTCCAGAACTGGCAGACGCCCAAGAAGCCCGGCACCTGCTACAAGACCACGATGACGGCACAGGACGGCTCGTCGATCTACGCCTTCTTCATCCTGAAGTAGGTCGCGCCGCCCGGATCACATCCGGCACGTTGGTCACGATCCCCGCCACCCCCCGCGCCCACAGGCGCCGGGCGGTGGCGGCGTCGTTCACGGTCCACACGTGCACCGGCGCACCCAGCGCGCGCGCCGCCCGCACGAGCGCCCGGGTCGGCACCGGGAGCCCGTGCCAGCGGAGCGGGACGGAGAGCAGCCGGTAACGGCACTCGCGGGGCGGGCGGCGGAGGGTGGCCCCCCGGTAGAGCGCCGAGATCTCGGGGCCGGCCGCGCCGCACACGAACGGCTCTTGCCGGAACAGCTCCAGCGCCGCGAGGTGCTCGGACGCCACCACACAGCGCTCCGCCGCGTCGCCCTCGAGCAGCACCCGCCGCACCGCCTCCTGCACCTCGGGCTCCTTCACCTCGATCATCACCGGCATCCCCGGGAAGGCCCACAGCACCTCGGCCAGGGTGGGGATCCGCACGTCCTTGTGCCGGAACGGGAAGGTGTGTCCGCGGTCGGGGGTGAGCCGGTGGCCCGCGTCGGCCTGGCGGAGCTCGGCGAGCGTCCGGGCGCGAACCGGGCCGGCGAGATCGGTGGTGCGGTCGAGCGTGTCGTCGTGGATCACCACCGCGGCCCCGTCCCGGGTGAGCCGGACGTCGAGCTCGAAGGCGTCGGCGCCCTGCTGGACCGCGAGCTCGAACGCCGCGAGCGTGTTTTCCGGCGCATACGCCGAGGCGCCGCGATGGGCGATGACCGGGCGGGCCTCCAGATCGAGCAGCGGGTTCACGGGCCGGGGCCGTAGTGGCCGCGGTGCTGCTCGCGCAAGGCCGACTTGAGGAATTTGCCCGTCGAGGTGCGCGGGATGGCGGCGACGAAGACCACGTCGTCCGGCAGCCACCAGGCCGGGAAACGGTCGGAGAGGAACGAGCGCAGCTCCTCGGCCGTCACGGTGCGCCCCTCGCGCAGTACCACTGCGGCGAGCGGCCGCTCGAGCCACCTGGGGTGCGGCACCGCCACCACCGCCGCCTCGGCGACCGCGGGATGGCCCATCAGCGCGCCCTCGAGCGCCACCGAGCTGATCCACTCGCCGCCCGACTTGACCAGGTCCTTGGTGCGGTCGCGGATCTCGAGGTAGCCACGCGGGTCGATGGTCGCGATGTCGCCGGTGCGGAACCAGCCGTCGGCGGTGAACCAGCCGCCGTCCTCCTCGGGCCGCCAGTACCCCGACGCGACGTAGGCCCCGCGCACCTCCAGCTCGCCCATCGTCTGCCCATCCCACGGCACGCCGCCGCGCTCGTTCCGCACCCGCAGCTCGAGCAGCGCCCCCGGCACGCCCGCCTTCATCCGGAGCGCGTGCCGCTCCTCATCGGGGAGCGCCCCGCCTTCGGGCGTGAGCGTGCCCAGCGTGCCGACCGGCGCGATCTCGGTCATGCCCCACGAGGTCAGTACCCGGATGCCGTGCCGGTCCTCGAGCCCGCGGACCAGCGACTCGGGCGCGGCCGCGCCCCCGATCACGATGGTGCGGAGCGCGCTCAGGTCGTACCCGCCGGGGCAGGCGTCGAGCCGCTCCAGCACGCCCAGCCAGACGGTAGGCACGCCGGCGCTGAAGGTGACCCGCTCCTGCTGGCACAGGTCGAGCAGCGCGGCCGGATCCAGGTGCGTGCCCGGAAACACCAGCGCCGCGCCGGTGAGCGCGGCGGTGAACGGGAGGCCCCAGGCGTTGGCGTGAAACATCGGGATCACGGCGAGCACGGTGTCGGCCGAGCTGATGGCGAAACTGCCGGCCATCGCGGTCGCCATGGAGTGCAGCACCAGGGCGCGGTGCGAGTAGACCACGCCCTTCGATCGGCCGGTGGTCCCAGAGGTGTAGCACATCGCGGCCGCGGTCCACTCGCCCGGCTCGGGGAGCGAGGGCCGCTCCTCGGGCGCGGCGGCGACCAGCGCGTCGTAGTCCAGCATGCCGGGCGGCGGCTCGGCGCCGTCGCCGATCACGATGATGTGCCGGAAGTCGGCCCGCGCCCGGAAGCGCTCCAGCAGCGGGAGCAGGGCCGCGTCCACGATCGCCACCCGGTCCTCGGCGTGACGCGCGATGTAGGCCAGCTCGTCCGGATGGAGCCGGAGGTTGAGGGTGTGGAGCACCGCGCCGAGCAGTGGGACTGCGAAGTAGGCCTCGAGGTGGCGGTCGTGGTTCCAGCACAGGGTGGCGACCCGGTCGCCCGGGGCGACGCCAAGGCCGCGCAGTGCGCTCGCCAGTCGGTGCGCCCGTTGGAAGATGGCGGACCAGGTCGTGCGGTGCACAGAGCCGTCGCCGCGACGGCTCACCACCGGCCGGTCGCCGAACAGCGCCTCGGCCCGCCGGGCGACGGCGGTAAGGGTGAGGGGGTACTCCATCGTCAGGCCTAGCATGGGCGGGGGAAGCTCGTTCCGGCTGAGCCCGGGGACCCCGAGTTGCCCCGGAACCCCGAGTCGCCCTGGAACCCCGAGTCGCCCCCGACCCCCGAGTCGGCGCCGACCCCCGAGTCACCTTGAGCGAAGCGAAGGGGGCATGCCCCAACGCATGGCCCCTTCGCTTCGCTCAGGGTGACTCCAAGGTCCCGGGTGACTCCAAGGTCCAGGGTGACTCCAAGGTCCAGGGTGACTCCAAGGTCCAGGGTGACTCCGGGATCCAAACTGACTCGCTCGCGTATGCCATCCCACATGTCGCTCAATGAACCCCACGCCTCCCCGCGTCCGCAACCCTTGATGCCCGTCGACACCCCTGCCTTCGGACAGGTCCCTCCCCCCGCCGTCCGCCCTCCCGCGCGCCAGCGATCGTGAGTCTCGCGCCCGCACCTGCGCCCGATGTTCGCCGGGCCGCCGCGACCAATATTGCCGGCGCATCACGACTCGAGGGGAACGCGGTCCCACATTTTCGACCTCAGGAGAGGCAGTATGAAGGCACCTATGTTTACTCGCGCGACCGCGGTGGCCGCTCTGCTGGGCGCCGCGCTCGCCCTGGCCTGCGACAGCGGCTCGGACATCAATGCCCCCGGCGACGCGCCCAGCCTGCGCACCGTCACCAAGCTGAGCGGTGACGTCGCGGCTCACGTGCCCGAGTTCGCGGCCGCCATCGGCGCGGTGGACAACAAGGGCGCGCCCGGCCGGCACGACGCGACCGGCCGCCGCGGCATCAACTGGGACGGCGTCCCCGCCCAGTTCAACAACAACGACGCGTTTCCGGCGACCTTCTTCAACCTCACCGCGACCCGCGGCCTCGAGTACCTGACCGCGCCCGGCACCGGCCTCCGGGTGAGCGACAACAACTTCGCCGACATCAACCCGACCTACGCGACCGAGCTGATTCCGTTCAGCAGTCCTCGCATGTTCGCGCCGATCGGGACCAATCGGGCCGAGTTCCGGTTCCGGATTCCGGGCACCGACACGGCGGCCGTCGTGCAGAGCTTCGGCGCGGTGGTGGTGGACGTCGACAAGGCCACCTCGTCGCGGCTCGATGCATTCGACAGGAACGGCCGGCTGATCGCCACCGTCCCGATCCCGGTGCGGCAGGCGCCCGACGCGTTCAGCCTGGTGGGGGTGCAGTTCGACCGGCCCGCGATCGCGCGCGTGGTGCTGACGCTGGGCGATGCGCCGCTCGGCGCGGGGATCAATGACGTGAGCGAGGGGGGGACGAAGGACATCGTGGTGCTGGACGACTTCTTCTACAGCGAGCCGCAGCCGGCGGAGTAGGCGGTTTCTCTTCATCCCGAGCGCAGCGAGGGACCTTGGCGGCGGAGCTCGAGCCATTCCCCGGCAAGGTCTCTCGCTGCGCTCGGATGAAGGACTACTGCCCCTTCGCGTGCCCCGCGAAGAACGCCCAGATCAGCTCCGTCGCGTCGATCTCCCGGCTCACCCGACCCACCCGGCGCCCCGCCTCCGGGCCGCCCGG
>Ga0310810_10006219_pt1 | contig 13464 bp, 13 predicted proteins | sample NCmetagenome_FD_207641 | JGI IMG/M metagenome (GOLD analysis project Ga0310810, IMG submission 207641) | Soil microbial communities from experimental microcosm in Duke University, North Carolina, United States - NC | ecosystem: Engineered > Artificial ecosystem > Soil microcosm > Unclassified ... | reverse complement strand
TGATCGGGGTCGTTGTCGGCGACCGCGGCGGCGTTTCGGCGATCATCGAAGAACTGGCCAGCAAGCGGCAGCTGTTTTTGCGGCTGCATGACCAGATTCCCGACAGCGGCGAAGTCATAGAAATACAGCGAAGCGGCATACTGGTGCGGCAAGGCAACGAGCAGGAATTCTTGGAATTGTCCACGGGATTGGAGAAACCCCCGACGCCACAAGCCGTGTCAACTGCTGCCCCGACGGCCGTCGCTGGCGGTCAGATTAAAAAAGTTTTGGACCGCCGAGAAGTTGAGCAGGCCATGAACGATCTGCCCAAGTTGTTATCTCAAGCGCGGGCCGTGCCCGTCCTGACGAATGGCGCGATGACCGGCTTCCGCATGGACTACATCGCTAAGAACAGCTTTTATGAAAAGATCGGCTTGCAATACGGCGATGTCTTGAAGCAGGTCAATGGCGTCGAGATCAAGGATCCAGGCACCATGCTGTCCCTATTCCAACAGCTGCGCAACGAAAACTCCGTCAAACTCGACGTCTTACGCAATAATCAGCGCACGACCATGGTGTTCGACATCCGTTAGCGGTTCAGACATCGCGGTCGTCGACCCTTAATCAGCTACCCCATCGGTTGCCTGGGCATTCTCCTGGACAGAGCGGCCACTGCCTTCTCTGCTTGTCAGGGCCGGTAGGACAGGAGTAACGTATTATTTTCTGCAGGTTACGCTGAGCGATCGACGGCTTGCAGGCTAGGAAAACCCCAAAGTTGACGGAAATGGATAGACCGGTCACAAAAAACTCGCCAGCTCGTCCCCTCCTAGGAGCGATTCTTGAGCAAAAATTCGGCCTCTCTGAAGCGAAGCTGCTTGAGGCGTTGAACGTTCAGCAGACGAAGGGCGGTCGCCTTGGGGAGGCGTTGCTCAAAATCAGAGCCATCGAAGAAGATCTGCTGCTGCAGGCGTTGGCGATGCAATTCGAAATGCCCTGGCTGCCTCACTTGGATGTGGCTCAAGTCGATCACGAATTGATCAAGAAAGTGCCGATCCATTTCGCACGGCGGTACCGGGTGCTGCCTCTGAAAGTCGACGACGGGGTCATCGTCGTGGCGACGACGGATCCCTTGGAGACCGCGGCGCTCGACGACCTGCGCTTGCTCTTAGGCATGCCGGTGAAGGCGGTGCTGACCGGCGCCATGTCGCTCATGTCCTGCCTGAATCGCGCCTATGACGAGGCTGCCAGTCCAACCGGAGCCGAGCAAGTGATGGAGGACATCGCGGCGAGCGAGAATCTGGACAAGATTGCCCACGAACTCGACGAACCACAAGACTTGCTGGATGCGACCGATGAAGCGCCAATTATCAGACTCGTGAACTCGGTGCTGTTCCAGGCTGTGCGCCAGCGCGCAAGCGACATTCACTTCGAATCCTTTGAGCGAGGCCTGGTCGTCCGCTATAGGATCGACGGAGTGCTGTATCCCATCCTCACGCCGCCCAAGCATTTGCAGTCGAGCATCATCGCCCGGCTCAAGATCATGGCCGGATTGAACATCGCGGAAAAGCGGCTCCCGCAAGACGGCCGGTTTGCCATCCGCACCGCAGGCAAGGACGTGGACCTTCGCGTGTCCGTGCTGCCCACGTCACACGGCGAACGAGTGGTTCTGCGATTGCTCGAAAAGGAAAATCGGCTCCTCAATCTTTCCGAAATGGGATTCTCCGCCGACCGGCTTCGCACGATTCAACAGCTCATCCATTTGACGCATGGAATCCTTTTGGTGACCGGACCAACCGGTAGCGGCAAGACGACGACCTTGTACGCCGCCTTGAGCGAGATCAATGCGCCGGACAAGAATATCATCACCGTCGAAGACCCCGTCGAATATCAACTGCTCGGCATCGGACAGATGCAGGTGAACCCTAAAATCAATCTGACGTTTGCAGCGGGGCTACGCTCGATCCTGCGCCAGGATCCGGACGTCATCATGATCGGAGAGATTCGCGATCGGGAGACGGCAGAGATCGCCATTCACGCCTCGCTCACAGGGCACTTGGTCTTCTCGACGCTACACACCAACGATGCGGCCAGCGCCGCCACACGGCTCATCGACATGGGAATCGAACCGTTTCTCGTGGCGTCCTCGGTCGTCGCGGTGTTGGCCCAGCGGCTCATCAGAAAGGTGTGCCCCGACTGCAAACAGGCGTATCACCCGGATGATGAAGAACTGATACGGCTCGGAGTCGTTCCCGGAAAGACAAAACCTACCTTTTATCGAGGCACCGGATGTCCGGCCTGCACCCAGACGGGGTATCGGGGCCGGACCGGCATCCATGAGCTTCTGGTCCTGGATGACGAAATTCGACGCTTGATCGGCAACAAAGCGGACGCGGCGGCCATTCGCCAAGCGGCGGTATCGCACGGCATGATTCTGCTGAAAGAGGAAGCCGCGGAAAAGATCTTCGCCGGCATCACAACGACCGAAGAAGTGATGCGCATGACGCAACAAGAGGTCGAGGTGTAGTCGGATGCCGGTCTACCAATATCGAGGCTACAAGGCGGACGGCGCGGCCGCGACCGGCATCGTGGACGCCGAAAGCCCAAAAGTTGCGAGGCTCAAGCTGCGCAAAGACGGCGTCTTCCCGACCGAAATGGCGGAACAGGAAGGCGCGAGCAAGGGCATCACGACGAGCCGCGCCAACGTCGGTTCTAGCACGGTGGGCAGCCGGTCCCAGACCTTGACGGTCACCGATGTGGCGCTGATGACCAGGCAACTGGCCACACTGTTGGTCGCCGGTCTTCCCCTCGTAGACGCGCTGGGCGTGCTCATGGATCAGACCGAGAAGAAGGCCATCAAGGGTCTCCTCGCGGATGTGCGGGAAGCGATTCGCGGAGGCGCATCGTACAGCGCCGTGCTCGAACGATACCCGCGCGATTTTTCGCCCATCTATGTCCATATGGTCCGTGCCGGCGAAGCCAGTGGCGCGCTCGATCAGATTTTATTCCGTTTGGCCGAATTCCTGGAAAAACAGTTGGCGCTCAAGCACAAGGTGACCAACGCGATCCTCTACCCCGCCATTATGCTGATCGTCGGAACCCTCGTGTTGTTTTTCCTGGTCACGTTCGTCGTGCCGAAGATCACGGCCGTCTTTGCCCATTCGAAGCAGGCCTTGCCCTGGCCGACGGTCGTGTTGATGGAGGTCAGCCGGTTTTGCACGGACTATTGGATGGTGCTGTTGGCGATGATCCTTGTGGCCCTGTGGGCCGTCCGACGGCTCAAAAAAACAGAGACAGGGCAGATGTTGACGGATCGTATGCTGCTCAAGCTTCCGCTGATCGGCCAGGTGGCCCGTATGGTGTCCATTTCCCGTCTCGCCAGCACCTTGGCGACCATGTTGTCGAGCGGCGTGCAATTGTTGGAAGCGCTGGACGTCTCGCGACGTGTGATGAACAACCGCGTCCTTGAACAGGCCGTCGAAGATGCCAGGCAGAACATCCGCGAAGGGGAAACCATCGCCGAGCCATTGAAACGAAGCGGGCAGTTCCCCCCGCTGGTGACGCATATGATCTCTGTCGGCGAAAAAAGCGGCGAGATGGAGGAGATGCTGCGGCGGATCGGACAAATCTACGACGGCGAAGTGGATCGGGTGATCACTCGTTTCACCTCGCTGCTGGAGCCGGTGATGATCGTCGTCATGGGCGTCGTCGTCTTGTTTATTGTGGTGGCGATTCTGCTGCCCATCTTCGAAATGGGCCAGATGGTGCGTTGAACGTTTAGATGAAGGAGGCATGCGGTGCGCGCAGCGACACGGATGGAACGGGCGTTGACGACCACAGAGCGATTAGAGCGGGGGTTCACGTTCATCGAGATCATGGTGGTGGTGGCGATTCTCGCCATTCTGGCCGCCCTCGTCGTTCCTCGCATCATGGGGCGCACGGACGACGCGAAGCGCACCGCTGCGAAGGTGCAGATCCGCAACCTCGAAGGCGCGCTGCAACTCTACAAGCTCGACAACGGGGTGTACCCCTCAACTGAGCAGGGTTTGAAGGCCCTGGTCGAGAAGCCGTCGGTGGGAATGGTGCCTAAAAAATGGAAGCTCGGCGGCTATCTTCCGAACATCCCGGAAGATCCGTGGGGGAATCCGTATAAATATCTGAGTCCTGCGCCGGTTCAGCAAGGACAGTACGGGCAGGTCAAAGGCGATTACGAAATCACCTCCTATGCCACGGACGGAGAAGCCGGCGGGGAAGGAGTGAACGCGGATATTACGAACTGGAACATGGACAAGGACTAGACGACCGTGATGGCCAGTCACGATTCGCCGGTCTATCCGAACTACGGCCTGATGCGGCGCTGCCGTGTTTGGAGGTCCCCGGAAGGCTTTACAATGCTGGAAATTGTGCTGGTTCTGTTCCTGCTCGTCGGCATGCTCAGCCTGGTCATCCCGCGAATTTCGCTCGGCGAGAATCTGGGAACAGTCGGACGGAGATGGGTGGGCGCGATGAAGTCCTTCCAAGAAATGGCGATGATCGGCCAGAAAATAGTGCGCGTGTATGTCGACATGGACCGAAGCATGTATTGGCCCATGGTCATCGACGGCAACGAGGAGAAAATTCCGCTCGATCCGACATGGGCCGTGCCGATCGTCTTGCCGGAGTCGGTTCGATTCTCCGATATTCAGATTGGTACCGCGACGAGAAAGGAAAGCGGCCGCGTGGACATTTTCTTTTATCCGAACGGCCGGATCGATCAGGCGATCGTGCATTTGACGGACATGAGCAACAACATCGTGGGCGTTTATGTGGAACCGGTCACAGCGATGATCCGCATGACGGATCACCGCATTGATCCTCCCACACCGATGTCGATTCTCGAGCGCGTGCGGCCGTTGCTTCAGCCGGTCGCACCCGGGATTCGGCCAAGTTTTCCGACCGGCGCACTTAAGTAATCTGCGGAGCATGCCGCGATGGTTGACCAAGAATGGTGATGCAGCATAGTCAGCGAGTGAGACGTTCGCCGGGAGGCGACACGAGCGGCTTCACGCTCTTCGAGGTGTTGATCGCCATGGCGATTCTCGCGTTAGCCCTCCCGATTCTCCTTGGTTTGCGGAACTGGGACCTCGATCTTCAGGCGAGGGCGGCCGATATCACCGCTGCGACCATGCTGGCGCAGGAAAAACTCATTGAAGCGGAGCTGAGTCCGGTATATCCCGTCGGCGAAACCACCGGTGACTTCCGCAATCCGCCTCCTGGCTATCAAGTGCCATTCGACATTCAAGAGCGGGCCGCACGCTATCGATGGAAGCGCATCATCACCACGACCGCATTGCCGTCCGTTCGCGAGGTCAAGATCCAGATTCTTTGGCAGCAAGGAGCCGCCGATGAAGTGCTCGAGGCGAGTACCTATGTGTTTGCGCCAACGACCGGATTCTGAAGCAGGCTTTACGCTTGTGGAAGTCCTGCTGGCCACCGCCCTCGTCGCGGTCATCGCCGCTATGGTGTTCGGGTCGTTAAATCTAAGCGCAATCGCGATCGACGGGGCCCGACGCTCCGCGGCCCGAGAACAACTGTTGCGCAGCACGTTACGCATTTTCTCGGAAGAACTGTCGACGGCCGTCGCCGCTCCGTTCGGGCCGATGGTGGGAGTCAATGCGACACAAGAGGGCCAGCCGGCCGACACCCTTGCGTTCAACACCTTGGGGCGATTTCGCGGAGGAGATGCCGTCCAAGAGTCGGAGATGGTCCGGATCGTATATACAAGAGAAGGCGATCGGGTGTTGCGGTTTATCAGACGAAACATTTACGGCGTGACCGATGACAGTATCGATCAGTTTGAATTGGCAAAACTGGTGAAGGCCTTTAACGTGCGGTATTTCGATCCGCAGGCCAACGCGTGGATCGACGAATGGGACGGCCGGGCGCGGACGTCGCCGCCGACGGCAATCCTGATCGAACTGACGTTGACGCAGGACGGAGAGGAAGAACCTCGCACCTTTCGGCAGTGGATCGCGATCGGAGTGAAATCATGATCTCTCGTCTTTCCTGGCCTCCGACGGTCGCATTCAAGAGGGAGCCCTTCGCCTGGGTGGCCGGAGGGGTCGCGAGTCTGCTGTTGTTCCTATTTCTCACCTTCCCCTTCGGGACATTGCAAGCCCGGGTTCTCTCGGAATTGGTTCGAGCCACCGGGTGGGAGATCCGCGCGGTCGAATGGTCTCCCGGTCTGCCTCTCGCGGTGGAATGGCGCGAGGTAACTTGGACGAAACCGGGCAGCGCCAGCATTCTCATCCAGCTGATGCGGCTCAACGTGGGCGTGCTCGCAATGTTGTTCGGCCAACAAACGGTGGATGCACTGGTGCAATTTCCCGGCGGCGCTCAACCGGGGACAGCCAGAGCGACGGGAACCGTCAGCGCTTCGTCGTGGTCCTTCGTTGGGCCGTTGTCCTTGAAGGCGCATGCGCAGCAAATTGACCTGGGTGCCGTGATCAAACCTTACGTGACGAGGGGACTCCTGCAAGCCGATGTGACTCAACGGTGGGAGAACCGCGGCAAGGACGGGATCGCATTCAAAGGCGACGGGTCATGGAAGGCGGAAGTCAAGGATCTTGTGCTGGAACGGATTCCTGTTGGGCCAGCCGCGATCCCTTCGCTGAATTTTTCCCGTGTGACCGCCGCCTTGACCTGTCGTGACGCTGTCTGCGACATCACGGATTTCAAGGCGGACGGCCCGGATGGAACAATCAGCGCCCAGGGCCGTTTGTTGTTACGAGAACCCGTTCAATCGAGCCTACTTGAGGTCACGGTGACCGTGTTGGCGGGTGCCGGATGGGCGCAAAAGGCGGGAAATCTGCCGATTCCGCCCCTTCCCCCAGGTACTCCATTGACCGTAAAACTGGGCGGATCTGTCGCAAATCCTAAGCTAACACTGTAAGATACGGCTTCGAATGCAGTAAGGAGTACAGGCAGCTCATGATTGCAGCCGAATGTGTCGGTTTAGACCTGGGTCAGACAGCCATCAAGGCGGTGAGATTCCGCCGCCGATTGTCTGGCCGTGAATCGGTCGAGTACTTCCACCTGCCCTTGCCCTACGGAAAACCGGCGCAGGCCGAACCCGCTCGCCTTGCCGGACAACTCCGCAATTTTCTCTGGCAAAACGGGCTGTACGGGAGTGGGGATATTGTCACGGCCCTCCCTTGCCAAGACCTCTTCATTCGGACTCTCTCGTTTCCCTTCCGCGATTCGGCCAAGCTCGAGCAGGTTGTACCGTTTGAAGTCGAGAATTTAATCCCCATGGCGCTGGAAGACGTGGCTATGGGCAGCATCGTGCTGCCGGCCAAGATGCAAACCGGAGCCATGCAAAAGCCGAAGGGCGCCGAGGTTCTGATTACGGCCGCGCCCAAAGATAAGGTGGCCGAACACTTGAAATTCCTGGCTTCCGCCGATTTGAAGCCGGCGGCAGTGGGAGTCGACGGCATGGCGCTGTACTCCGTCACCAAGTTCCTTCAAGAGGAAGGCGCGAATGTTCCGGGTGATTTGGCCATCATCGACGTCGGAGCCACCAAGACCACCCTTTGTCTGATCCATGAAGGGCGGCCAGCCGTACTTCGCACGGTTCTTTGGGGCGGCAATCATCTGACGCATGCGCTGGCAGTCCGCTATGCCTGCAGCTTCGCCGAAGCGGAACGTCGCAAGCGAGCCATGGCAGTGCAGGAAGTCGACGCCTGGCTCGAGCCCTTGCTCAAAGAATTGCGGGTGTCGTTGCACGCGTATGAAGGCACGGCCCATGGCCGTCTGTCCCATTGTTGGGTGTCGGGCGGCGGTTCTAAGCTCCGGGAATTGGGCGGCCATGTCGCGCATGAATTGGGATTGACACCGGTCGGCCCGCGTCAGGGATTCGGTGCCAACTGTCCACGGGCGTTCTCGATCGCCTTTGGATTGGCCATTCACCCGAAAGTCGTGAGGCCGCGATGGAAGCCGAAGGCGATCGGATCCGATCTCGGCCTCGATCTGACGGCGGCCACAGAGGCGGCTTCGGCACGGACCAGCGAGTCCCGTCAGGATCGAAGGCTGGCGCTGTGGGGCGGCATCATTCTGGCCATGCTGGCGTTGGTCGATCTCTCGGTGCGGGTGTTCGTGAAGCAATCGACGCTGACGCAAGTGAAACAGGGACTTCAGGCCCAATTCGTCCAGTCATTCGGCGAAGGCGGTGGGCCCGGAGAAGAACTCGACGTGGCCCGCTACCGCGTTGCCCAACTCGACAAGCGCCTCACGGTCATCGACCATAGCCGGAACAGCGTATTGGCCAACCTCTCGGACCTTGCCAAACAATTGCCGCCGGGGATTCCCTTGACAATCCGCGAATTGACGGTGGAAGGGCTCGCGATTCATTTGGAAGGCGAAACCAATTCGTTCGACTCGGTTGAAAAAATTAAGCAGGCCTTTACATCGAATCAGCTATTTCAGGGCGTCTCGGTGGCCGATACACGCGTGGGCGCCGCGGCAAATCAAGTCGTATTTCGCCTCACGTACACGGTGCAGCGACAATGATGGAGGCCCTTCAAGAACGGTGGCGGCATCTGGCGACCCGCGAGCGCATGATTCTCGGGGTCGGCGGGGCGGTGGTCCTTGCGAGTCTGTTGTTTGTTATCGTGGTGGACCCCCTGCTCGAGCGAATCGACAAGCTGGAACGGCAGACCGTGAGAAAATCCAAGGAACGCGTCGAGCTGGCCGCCTTGGCTGTCGAATACCAGGCGAAGCAAGCCCGGGTCGGCAAGCTGGAGCAGCGGCTTCCCAATGGCGACGGTCAGTTTTCTCTCTTGGCATTCATGGAGGAGGCTGCGGCGTCCGTGCAGATCCGGGATCGGATCGTCGGAATGCAGCCACAGCAGGGCACGCTGCAGCACGGCTATCAGGAAACCGCGGTCGATCTTAGGCTGGACGGCGTTCAGTTTCCGCAACTCTTATCCCTGCTCGTCGCGTTGGAACAAGCCCCCTACGACGTGCAGGTGCATCACCTTCAGATCAAACCGAAATACGACAACCCCATCAGCCTCGACGCCACCCTGAGAATCGTTTCTTACGCCAAAAGCTGAGCGTGATCCAGCGATGTGATCTCCATGCAGGATCGTCGTTCTACACCCACCCGACCTGAGGATCCCCTCAGAGCTAAACGGCGAGTGCGCGATGACGAACAAGGCGTCGCCCTGCTGCTGGCTATCCTGGTCCTGGCACTTCTCGTCGCCCTCATTCTCGAGTTCGACAGCGACGCCCGCCGTGAGTATCGCGAGGCGGCGGCGTTCCGCGACAATTTCAAAGCGACGGTGCTGACGCGGGCGGCCGTGCAGGCGGCGCGCGCCGTCCTGCAGCAGGACCATCTTCGCGACAAACAGACGGGCCAGATATACGATGCCACGACGGATCTATGGGCGTTTCCCATCAATAAGTATGCGATCGGCGATGGGTTAATGACGGCGCAGATCGAAGATGAGCGCGGCAAATTAAATCTGAACGACCTGGCCGCCGCCATGGATCCAAATGCGAAAAAAACGAAAGTCGGCAGAGTGAAGCGCCTCTTTGCGCTATTGGTGCTCAACCCCGATCTCGTGGACGCCATCGTCGACTGGGTCGATGCGGACGACATTCCGGAGGCGGCCGGCGCCGAATCCGTGTATTACCAGTCATTACGGCCGTCTTATCGTGCCGCCAATGCGCCGTTGCAAACGGTGCGTGAACTGCGCTTGATCAAAGGCATGACTCCCGAAATCGTCGACAAGCTTCTGCAATATGTCACGGTGTTTCCTCAGGAAGGCGAAAGCCGGGTGAACATCAATACCGCAGACGTCCTGGTGCTGCAGTCGCTCGATCCGCGCATCACTCAAACCATGGCAGGCGAAATTATTCAAAGCCGCCCCTTCAAGACGATTCAAGAGTTGGATCGCGTCGGAAGCTTCGCGGAGATCGGAAAGGAACTGCGCATCCTCAGCGTCTACGATGTCAAAAGCAACATCTTCTCCGCCAAGATGACGTTGGCCGTCGGCGAGACCACGAAATCCGGCACCGTGGTCCTTCAGCGAGACGAGGCGACAGGCAATAGCGCAGTCCGGTACTTCCGTTTCCTCTAAGTCTACAGATGCACGCCCAGAATCTTTACCGCTGTTTGAGCACGCTCACAACAAGATAAAGAACCGCATAATCCGCTTTGTTGCGAGTCCAACAGGCGGGTCGCGACCACTTTCTACCCCGACACTTCTCTCCTCTCAAGCTGATCGCCTACCTTAGGTGTCTTCATTTAACTCGTTTGTAACAAGGCGATAAACACGCCGTTACACATTCCGTCTTACTATCCCCCGCATGTCAGGCAAACAATCGACAAGCTCCCTGCGCATTATTGATGAACTGGAAACACACATTGGGAGGTGTCCATGAGCTGTAAGCGAATCGTGCTGCCACTTGGCAGTTTGATTCTCGTGTTCTTGCTCTGCATCAATGGAGAGATCCTCTTCGCGCAAGCCGCTCAAGAGGCACAGCCACAGGCGGCCCCGAAGGATGCAACGGTGCCGACGAAGGAAGCACAAGGTCCGGCGAAGGAGACACAAGGACCTGAGGCGCCACCACCGTCGCCTCCTATTGTCGACCCCGTAGAATCGCTGGACAAGCGGCTCAGCATCATCGAGGAATGGAAGGCGAAGATTGAGAGACTTCCATCATTGAGCAATAAATTCAATGCGGGTTTGAACGCCTTGCAGTTTCTCTATTCACACCAAGAGGCTCATGTCGCCGAAGGGAAAAGCCAGGACAACTTATCGATCCGGCGGTCGGAGATGTTGTTTTACGGAAAGATCAACGAGTACATCCCTAAGTGGCATGCTCTCTATGAGTTTCAGAGCATCAGTTTGGCCAACAACACACCTGGTTGTGCCGCCGGTAGTCCATGTAACACACAACCAGTAGGCACAGCCATCTCGGCCACCTTTTTCCGTGAATCATACATCGACTTCAGACCACTGCCCAGTATCGCGCCGAACCTCAACTTCATCCGCATGGGCATCTTTCGTATGCCGTTCGGGATTTTCACGGAAACTTCCGGCGGGTTGCGTGATGTGATCAGTTCACCCTATTTGACGTCGGTGGGCAGCGGCACCATAAATCGCAATGGTTCGAACCCGAGCGTCGGCACAATCGAATTCATTCATGAGCGTGACTATTTTGCCGATGTGAGAGGAACGCTCTTTAATCGTGTGGAATACGTCGGCGGAATTATGAACAATAACAACTTTGAGGCCAATGCAGTGGGCGCCAATGGGCCAAAAGTCGGCTATGGACGGATACGTTTTCTGGCGACGGATATTTCCTTCATCAGTTTCACGATGCTCGCCGGCGAGAGCAATAACACCAATACCCAGATCAACGGGCGCGGCAAAGGCGCTTTCGACCGGTATGGAGTTGATTTCCGCTACACATCTCGATACCTTCCAGGATTAATGATGCAGGGCGAGTACTGGCAAGGACATGACGGCGCGAATCAAACTTCAACGGGCATCCCGGCACAAGGAGCGTGTTTGAACGTGGCGCAATGCGGAGGAAACGCAGCGCCGGGGGTGATGCGAAGAACGTGGTACGTACTCTCAAAATACTTCATCTCAAATGGTCCCCTCCAAAACTGGGAACCGGTGGTCATGTACGAGCAATTCGACCCCGATACGAGGCTAGGCAATGATTTGTACACGCGGACAATCGTGGGAGTGAATTATTACTTTGAGAATCTTCCGCCAAAAATACAGACGAAACTTTCGATTGATTACGAGTTTCGACACCACTCAGGGTTCGGACCTGGAACTTCCGTGCCGAATACTGATCCCTTCGCACAAAATGCTTTTTTCGTTCAATTTCAGGTCCGTTATCAATAAGGCGTCGAGAGCGTAAGATCGTGGAAGACACGGCGAGATGCGCAAAAACCGCAGTCAGTCTTGATAGCCTCCCCCATTCCTCATGATGAAGAAGACCAAACACGTCATGCTGGCGTTGATTCCCTTCGTGATAGCAAGCTGTGCACCGAGCGCTCGGATGGTCAACGAAACGGCAGCTGGCGGAACTATTATCTACCCTTACTATGAGGAACAAGATGTGCTGACGTCTCGAGCGAGAAGAGATGCACTCCATCTTCTCGACGAAAAGTGCCCCAGTGGCTACCGCATCTCTCGGGAGGGACAGATCGCTCAAATCGACCAAGCTGTCGATAAAGCCTGGATGGGACAGGTATCTAGGGATGGACAGCCGTCCCGGGAAAAGCGCTGGGCAATTCAATTCGTATGCAAATGAGATTCATCATTTCGGCCATGAAGAGTGGTACCGTCGACTCCTGGTCGGCCATCGGATTGTCCTCACATAGGCAGAGGGTGCCATGCGACCGGGTACAGTTCCGTGTCTCGAGCGGCTTTGTACTCGCGCTATGGTGTCTTGTCGCCCTATCAGCCTGCGGACTGACGAGCCAGCAAAGGGTGCTGTATAATCTCGGCGGCATTCAGGTTGGTATCGTGACAGACCGAACGACGGATGAAAGAGCCTCCCCGGCAATCATCAATCGTCACCCTGCAGATTACACGCCGCGAGATATCCGTTCGCTGATCAACTCACTCGAAGTCTCGGGATGGAGTGGTTTGTTCATTGGCGCCTTCGCCACCCCCCAACCGAAGCCAGTGTTCACGCCGGCGGAAGTGCTGATGTTGGCTGATCCGCTTGCCGCAGCATTTCACCAGGCAACTCCACGCGAGCGCGTCTTTTTTTCAATTCAGAATCCGGACGCCCCCTATGACTCGGATCGGACATCTGGGAGCCTATTTTTTCGAGATGAGTACCTCCATGTGATACTCACGGATCATTATGCGCTTCTTAAAGCCGACCCTGGAGGCGGAGAGACGCGGGATCCACGGGACGATAAAGGGATGAGGTTGTGGGTGGTCGCCCCGGCCGCGGCTGCCGTCGTGCCCACAAACAAGGAGCCGCATTGGACTGCGTTCGAGAAAGTCCATATTTCTCTCAAACCTCAGGAAGTTTTGGCGGCACAGGCAGTAGCTCCCGCGAAGACGGCCTCAGACCAGAAGCAACTCGCGGTCTCTGCAACCGAGCAACCGGCGGTGAAGGGCGGCGCCTCGACGGCGACTGCAATCGCGACAGAATCCGCCAACGACTTACGGCTGCAAATTCGTGAACTGACCAGTGCGAATCTGGAACTGCGCTCACGGATGAAAGAACAATCAGATACAATAACGGAACTCAAAGCCCAACTTGAACAACTCCGCAACGAACTCGGGACAGGAACCACGACGCTCGAGCGTAAGCCCTCTAAGAAGCCTGCCGCTCCGTAAGAGTTTACACGGCTGTAACATCCCGATATTAAATCCATAACAAGTAGACCCTATAGTCCCCTGTCATATAGGTCGGGCATCGCCTATGTGTAAGGAGGACCGAATGAGCCTGATTCGACCCGCG
>Ga0310810_10006218_pt1 | contig 13466 bp, 9 predicted proteins | sample NCmetagenome_FD_207641 | JGI IMG/M metagenome (GOLD analysis project Ga0310810, IMG submission 207641) | Soil microbial communities from experimental microcosm in Duke University, North Carolina, United States - NC | ecosystem: Engineered > Artificial ecosystem > Soil microcosm > Unclassified ... | reverse complement strand
AGCGGATCGCGCGCGAGACGAGGGGCGGAATCGCCGTGGCCGCCCTGGCCCGCTGCCGGGATGGCGATCCGCAACGTGCGATCGAGGCGATCAAGGTCGCCGAGCGGCCGCACCTCCACGTCTTCATCGCGACCAGCGACATCCACCTCAAGCACAAGCTCCGGATGGATCGCGAGCAGGCGCTCGCCGAGGCGGTCCGCTGGGTCGGCTACGGCCGACGGGAGCTCGGCCGCGACGTCGAGATCGAGTTCAGCGCGGAGGACGCCTCGCGCACCGACCCCGACTACCTCATGCAGGTGTACGAGGCCGTCGTCGAGGCTGGCGCCTCGACGCTGAACATCCCGGACACCGTGGGCTACGCGATCCCGTCGGAGTTCGCGTTGCTCGTCGGCCGCGTGGTTGACCGGCTGGGCAGCCAGGCCACGATCTCGGTCCACTGCCACAACGACCTCGGGCTCGCCACGGCCAACACGCTCGCCGCCGTGCAGGCCGGCGCGCGCCAGGTCGAGGTGACCATCAACGGCCTCGGCGAGCGCGCCGGCAATGCCTCCCTCGAGGAGGTGGTGATGGCGCTGCGCACCCGGCCGACCCAGTTCGGGGCGACCGGCGCCAGCGGCGACGGCGCTGTGGCGCTGACGAGCGGCGTCCAGACCGAGCACATCACCGCCGCCTCGCGCCTGGTCAGCTATCTCACGGGCTTCGCCGTCCAGCCCAACAAGGCGGTCGTCGGCGGCAACGCGTTCGCCCACGAGTCGGGCATCCACCAGGACGGCGTGATCAAGAACCCGCTGACCTACGAGATCATGACCCCGCAGTCCGTCGGCCTCTCTGGCTCGTCCATCACGATCGGCAAGCTGTCGGGGCGGCGTGGCCTGACGTCGAAGCTCGCCGAGCTCGGCTACGAGCTCGAGGGCGATGCGCTCGATTCGATCTACCGCCAGGCGATCGCGCTCGCCGACGAGAAGAAGGAGGTCACCGACGACGACCTCGTCGCGCTCGTCGAGCAGCGCTTTGCCGAAGTGCCGCAGGCGGTCCGCCTCGACGGCTGGAACGTGACCTCATCGCACGGCGGCAAGGCGACGGGCATGGTCGCACTGTCGATCGGCGACGAGGAGCAGGCCAAGGCCGCGATCGGCAATGGCCCGGTCGACGCGCTCTTCGCCGCGGTCGACGATGCCGTCCAGTCGGTGTTCAGCTGGCATCCCGTGCTGGAGACGTACGAGATCAAGGCGGTCTCCGGGGGGGAGGACGCCCAGGGCCGCGTCCTCGTGCGCTGCCGCCGGTCGAGCGACGAGGGCCCGGGCGCGCTCATCGTGTCCGGACACGGGTTGAGCACGAACATCATCGAGGCCTCGATCGAGGCCTACCTCGTCGCCGTCAACAAGCTCCACGGAGCGAGCGTCGGCCCGGCATCGCCGGCCTACATCTCGCCCCGGACGACGGAGCTGCCGTAGCCGCGATGGCCGGCTACCGGATCGCGTCGATCGGGGGCGACGGGGTGGGCCCCGAGGTCGTGGCCGCCGGCCGCCGCGTGCTCGACGCCATCGCGGCGCGCGACGGGTTCGCGCTCGACTGGCTGGAGCTCGTCGCCGGCGGGGCGGCGATCGATGCCTATGGCACCGCCCTCCGGACCGACGATCTCGAGGCGGTCGGCAGATGCGACGCCGTGCTCCTCGGCGCCGTCGGTGGACCGCGCTGGGACGACCCGGAAGCCAAGGTGCGGCCGGAGCAGGCGCTGTTCGCGCTCCGGGGCGGCCTCGAGCTGTTCGCCAACCTTCGCCCGGTCAGCGTGCTGCCGGCGCTCGTGCCCTCGTCGCCGGTCCGGCCGGAGATCCTCGATGGCGTCGACCTGCTCATCGTCCGCGAGCTCACCTCGGGGCTGTACTTCGGCCGCCCGTCGGAGCAGCGCCAGACGCCGGCGGGTCGCGTCGGGATCGACACCCTGTGGTACACGGAGGCCGAGATCCGGCGGGTCGTGCGACTGGCGTTCGAGCTGGCCCGCGGTCGACGTCGCCGGCTGACGAGCGTCGACAAGGCCAACGTCCTCGCGACGTCGCGCCTGTGGCGCAAGATCGTCGACGAGACGCGCGACGAGTTCCCGGACGTCGAGGTCAACCACCAGCTCGTCGATTCGTGCGCGATGCTCCTCGTCCGACGCCCGGCGAGCTTCGACGTCCTCGTCACCGAGAACCTGTTCGGCGACATCCTGTCGGACGAGGCCGCGGTGCTCGCGGGCAGCCTGGGCATGCTGCCCTCCGCCTCGCTCGGAGATCGGCGCACCGATCACGGCCGGTTCGGGCTGTACGAGCCGATCCATGGCTCCGCGCCGGACATCGCGGGTCGCGATGCCGCCAACCCGCTCGGCACGATCCTGTCGGCGGCGATGCTGCTGCGCTGGTCGCTCGGCCTGGCGAGCGCGGCTGACGACGTCGAGGCAGCGGTACGCGCCGCGATCGACGCCGGCCTGCGGACCGCGGACCTGATGCCGCCGGACGGCGCCGCCGCGGGCCTCCGGATCGTCGGGACGCGCGCAATGACGGACGCCATCGTCGAGCAGCTCGGGGGCGACCGGGGCCGGGATGGCTCGACCACCGAAGACGATGTCGTGGCCCAGCTGGTCGCCGCCGACACGCTGCTGGGGCTGCCGTGAGCACCGACCAACCCGTCGTCCTGTACGACACGACACTCCGCGACGGCACGCAGGGCGAGAACATCACGCTGTCCCTCGCCGACAAGCTGCGCATCGCGCGCCTGCTCGACGAGTACGGCATGCCCTACATCGAGGGCGGCTGGCCTGGCTCGAACCCGAAGGATGTCGACTTCTTCCGCGAAGCCAGGACCATTCGCTGGTCGAACGCGAAGCTCGCGGCCTTCGGCTCGACGAGGCATCGCTCGAACACCGCCGAGACCGACCCGAACCTGCAGGAGCTCGCCCGCGCGGAGACGCCGGTCGTCACGATCTTCGGCAAGAGCTGGCTGCTCCATGTCACCGAAGTCCTCGGCGCGAGCCCGGACGAGAACCTCGACATGGTCGGCGACAGCGTCCGGTTCATCGTCGAGCGCGGCCGCGAGCTGGTCTACGACGCCGAGCACTTCTTCGACGGCTACCGGGCAGATCCTGCGTATGCACTGGCCACGCTGCGCGCCGCGCGCGAGGCCGGCGCGCGGACCCTCGTCCTGTGCGACACCAACGGGGGCACGCTCACCTCGGACCTCGTGCGCGTGCTCGGCGAGGTCCGCGCCGCGATCGAGGGCGACGGCGCCCATGCCGAGGGTGCCGAGGGCGCAGACGCCGGTGGCGCCATGACCTGGGGTATCCACACGCACAACGACGCGGAGCTCGCCGTTGCGAATTCGCTGGCCGCGGTGCAGGCCGGCGCGCGCCACGTCCAGGCGACGATCAACGGCTACGGCGAGCGCTGCGGCAACGCGAACATGGTCAGCATCATCCCGGGCATCGCGCTGAAGACCGACCATGCGCTCCTGCCGGCAGGCGGCGGCGACCTGACGGCACTCACCGAGCTGTCACGGGCCGTCGCCGAGATCGCCAACGTCGCTCCGAACGACTACCAGCCGTACGTCGGCCGGTCGGCGTTCGCGCACAAGGGCGGCGTCCACGGCGCGGCCGTGGCCAAGGTCGAGCGGAGCTACCAGCACATCGACCCGAGCGCCGTCGGCAATGCGGGCCGGCTCGTCGTCTCGGAGCTGGGCGGCCGGGCCAACACGGCGATCCGGGCCCAGCAGCTCGGCCATCAGCTCGACGGCGTCGTCGAGCCGGCCGTGCTGTCCGCGCTGATCAAGCGGCTCGAGAACGAGGGCCTGTCGTTCGAGGGCGCGGAGGCATCGTTCGAGCTCCTGATCCGGCGCCAGCAGGCCGACTACCGGCCGCCGTTCAGGATCGTCGACTACACCTGCCTGGTCGAGCAGCGCGCCGGCGCGGAGCTGCGGGCCGAGGCGACCGTGAAGGTCGAGGTCGACGGTGAGCTGCTGCACACCGCGGCCGACGGCAACGGCCCGGTGAACGCCCTCGACGCGGCCCTGCGCAAGGCGCTCCGCGCGTTCTACCCGGTGCTCGACTCGGTGCACCTGTATGACTACAAGGTGCGCATCCTCGACACCGACGCCGCGACCGGCGCGAAGACCCGGGTGACCATCGAATCGACCGATGGCGCGCTCGAATGGTCGACGATGGGTTCCGACACGAACATCATCGCCGCTTCGGCGACCGCCCTCGGCGACTCGCTGGAGTACGCGATCTGGAAGCGCGGTGCCGAGCTGCGGCGCCGCGACGAGCGACACTTCACCACTGTGATCTCCGGGGAGGGAGCGAGATGAGCGCCAAACCAGATACCACGACACCCGCGCTCCATCTCACCCGCTGGACGGTGACCTCGGGCTCGAATTCCCAGAGTCGGGGAGCCGTCGTCATCGAGGCGGGGGACCACCATTGGCGAGCGTCCGCGGAGGGCAACGGCGCGGTCGACGCCCTGTTCAAGGCGGTCGACGCCGCGCTGTCCGACGTCCTGCAGGGCCACCCGCGCCTCGTCGGCTACGACGTCCATGCACTGGCAGAGGGCGCCGAGGCCGAGGGCCTCGTCATCGTCGCGGTCCAGCCGCCGTCCGGGGAGGGGCCCCGCTCCGAGGGCCTGTACAACGGCAAGTCGCGCAACACCAACATCATCGCGGCATCCATGGAGGCCTACCTCGAGGCGCTCAACGCCATGCTCGCCGAGGCCCATTGGGCCGACGCTCCCGCGAGCGCCGGCAAGGAGCGCAAGCGCGCCCCGGAGGCGCATGGCCGGCGCGGGCAGCTCGACAAGGACGCCGACGACAGTCTGCCTTGGGTGGGGTAGGGCGCGCGGCCTGCAGCCGAGCCGGCTGAGGCGCGCTCTGTGAGCTCCACCACCAGCGCGCCAATCGCGTACGCGGGCGAGCCGGGTGCGTTCGCCGAGGATGCCGTGATCGCGCTGTACGGCGAGGCGGCACCGCGCATGCCCGTGGGCGGGTTTCGGCAGGTGTTCGAGGCGGTTACTGCACGGGCGGCGTCCGCGGGCGTCCTCCCGATCGAGAACCTGGTCAATGGATCGGTCCGCGAGGTCTACGACCTGCTGCTCGAGCACAAGCTCGTGATCGCGCGCGAGGTCGTGGTGCCCGTCGAGCTGTGCCTCGCGGCGTTGCCCGGGCGGAAGATCGACGACATCCAGCGGGTGTACTCGCACCTGCAGGCGCTGGGTCAGGCGGAACGGTTCCTGCGAACGCGGCCGTGGGCCCTGCTGACGACGTACAACACGGCCGGGGCCGGCAAGTTCATCGTGGACCAGCAGGACGCAGGCGCGGCCGCGGTGCTCTCGCGGCGGGCCGCCCGGGAGCTCGGCCTCGAGGTGCTCGCCGACGGGATCCAGGATGTCGCCGACAACAGGACGCGCTTCCTCGTGGTCGGGCCGGGCGGCGACGCACCCGAAGTGGACCACGCGAGGTCGTTCAGGACCACGATCGCCTTCGGTGTTCGCAACGAGCCGGGCACGCTCCTGGCGGCGCTCCAGGTCTTCGCCGCCCGGTCGATCAATCTGTCGAAGCTGGAATCACGGCCCAGCCGGGCGGCGGCATGGGAGTACGTCTTCTGGGCGGACCTCGACGCGCACGCCGCCGATCCCGGATGTGCCGCGGCCCTCAATGAGCTTGCGGCCGTCGCGACCATGGTTCGAGTGCTGGGCACCTACCGGAGGCATGTCGACTAGGTCGACGCGGTTCCGGCCCCGGGTACGATGCTCGGCGATATGACGGGACGAGTTCGCGTCGGGCTGCTGCTGGAATCGTTCGAGACTCCTGCCTGGGCGTGGACCGCGATCCGGGAGCTCACGACGTCCGACTCCGTCAGCGTGGTCGCCGTTGCGATCGACGGCGGCGCTGGGCATCGGGCGCGTGGAACGGGCCGAGGCGGGCCGGGCCGAACGCCGCTGCGGCGCGCGCTCGGTCGCATCGACGAGCTGCTGGAGCGCCGAATCCCTGCCGAAGAGGATGCCTTCATCACGAAGGACGCCCGGCCGCTCCTCGCCGGGATTCCTGTCGTTCGCCTGCAGCCAGCGGGGGGCGACGCGGCGAACACGTTCGCCGAGGCGGATGTTGCCGGCCTTCGGGCGTTCAAGCTCGATGTGCTCCTCCGGTTCGGGGAGGGGGACCTGCGTGGGGGCATCCTGCACGTCGCTCGTGCCGGGGCCTGGTCCCTGCACGAAGGGGACAACCGAAAGCGACGCGGCGGACCCCCGGGTTTCTGGGAGGTCCATCAGGGCTGGCCAGTGATGGGCGCCGCGCTGGAGCTCCTGAGTGACGGCCCCGACCGGAACCTGACCCTGGCGACGACCTCGAGCGCCACCGTGCCCACGTCGGTCAAGCGCACCCGGAACGGGCTGATCTGGACGGCGCTGCCGCTCCTCGGGCGAACGCTCGACGACCTGCGGCGCGAGGGCGTGCGCCCGTTCCTCGAGCGGGTTGCCCAGGAGAACGCCTCGCCGACCTTCTACTCCAACCCCCTGTACCGCGAGCCGGGTCCCGTGGATCTCGTGGTCCATGGCGCGAGGCGCGCCCTCCGACTGGCCGGCTTCGTCGCTCGAACGGCGTTCACCAGGCAGCAGTGGATCCTGTACTACGGGCTGGCGGACGATCTGATCCAGGCGTGCTGGCGCCTCAGGCCCCTCATCCCACCGATCGATCGCTTCTGGGCGGACCCGCACGTGATCAAGCTCGGCGATCGCTACTTCGTGTTCGTCGAAGAGGTCGTGTACGCGAGCGGCAAGGGCCACATCTCGGTCATCGAGATCGACGAGCAGGGGCGACACGGGTCGGCGAGGACCGTGCTCGATGAGGCGCACCATCTCTCCTACCCGTTCGTGTTCGAGCACGAGGGCGACTACTTCATGGTCCCGGAATCGGCCGCGCGCGGGACGGTCGACCTGTATCGGGCGACGTCCTTCCCGGATCACTGGACCTTCGTGGAGCACCTGATGACCGGGATCGATGCCTACGACGCGACGCTGCTCCGCGAGCATGACCGGTGGTGGCTGTTTGCCAGCGTGATCAAGTACAAGGGTGCCGGTTCCGGCGAGCTCAACCTGTATTCGTCGGAGCGCCTGCTCGGCGGGGACTGGCGCCTCCACCCCGCGAGCCCGCTCTCGTCCGACGTGATCGGGGCTCGACCCGCAGGTGCGATCCTGCGGCGCAACGGCCGGCTGTATCGGCCGGTCCAGGATGGCTCGGGGCGGTATGGCCGGGCCATCAGGCTGCACGAGATCCTGGAGCTGTCGGAGACCACCTATCGGGAGCAGCTCGTGTCGGGCATCGAGCCCGATTGGAACGATCGGATCAGCCGGACGCACACCCTCGCCCACGCCGGGCGCCTGACCGTGGTCGACGCGCTCTGGACCCGGGGCCGCCGGCGGACGCCCACGGGTCCGCGGGGGAGCGAGACGCCGACCGACGATCAGGCTCGGCGGTCGCTCACGACCTCCGCGTAGGTTGCGACGACGGTCCTGACCATCGCCGCCGACGAGTAGCGGTCGCGGGCATCCTCGAGCGCATGGGCGGTCAGGGCCTCGCCGAGCGCCGGCCGGTCCAGGAGGTCCTCGATTCGTTGCGCAAGGGCCCGGTGATCCTCGTGGTCGAAAATCAGCCCGCTCACGCCCGCCCTGACCTGCTCGACCGCGCCGCCGACCGGCGTCGAGACCACCACCACGCCGCTCAACATGGCCTCGGTCACCACGAGCGGTGACCCTTCGCTTCGGCTGGACATGACGAGCGCATCGGCCGCCCAGAGCACCTCCCGGGCATCCTGGTAGCCGAGGAGCCGCACGCGGTCGGCGACGCCGAGGGCCGCGGCCCGGGCCGCGACCTCGTCCTCGATCGGGCCGCGCCCCGCGATCAGGGCGACGACGTCTCGCCCGTCGGCGGTGAGGTCCGCCACGGCGCTGACGAGCGTTTCGGGATGCTTGTTCGGGGTGAGCGAGCCAATGAGCGCCAGGGCGAACTGACCGGGGCTGACGTCCAGCCGCTCCCGCGCTGCCCGGCGCTCCTCCGGGCTCGCCGGCCGGAAGTGGTCCGCATCCGCTCCGGGTGGGGCCAGGCGTACCCGCTCGGGTGCGACACGGTAGTCCCGGATGAGGCTCGTCCGGATCTCGTCGCTCACGGCCAGGACGCGTTCGCCGAGGAACGTCGTCGCCGCCCATAGCCTGTTCCTTGGCGCGACCGGGCTGTGGACGCTGGACACGAACGGCACGCCGAGCAGCACCTGGACCGCGCGCGCATACAGGCCCATCTGGCGGCTGTGGCTGTGGACGACGTCCGGGCGAAATCGCCGGGCGGCGCGCACGACCTGCCACGCGGCAACCGGGATCAGGAGCAGCTGCGGCAGCTGACGCAACCGGCGAGGGCTGGCCGGTATCGAGGCGGCGAAATGACGGATCCCGGCGCGTTCGTAGTCCGCCGGGATCGGTGACCCGGTCGCCTGCTCCCGTCCGGTCGCGATGTCCAAGTGGGTTCGGCCCGCGAGGGCGCCGCCGCTGCAGATCGCGACCTCCCAGCCGGCCTTTCGGAGCGCAGTACCGAGCGTGAGCATGTGCGTGTTGATGCCGCCATCCCCCAGGTACGGGGCGAGGAACAGCACGCGTCGAGCTGTCTTTCTCGGAGCGAGGGCCGCCCGCTTCGCGGGGGCCGAGACGCCCGACTGCGTTGGCGATTCGTTCAGCGATCCACCCTCAACCTCGGATGCGTCAACGATAGGTGGCGCCGAGGCATCGAGTGGTCTTCCGGGTGGACACGCCGATTGCGTCGGCGCACGATTTGCCGGCCCATGAGCTCCCCGAAGACGCTCAAATCCTCGAACCCTGCTGCGACCGCCGGGCCGAAATCGCCAAAACGTCGCGCTGCCTCCGCGAAGCCCGCCCGGGCGAAACCCGTCGCGGTGGTGGAGCGCTCGTCGGAGTACAGGGGCAAGACGCTCGATGACGCTCGCGCCGCCTACCACATGGACGCCCGCGCCATGAGCCGGATGGGCTACGCCCCGGCATCCGAAGAGTGGTCGACGGTGCTCGAGCACGTGCTGACCGTTCGATACGTGTTCGAACCGGAGCGGCGGCCAGCCGTTCTTGCCGCCCTCGACGAGATCGAGGCCCAGCCGCCGCGCGAAGTGCCCGAGCCTCCTCCTGCGCCACCGAAGCGCTTTGCGCGCGCGATCAACCTGTGGCTCGCGACACCGCTCGAGCTGCGAATCTCGGCGGGCGGGGTCGCGGGCCTGCTGGCGGGGCTGGCCCTGTGTCTCCTGGTCGGCCTCATCTCGGCGGACAGCCCCGACATCCTCACCGTCATCGGTTTCGGGACGATCGGCTTGCTCCTCGGCGTGAGTGTCGGCCTGATCCCCTCCGAGGGGCTCTGACCTCGCGGTCCCGGATCCTTCATCCGCGCCGGCGAGGCGACGGCCACCAGGTGGTCGGAATGCCGGCGAAGAACCCGATGAAGAGCCCGGTGAGATTGTCCACAACGTCGGCGGCCTGACAGCCACGGCCAAGTTGCAGGACGGTCAGCTGCAGGCCCTCGATGAGGAACGGCAGGGCGATGGCCGCGAGGATCACGGCAATCTTTCGCCAAGTCCACGGGATCGTTCCGATGGCGAAGCCGAACGGCATGAACATCAGGATGTTGACCAGGACGTCGTCTCCACTCGCGAGATCGATGGGAGTCGCCAGCCACGTGCGGGATAGGTCGCAGGTATCGCGAGCCTCCGGTGGGAGGACCATGTCCGCCGCAAGAGGCGTCAACGTGCCCACGAGAATGACGCCCAGGGAGAACACCAGCAACGCGGCGAGGAGCCAGTGAATCCGGAGCCAGGCGCCCACACGCCTGCTCGCCACGATGCTGATGACGAGCGCTGCAATGATCCCGGGGACCAGCCATGGGAGGCTGGCCGCGATCTCTCTCACGACAGCAGATTCTGTTGCACCTGCGCGCTCTGCGCGCTCGCACGGCGCCCAACCACGTTTGACGATTCGGCAACTTGTGGCCAATCATCGGCGTCCCCTCACCCTCGCGACCAGCAGGAGGGGTTCCCCGGGCCGGTTGACGGGGCAGAGAGTGAGGACGCGTGGACTTCAGGCGCCAGCTCGGCATCGCGCGGAAGTGGTTCCCGTTGCTCGTCGCCGGGGCCATCCTCAGTGCGGCTGCCGCGTTCGGCCTGAGCAGCGTTCAGCAGCGCATCTACGAGGCGAAGGCGACGCTGATTGTCGGCCAGGCGCTGCAGAACCTTAACCCCAACGTCGACCAGCTCAATGTCTCACAGCGCCTGTCGGCAACATATGCGGCCGTCGCGACCAAGCGGCCAGCGCTCGAGGGGGTCATCTCCCAGCTCGGCCTGAACCAGACCCCGGACGAGCTCGGGAAGCACGTCTTTGCCCAGGCACAGACCGACAGCACGCTGCTCACGATCACGGCCGATGACCCGGATCCGAATCGCGCCGCCGCGATTGCCAACGCCCTCGCGCAACTGCTGATCTCGTCCTCCCCCGCCATCCAGGGGGTGCAGTCGGACCTCCAGGCGTCGATCCAGGCACAGCTGAAGGCCACGCTGGACCAGATCGAGGCCACGCAGGCGGACGTCCAGCGGCTCGGCGCGCTGCAGAGCCCGACCCCGGCGAACCTTTCGACGCTCGAAACCCTCCAGGGTCGGCTGGTCACGCTGCGCTCGACGTACGCGTCATTGCTCTCGGCGTCGGCACAGAGTGCGTCGAACCTGCTCACGGTGGTCGAGCCCGCGATCGCGGCCAACTCGCCCGTCTCGCCTCGAACGCTTCTGAACACGCTCCTCGCGGCCGTGATCGGCCTGCTGCTCGCCGCCGCCGTCGCCGCCATCGTCGAATTCCTGGACGACCGGGTGAAGAACGCCGACGCTGTCCAGGAGATCGCCCGACTGAGCACTCTCGGCTCGGTCGGCCGGATGAGCATCGGCCTCGGCCGGCCCGAGTTCTACCGGCTGGCGACTCTGATCAACCCGCGCTCCGGCGTCGCGGAGGCCTATCGGACGTTGCGGACCAACATCGAGTTCGCCTCCGTCGACAGTCCCGTCAATACCCTCCTCGTGACCAGCTCCCGGCCGCACGAGGGCAAGACGGTCACCGCCGCGAACCTCGCCGTTGCCTATGCCCAGGCGGATCGCCGGACGATCCTCGTCGATGCCGACCTGCGCAAGCCCGGGGTGCACCTCATGTTCGGGATTCCCAACGAGGACGGGCTCACGACGATGCTCCGTGACGAGAAGATCACCGTTGCCAAGATCGCCCATTCCACGGAGCAGGCAAACCTCCGAATTGTCACCACGGGCCCGCTACCCCCGAACCCGGCCGAGCTCCTCGGGTCGCAGCGCATGCGTCGGGCACTCGACAAGCTCAAGGCGGATGCCGAGATCGTCATCTTCGACACCCCGCCCGTTCAGGTCGTGGTCGACGCGGTCGTAATGAGCTCGTATCTCGATGCCACGGTCCTGGTCGTCGACGTGGGCCGGAGCCGCCGCGGCGCACTCCGACAGGCGGGCGAGGCGCTGGCCCGGGCGAATGCGAATGTCCTCGGCGTGATCCTCAACCGCGTCCCCGGTGTGTCGCGAGCGAGCGACCACGGCTACTACCACGAAGACGTTGTCGACACGAAGACCGACAAGCGCCCGCGGGCTCCGAAGAGCTCTCCGACCTAGGCTCCTTCCACCTGGTCCTGGGATTTGCGCGGACGGGCTGTTGCGCAGAGACACCGACCGAGAGACATCTGGTGGGGTGCATGCTGGGTCTGGGCGGTTGCTGACTAGTTCGATCGCTGGCCGGACCGGTACCACATCGTCGGGACGCGCCGCCGCGCTCCTCCAGTAGGCTCTGGACACGCGCCATCGATCCACGAGTTGACCCGACGACGATCGGAGTCGGTGCCTCGAAATAGCACACCCGTCGTGAGGCGGGGCCGCAAAGCCACGGGGCTCGTTCGCGAGTCAGCCGGGTTGCCGAAGGGAACCGCCAGTGTTCTGGGATGGCTACCGCTGGGTCCCTGACGCCCCCCAGAAGCGAGGTCTCACGCCTCGCCCGTCGCGGGGCACGCGCTTCGGAGACTCGCTCTCCACCATTCTGATCCTGCTGCTTCTGCCGGCGCTGGCGATCCCCTTTTGGTCGGTGGCAGGCGCTGAGCAAACGCTGTGGGTCAACGGCAGCGCGGTCCCGGGTGGCAGCGTGGACGTGTCGGGAAGTGGATTCCCACCGCGAACCCGGCTCGGCCTGACCCTCGACGGTTCCCAATCGGGAATGCCGTCGCCGCGATCCTCGGCACAGGGCACCTTCGAGGTACTCCTCGTCGTACCGAACGACGTCACTCCGGGCGAACACACGATCGGCGCCTTTGAAAAGATTTCGGGGGTCAGCCGACGTGCGGCGCGCCGGGCATCGGTACCGGACGTCCGTGTCCTGGCCACCGTCAACTTCACGGTCCTCGATCCGGCGGACGTCCCGTCGGTGCCACCCCTGGAGTCGACTGCTCCTGGAGCGATCGCGACAACCAAACCTGCGCCTACGGCCGCACCGACGGGATCCACGGAGCTGCCGCCAACACTGCAACCGACCGCTGGCGCGACGAACCCAGCGACGCCCGAACCGACCGCGGAGCAGACGCCCCAGCCAACGCCTCCCCCAACACCCACGCCCGCTCCCACGGCACCGCCATACAACGGCGGGGTGACCGGGCCCTACGGCTCGGTCCAGGGGGACTCACGGAATAATCACCAAGTCGGGGGCTCGTCGCGGGCCGTTCTCGACTACCGATTCCGAGCGACAACGACCTCAGCGGCCGAGAGCCTGCGGGTGCAGCAGCGTGGCGGCACGGGTTACTCGGGTGGCGATGGCGGCCGAATCACCGCGGCGATCCAAACCGATGACGGCGGCCTGCCGTCGGGCAACGTCGTCGCGTCGCTTACCTTCAACCCAGGCAACCCATCGGGCAACTGGGAGGTCTGGAATCGCCTTTCCTTCCCGTCACCGGCCACCCTCACGGACGGCCGGATCTACCACCTCGTCTTTACCAACATCGCCGCTGACCCGGTCCATGACTTCATCTCGCTGAATGACATGTTCTATTGGGGCAGCGAGAGTCCGCGTCAGCCGATGTTCGGCAACCAATTCGCGGTTCTGTACAAGGAAACGCAGGGCTGGCAGCTCAAGGACAACGATGCCCCGATCTTCGACCTCGGGTATGCCAACGGTGTCCACGACGGGATGGGCTACATCGGCTCGATGCCTGACTACTACGGCGTTATCTCGGGAGCCTCGGCCATGGTCCGGGAGCACTTCACGGTGTCGGGCAGCGACCGAGCGGTGAGCTCGGCCGCGGTGAAGGTAAAGCGGATCAGCGGCTCAGCTCCCCTGACGATCAGCCTCCTGAAGGGCGGGGCCACCCTT
>Ga0310810_10006217_pt1 | contig 13468 bp, 10 predicted proteins | sample NCmetagenome_FD_207641 | JGI IMG/M metagenome (GOLD analysis project Ga0310810, IMG submission 207641) | Soil microbial communities from experimental microcosm in Duke University, North Carolina, United States - NC | ecosystem: Engineered > Artificial ecosystem > Soil microcosm > Unclassified ... | reverse complement strand
GTTCACAAAGACATCGCCCTGGGCGTCGCCGCCGCCGGCAGTACCGGTCGCCAAGCTCACGTTGACCCCGGCGGACGAGCCGGCATAGCTCAGCGTGTCCAGGCCGCCGCCGCCGTCCAAGGTGTCGCCGCCGCCGAGACCGGCGATGGCGTTGTTGCCGCCATTGCCGGTGATGACGTTGCCGAGCGCGTTGCCGGTGCCGTTGATGTTGCTGCTGTTGATGAGCGTGAGATTTTCGACCGCGGCAGCGAGCGTGAAGGTGACGCTCGAGCGGACCGTGTCCATGCCTTCGCCCGGATTTTCGACGATCACGTCGGCATTGCTGTCGACGGAGTAGGTGTCGTTCCCCGCGCCGCCGACAAGCAGATCCTTGCCCGCTGCGCCATTCAAACTGTCGTCGCCGCCAAAACCGAACATGGTGTCGGCCGCGGAGGTGCCGTTCAGCGTGTTGTTTCCGGTATTGCCGAGAATGACCCGCACGGCGTTCGAAGCGTTGTCGGTTTCGCTGCTCTCGCCGATCTGATCGTTGTAATCGGTGTAGACGCCGACGTAGTAGGTGCCCTGAGCGAGCGTGTCGGGCAATACCGGCGAAGCGGTCTCAGCATCGGAGGCGCCCTGTTCGAGCGCAGGCGTGGCAACCGTCGCGAGCAGCATGTCCGCCGGCGTAATGCTTGTGTCCGTAGAGAGGTAAACGCCGGTCGTCGACGGCTCGGCGTTCTGGGATCCGGTATTGTTGACCGTGAAGCTCAGCCCGCTGAGGCTCAGGACGAGGTTGGTGGCGGTGAGGTTGGGGAAGGTGACGACGATTTGCTCCAGGTCCCAGCCGATCGCATCCATCACGCGGACGTCGTCGTCGCTGACCGCGTTAGTGACGCCGCTGTTGCTGAAAGCGAGAAACGAGTCAGGGCCGACGCTCGAGGCCCAATCGCCGTAATCTCCCCCGGCTACCGTATTGAAGTCACCGAGGTTGGTTTGGCCGTTGTCGGGAGAAAAATAGGCGGCCTGCTGGCCGACGAAGCTTCGTACGCCCGGCGCCGAAAACCGCAACAGGTCCATCGCCTCGTAACTGTGTGGAACACCGCCGAGTGTTTGCCCGACCAGCAATTGCCGGCCCATGATTTCGGTGACTTCATGGAGGAAGGTGCCGAAGAAATCATAGTGTCCCAGTGTAATGCCGTCGCTCGGGTCGTAGTCAAACGCGGCCGTTTTGCTGAAGCCGACATAGCCGTCGGCAGGCACAGTGGCGGGCGGCAGGTTGAGTGCCTTTGCCTCCGCGGTCGATACCCAGTAAGTGCCGCCGGTGGGATCGGTGGAAGGCAGCGAGGCTACGACGCTTGCGTCATCCGGAGATTTTGCGTCATTCGCGAACGCGGCCTTGATGTCCTGGTAAGTGTAATTCGCCAAATAGGTCAGGCTCTGCCCAAGCGCCCCGGGGCTCAAGGGGCCGCCGTTCACCGTGCCGAAACCGACCTGGATATTGACCGTGACGTTATCGAGAAACGTGGTTTGAAGATAATTCACGGCCGAATCGACAGCGGTGGTGAATTCGGGCGGCGCCGAGCCGACGCTCGACTCGAACGTGACGTTGAGAATCATCCTGTCCGCCCCTTACGTCGCCGGCCTCGGCTGCCGGCTGCCTCGCCTCGTCGTCTTTACATAAACCCAGGATCGGCCGCGTCCGCAAGCGCACAGATGTTTTCGGCGCGCGAATTAACGCTATCCTGAAGGCGGATTTTCTCCGAGGGGCACTATGGTTAGCAGCGGTCAAAATAATCCGTATACGCAGGCAATGGCGAAGTTCGTCGCGGAGCTGCGCTACGGCGACGTACCTGAAGCTGTGCGGGAGCGGATCAAGCTGCTGATTCTCGATTCGCTCGGATGCGCGGTTTTCGGCACGGCGCTCGAATGGAGCCAAATCCTTGTTTCGACTCTGGGAAAGTTGGACAGCTCGAGCGCATGCGGGGTTTGGGGAACCGGGAAACGCCTGTCGGCGCCGCACGCGGCTCAGGCAAACGGCGCGCTGGTGCAGAGCTTCGAACTCGACGACGTGCATCGCGATGGCGTGCTGCATGTCGGAGCTGTAACGCTGCCGCCATTGTTCGCGGTGGCGGAACTCAAAGGCGGGATGAGCGGGCGCGATTTCCTGACCGCGGCGGTGGCCGGTTACGAGATCGGTCCGCGCGTGGGCATGTGCATGGGCCAGGAGCACATCGTGCAGGGCTGGCATTCGGGCGCGACGGTGGGCGTCTTCTCTGCTGCGGCAGGGGCGGCTGCCGCCCTGCGTCTGCCCGCCGAGAAGGTGGTCCATGCGCTTGGGATTGCGGGAACTCAGGCAGCGGGTCTGATGGCGGCGCAGTTCGGCGCCATGGTCAAGCGCATGCACGCGGGCCGGTCGGCCCAGAGCGGTCTTTACGGCGCGCTGCTCGCCGAGAACGGCTTCACCGGCATCACCGATGTGTTCGAGAATCCCTATGGCGGGTTCTGCACTACGTTCTCGCGTTCCACGGATCGCTTCGACCGCTCGCAGCTGACCTCGGGATTGGGCGAGCGGTTCGAGACATTGCGCATCTCGCTCAAGCTCTATTCCTGCGTCAGCACGAACCATACGTCGCTTGACGCGATCCGCCGAATGCAGAAACGGCATCCGTTCGGGCCCGACGATGTCGATGCCATCACGGTGCGCTGCTCGAAAGCGACGCTGGAGCATGCGGGGTGGCCGTACAAGCCCGAGGGCATGACGGCAGCGCAGCTCAATCTGTCCTATTGTCTCGCGACGCTGCTGCTCACGGGCGACTGCTTCGTCGAGCAATTTTCGGAAGACATGCTGGCGAACCCCGCGCGGCTGGCGCTCGCGGCAAAGGTCCACGCCGAAGAAGACCCCGAGATCACCGCGCGCGGGTCGAAGTTCCGGCACATGGTGCACGTCGCGGTGCGGCTGAAGGACGGCGCCGAGCTCGACGAAACCGTGGAGGCGCCGAGGGGGAGTGAGCGCGATTTCCCGAGCCGCGACGTCGTGGCTGAAAAATTTCTCAAGCTGTCCGGGCGGAAGTTATCGCATAGCCAGGCAGAGCTGATCATCGACCTAGTGCTCGGCCTGGACCGGCTCGAAGACGTGAGCCCGCTGATCCGGGCGCTGGCCGTTTAGTAAACGGAATCCGTGGTGGCGAGTCGGGCTCCGCAGCTTGTGTTTGATGGGCGGTGCACTAGGATTTTCCATCATGGAAGATGCGCCACAAACTCTGCCGCAGGCCGATGCCGTCCACTACATGGCGATAAAAACGGCAGAGGGCACCGGGGTCCCACAGAATTGGGACGTGGCGCTCGATCATCTGCAGCGCTCTGCCGAATTGGGGTCGCGTTTGGCGCAAGCCGAACTCGCGGGGCTCTCCGGCGAATGGGCGGTGGCGGATGACATTCTTGCGGGAGAAGCGGTGCCGGAATCCCGCTGGTCGCAACTTCGCAGCTCCATCGATGTTACCGAATGGTTGGAGCCGCCGTGCAGACCAGTTTTTTCCGAAGTGCCCGGGATGGCGACTGTCGACGACGTTGCCGCACCGGAAATGTGCAATCGGCTGATCGCAAGGGCGCGTCCGAGAGTGACGCCGGCGCAGATGTATGACCGTACAACCGGCGAATATTTCAGCTCGAGCAGCCGCACCAACAGCGCCTATCCGTTGCGCGGCCCCGACAGCGATCTCATCGTGCGGTCCTGCGGGCCGGCATCGCCGGCGCAACCGGAATGCGGGTGCAGGCGATGGAAAGTCCCGCCATCCTGCATTACTCGGTGGGGCAGGAATTTCGGCCCCATTTCGACATTCTTCTCGATCCGAAGGCGCCCGATTACGCGGAGAAATTCGCGGCAGGGCAGCAGCGTGCGCTGACGTTCCTGCTCGCTCTCAACGACGATTACGAGGGCGGCGAAACCGAGTTTCCGGATATTGGCGCGCGTTGGCGGGGAGCCAAAGGGAGCGCGTTGTTCTTCTGGAATGTGGAGCCCGACGGCTCGGTCGACCGGCGCATGCGTCACGCGGGGCGTGCCGTAGCGCGCGGCGAGAAATGGATGTTCTCGCAATGGATCAGGGGGCGGCCACCGGCGGTGTAGACGCCGGAACGGCAACGGCCGCGTATCCGCTGGCATGAGCAACCGGGCCGAGTGTCTGCTGTTCGACGACCGGCAAGGTGAAGAAGAACGTTGAGCCGCCTGCCTCGTTGTTTTCCGCCCAAATACGCCCTCCATGGAGCGCAATGATCGAACGCGAAATCCAAAGACCGAGGCCCATTCCCTCTGCCTTCGTCGAGAAGAACGATCCAAAAAGGCGCGGCAAGTTGGCCGCGGTGATCCCGCTGCCGGAATCGATGACGGCGGCTTCGACCTCACCGGCGCCTTTTGTTCTTGTTCTTATCGTGAGGTGACGTTCCGACCCCGGAGTATTCGTCATTGCGTCCACCGCATTGATGATCAAGTTGAGAAGGACCTGCTGGAGCTGCACCCGATCCCCGGCCACGAGCGGAAGTCCGCGGGCGAGTTCGGCATGAACCTGGATGCGCCGCCTTTGTGTTTCGCCCTGAGCCAGCTGTAGCACAATCGCAACAAGGGAATTCAGGTCGAGTGGTCGTAGCCGCGACTCACTCTTGCTCATGAAGTCTCGAATGCGGCCGATAACCTCGCTCGCGCGCTTGTTGGCTTCGTTAATATCGAAAACGATGTCGCGAAGCTCCTCGAGGGGAGGGTTGGCAGACCCGAGCAACCTTCGAGCGACCTCCACATTGGTCATGATCGCGGCAAGCGGTTGCCGCAATTCGTGTGCAATGGCTGCGCCCAATTCTCCTAGCGACGCTAGCCGCTGCAAGCGCGCCAGTTGCCGGTCGTTTTCCTCGGCTCGTTTGCGTTCGGAGATGTCGGAGAACAAACCGAGCAGCCCGACGACAGCGCCCGACGTATCGCATACAGGGCCGCAGGAAATGCTGACCCAGACCGCCGATCCGTCGTTGCGCCGCAGACGGAAGTCGAAGGGCGTCCGTTTGCCGCCCATCCCTTCGGCGAATTGGCGCTGAGCCTCGGTCAGGTCTTCCGGGAAGACGCAGTCGAAACACGACTGTTCGGACAACGAGTCCGTCTCCGCTCCGAGGAGCTCCGCCATCCGCCTGTTGTTGAAGATCGTCCGGCCATGCGGATCGACGACCCAGACACCGTCGGGGACCGCCACAACAATCCGATGCCAAAGTTCTTCATGCGTGATCATGCTGGAACCGGGAGTTCCAAAGTTGCTCTTCAACGCCACATTCCGCTGGAAATCCAGCAGAATTCCGCCGCCCCGGACAAACTGCCGCCCCTTTTTGTGATTCGCGACATTCACGCAAAATGGCTGTACAATTTTCGCCAGGTGAGTTTGTTCGGGTGATTGCGTGTTCAATCCAGGGGGACATTCGGCCGGCGCCGCCAAAACGGCGCGCCCGCCGATCTATTACGGTTGGTGGGTGCTGGCGGCCGGCGCCGTTATCGAAATGCTGGCCATCGGCAGCATCAGCTATTCGGCAGGCTTGTTCGTCCTGCCGCTGCAGAACGAATTTTCGCTTTCGCGCGCCGCTGCCAGCAGCGCGTTGCCGATCGCGTTCGCCGGCGCGTCCCTCATGGCGCCGCTGGTGGGTTATCTGCTCGACCGGTATCCGGCCGAACGCGTGATTGCGCTGGGAGCGGTCCTGTTGGGGATGGGCTTCGCGGCCATTTCGCTCACCACGTCTCTCTCGATCATGGTGGCCGCTTTGCTGGTCCCGATCGGGTTCGGTGGCATGGCCATCGGCCCGCTGACCACTTCGGCGCTGACGTCGCGCTGGTTCTATCGCCGGCGCGGCCGGGCGCTTGGCATCGCGATGGTGGCAACGTCGGGCGGCGGAATCGTGGTTGCGCCCCTTGTGGGTTGGGGGATCGCCGAATTCGGCTGGCGTGCGGCTCTGTTCACAGAGGCGGTCGCGATCAGTGCGATCGTGACCTGCCTGGCATTTCTCGTTGTCCGCAGCGGTCCCGCGGAACTGCGTCTGGAGACGCATGCGGAGAATCGCGGCCGGCCGGCGTCCGACATTCCCTTCGCTCATCGTGCAAACACGCATGGAGGGTTTCCGCAGCAATGGGCATACCGTGACATCCTCGCATCGCTCAACTTTTGGACGATCGGCTTTGTGCTCGCTGCGATTACCGGGATCGCGCAGGCTCTGGTCGTCACATTTGTGCCCTTTGCGACCGAACTCGGGCTCGCTTCGGCGGCCACGATTGCGCTGATCTCGGTGTTCTCGCTGACGGCAGCCGTGGTGAAAGTGTTGAGCGGTTTCGCCGCCGAATTCGTCGAACGCCGCATCATCATGCTGGTCTCAGCCGCGGCCATGATCGCTTCCTTGGCGTTTCTGCTGACGACCTCGGATTACACTTGCCTGCTCTTTGCGTGCGCGCTTGCCGGGATGAGTCTGGGTTGCGTATTGCCGTCGTCCGCGGCGCTTGTGGCCAGCTATTTCGGCGCGCCGTCGTTCGGGCGCGTCATGGGGATGCTCTACGTCGCCGTGGTTCTTTCTTCAGTGGTCTCGGTGGCTTTCACCGGCACGGTCTTCGACCGGACGGGAACCTATGCTCCGGCGTTCGAAGCCTTTCTGCTGATTGCAATTGTTTCGGCCGTAGCGGCGTTCGCAATCCGTGTGCCGCAAAGCGCTCAGGCCGCCGATGCGCTGTCGAGCGAGGCCTCGAACATGGTGGTCAAACGGTCGCCGCGATAGGCTTCCTTCAATTCATTCGACGGAATGAACTCGTCGCGGAACCAGGGATATTTCTGCGGCGAGAAGGCCTGGATCGACCAGTCGATTAACCGTGACACGCGGGGAATCCGTTTGGCGTCCGGGTGATAGGTCAGCCAGATGTCCACGGTTTCGTGAATGCCGAGATCCAGAGGCACGATCTCCGCGCCGATCCATTGGGCATAACTCGGCAGCATGCCGATGCCTGCGCCTTTGGCGATCGACCAATAATGGGCGCTGCTGACGTTGGTCCTTAACGCGACAAGAGACGTCGGCGGAATGCCCGGGAACAGGCGGTCGTAAAGTTCCCGCCACTGCATGTTGTCGTCGGACTGCACCAGAATGCGATGGTGAATGAGATCGCGCACGGTTTTCGGAGAGCCGAACGTGGCGAGATAGCTCGGCGCGGCGAACGGCAAGAAGTGAAGCCGTCCCAATTTGACCAGGCGCAGATCCGGCGCGGTCGGGCGAGTGATCTGAATTGCTACATCCGCCTCGAGGCGGAGCACGTCGGCTGACTTCATCGCGCAGTTGACGTCTATGAGCAGATTCGGATTGGCGCGTTGAAACTCGACGAGCCGCGGTGCGATCCAAAACGTACCAAGACCCTCGGTGACTGCGAGGCGAACCTCGCCCGACATGCCGCTGTCGGTGGTTTGATCGCGCGCGTGCAGAAGCCCGAAAGACGCCGCTTCCATTTGATTGGCTGCGGCAAACACTTTTTCGCCTTCCGCGGTGATGCGCACGCCATCGACGTGGCGCGTCAGCAGAGTCACGCCGAGCGCCTTTTCGAGTTCGTCGACGCGGCGGCGCACGGCATTGACCGACATATTTAGATGTTCTGCTGCAGCCCGGAACGAACCTTTGCGGACGACTTCCAACGAGATGCGGACGGCTTCCCAATCGGGCACCGCGCGGCGCGATCCCTGCATAGCCTGTTCCGAATACGGAACACCGTGTTCCTTTATGGGCTGCATACTGTGACACCGTCCCTAGGTAACTTTTAGCACGATAGAAGGGTGGGGTGGAAATCATGACGGAGCATCCTCTAGAATTTATCCGTGCGCGTGGCCGCGAAACCGAGGTCAGCCCGAAGCATCCGCTGGGCAAGCTGGATTCGGCGCGCATTTCCAAGCTGTTAACCATTTTTCGGCCGAACGAGGCCGAAATGAAGGCGTTGCTGGCCACGGCCAGGACACGCATTCCGGGCATGACGGACGACGAAACCGTCTGCGGCGTGCTGAGACACAATCCAAATTGCATCTGGGCGATTGCGCGCAACCACAAGTTCGATCCGGCGGCCCCGCGCGGAGAGGGCTTCATCGCGCTTTTGCCGCTCAAGAAAACTGCTCTGCTTCAGCTTGCCACAAGCACCCTGGACACCGGGCATCCCGATCTCACTCAGGTGACGCGGCCCGGAGAGCGGCCCGCGGGCATCTATGTCTGGGCGACCTATGCGCCCGGCGTGCTTGCCGGTGCGGTGGCTCTGGTGCTGGAAAAACTGGAGTCGCCGGACTATGCGGGCGTGGACCTTTTCACGCGCCCCAACACGCCGGACGGTTATCGCTTCAACGAGACGCTGGGCCTCAAGCGGGGCGCGAAGGTCGGGCCCATCTACGCGCCGCATCTGTACACCTTCCCGCGTGCGCGCGAGGTGGCTCCGCTTTACGACAGCTACAACAGCGACGCGGGTCATCGCGAAATCACCGTCACGGTGGCGCGCACCTTCGAAGACCTCATGCGGGTCGCGGCCCTGCGGTCGGCGGTCTATATCGGCGAGCAGGAATGTCCGTATGAGGAGGAATTCGACGGCAACGATCTCGCCGCCACGCATCTGATCGGCTATGTGGGCAATGAGCCGGCCGGCTGCATGCGCATCCGCTATTTCGCCGATTTCGCGAAGATCGAGCGGCTGGCGGTGCGCAAGGAATACCGCAACACCCGGCTGTCTTTTCAGATCGTGAAGGCCGGAATCAAGCTTTGCCAGATGAAAGGCTACCGCCGTCTCTACGGCCATTCGCAAAAGCGGCTGGTGAATTTCTGGAGCCGTTTCGGATTCCGGGTGCTGGAAGGCGCCAAGGAATTCGTGTTCTCGGATTTCGACTACGTCGAAGTCGTCGCCGACATCGAGCGCGATCCCGAATCGATCGCCATCGGCGCCGATCCCTACGTGATCATCAGACCCGAAGGACGTTGGCACGTCCCCGGCGTGCTCGAGCGTTCGGCGCACCGGCAAGTGACGCATCCCTCGGTTCAGGAGCGTGCGCCGGTCCAGGAGCATGCATCATGAATACAGTTGTCAGCCTGTGGGATTTCAAAGAACAGGGACGCGGGCTGCCCACGCTGGTCCTCGTCGACATGCATTACGATGCTTGCGACGAGGACGACGAAACCGCTGCTCATGACGGCTCGATCGCGAATTGCCGCGCTGCCTTAAGACACGCGCGGCTTTGCGGCATGCCCGTCGCCTTCACGCGGCAAGTCGTATCTCCGAGAAGCATGCTGGCCTCGCCGGCCTATCCTCGGTGGATCGAAGGTTTCGAGCCGAACCGGCGCGATATGATCTTCGACCGGCAGCGGCCCTCCTGTTACGCCAGCGCGGAATTCCGCAAGCTTGCCGACGATAGCGCAGGCCAGTACGCGGTGGCCGGCCGCTTCGGCGAACTGGCGTGCCTGTCCACGGCTGTGGATGCGTTGCACCGCGGTCACCGGCCGGCGTTCCTCATGGACGCGCTGATGCATCGCGGCCATGAGCAGATTTCGGCAGCCGATATCCGGCGCGCAACGACCTGCATTTTGCCGCTCTATGTCGAGACCACCAACACCCAGACGTGGATCAGGACGGCGTCCCGCCGGGCCGGAGCGGCGATATGACAAGTTTTCCGAGTTTGCATCCGCTTACGTACATCGCCGAGACGCTTTCACAGATGGCCAAGACGCTGCGGGATTTCGAAATGGAGGAATCGGCCGAGCTGCTCGAACAAGCGAAGTCGGACATCGACAACAAGCTGACGGAGAAAATGCCGAAGGAAAACGGTCACAAATAACGGGAGTATCCCGAGGGGCCGGAGAACGGCCGGGAAACTCCCATCATTTGGCGAAGCGACATCTTTGCAGAGTTGCGCTCAAGCTTCACGCGAAGTGCCGTCAGCCAAAGTGGGGCGGTCGACTAGTCCCCCTGGTCGGCCGCCCTGCCTTTTTCCGGGAATGGGATTCCCTCTCGGGAGAGAAACTGCTGGTCCTTCTATCCAATATTTCTATCGTACGCCCGTGCTTTTCGACATTCACCTTACTTGTAAAGTTTGGGAAATCGACTCAAACAGATCATATTGCGATTGGTGCTTTCTATGAAGAGTTGCAGCGTGGGCGGCGTTCGCGCAAGAATCCCAGCGCGGAAATTTCCGCCAGTTGCGTGAGGCTTAATGTCCGGGGGGGCACATGCCTGACGTGGGGTTAGACGCCTCGAAACGCGTGGCGTGGCGGCTTCTTTTGCTCGCATGCTCAGCTGCTTACGGCAGCCAGGCGGCGGCCCAGGACATGCCCCGAAGCGCGCCGGAGGCCGCTGCCAGCGAGCAGATCGTCGTCACGGCGACGCAAAGGCCGGCCTCCGTTCGTGACGTGCCGGGAAGCGTGTCGGTGTTCGGCGCCGACCGTCTGGAGAGCGCGCATGTCACGACGGAAAAGCAGCTGACGACGCTCGCGCCGACGATGAGCGTGATCAATTCGACCGGCGAGGCTTTCGGACAGCTCATCGCGGTGCGCGGCGTTGCCCGGTCGGGGGCGGATGTGGGCCTCGAATCCGCTGTCGGCATCAGCGTGGACGGCGTGCCTCTGCAGCGGCCGAACCTGTCAATCTTCGATTTTCAGGGTGTCGAGCGGGTCGAACTGCTGCGCGGGCCGCAAGGCACATTGTTCGGGGTCAACACGACGGCCGGCATCATCAGTATCATGACGCGCCGTCCCGGTTTCGATCCGCATCTCGAAGTCAGCGGAACGCTGGGCGAGCGCGAGCAACGCGAGTTGCGGGTTTCCGCAGAGGGGGCGGTCGTTCCCTCGAAACTTGCGGCGCGTTTCGACGGTTTCATGGGCGCGGTCGCGGGCTACCTGCCCAATCCGCGCACCGGCAACGTTTACGGCGGAAGGCATAGCGAAGAGGCTCGCGGCCAGCTGCTCTGGACGGCCTCGGCCGATCTCAACGTTCGGATCATTGCCGACTATCTCCATCACGGCGGCAGCATCAACTCACCGGTCTATCGGGTGGTTGGACCGACAGGCGCCATTATTGCGCGACTGTCGGGGGTGCCTCTGATCGCGTCCTTTCACGCCACCGATCTGTCGCAGATCGACAATGTCGGGCCGCGCTTCGAATTCAGCGACAGTGCCGGCGTGAGCGCGACGGCCGATTGGCTGATAGGCGCAGGAAGGCTGACGACAATCGTATCGCATCGCAGCTCGACGCTGCGCCGCGCCTATGATGTCGACAACAGTCCAGCCGATATCGCCAACGACCCGAAGGACGGCGAACGTTATTATTCCAGCACGTTCGAAACGCGCTTCCAGGGCGTGCGTGGCCGGTTCGATTATCTCCTCGGCGTCTATGCCGCTCGCGATGTGCTCATCTCGCGCGACTCCTACACGGTGGGGCGCGACTTCGAGCCCTACATCAACACGCTGGCGCAAGGCGCCATACCGCTGGTGACCGGCTTACCTTTCGGACTGAATTTTCCTTCAGGAAGCGGCGTGCTGGACGTGTTCCGGCAGCGCGCGACCACGCTTGCTGCATTCACCCATCACATCGTGGCGCTGACCGACCAGTTGTCGCTGGTGTTCGGGCTTCGCTACACCAGCGAGAGCAAATCGCTTGCGGCGGACATCTCCAGCAACAATCCCGGCTGCGCCAACGCGCTGGCGCTGCATGGACGTACGCTCACCGGCGTTCCCGCGGCGCTCCAGGGGCTGGTTTGCATCCCCAACATCGACCCGCGCTATGACGGCGTTTACGGAACGGAGCGGGCCGAAGGCAACTGGTCGGGCACGTTCGCTCTGGCCGAAAAGTTGACGGACACGTTGAACGCGTATCTCAGCTTCAGCCGCGGTTACAAAAGCGGCGGCTTTCAATTGGACCGGTCGGGAATGGACCCGATCGCTCCGGCACTTTCGCAGGTGGCGTTCCGTCAGGAGACCGCCGACTCCGTCGAGCTCGGCTTGCGCCAGATTTCCGCCGACGGCGTTTGGCGCGCGAACGGCGCGCTGTTTTACACGAGCTTCAACGATTACCAGTTCAGTTTTTTCACCGGACTGAACCGGCGGACGATAAACGTGCCGAATCTCTCCACCAAGGGCATCGAAGCCGAAGCGGGCTATCGCCCGTTCTCTTCGCTCGAACTGTCGCTGTCGGGAATTTATCAGGAAGCCGTGTTCGGCAATTCCGGATTTCCTGCTGGGCTGACGCAGCTTCAGGGCACGAATGCGCCGGTTGCGCCGCGTTGGATCTTCGTGGCGACGGCAGACTTTCGCCAGCCTCTGAGCGAACTGGGTGTCACTCTGCTGGCGGACGCGAATGTTCGCTGGCAGTCGAAGGCGAACGTCGGCGGGTCCGGCGTGCCCTCCGCGAGCGTTCTCCAGGATGCCTACGCACTCGTTGGCGCCCGCATCGGTGTCGAAGCGCCGAACCGGAATTGGACGGTCGAGCTGTGGGCGCGCAATCTGTTCAATCAGCGCGCCTGGTCGATCCTCAACAACACGACGCTTCAGCCGGGCTCGATTTCGGGTTTCGTGATCGATCCGCGTTCGTTTGGCGCGACGGTGACGCTGGCGTGGTGAGTGGCGGCATTGCCCTCCCACACCATGACTCCGGTTGAGATGCAGATGACGATTGCCGAGAGCGTCACCCAGATCGGGGGCCAATAGAACCATGCCTGGCCGCCGGCCAATGGGTTGTTCGAGGAATCCATGCGCGCCTTTCGCCTCGCTGGGCGCGACTGTCCTATTCGCAAATCGCCTCGTTTCAAACGAAATGCCCGCAATTTGGTAAAGGCTTGGTTGGCGGCATCTTGCCCCCTTCCAGCGGCGCACCTAGAGCATGATCCGATCAGACGAATCGGATCATGCTCTAGGAATCTTGTTTTGCCGCGCAATCTTACGGCGAACCGGCTTCCACTTCGCCGGATTGCGCTCTAGGCTTTCCCCATAACCGGCGGGCGGAGGGCGAATGTCCGGCCGGGCAAAGATCCCGAGGAAACCAGACATGGCGACATTGACGGCCCCGGCCTATGACGGCCAAGCGCGCAAGAGCAGGAAGAGCCTTTCCTTCATCATCGCGGCGTCATCCGGCGGCACCCTGATCGAGTGGTACGACTTCTATCTCTACGGTGTGCTGGCGGCGTTTTTCGCCACCCATTTCTTTCCCGGCGACATGCGGCAGGGTTTCCTCTACTCGCTCGGCATTTTCTGGACCGGCTTCGTGGTGCGTCCGTTCGGCGCGGTCGTTTTCGGCCATCTCGGCGATCTGATCGGGCGCAAATACACCTTCATGCTGACGCTCACCTTGATGGGGTTGGCGACGTTTCTCGTGGGATGTCTGCCGACCTATGACCAGATCGGATGGACGGCGCCGGCATTGCTGGTGGCATGCCGCGTGGTGCAGGGCCTGGCGCTCGGCGGTCAATATGGCGGCGCGGCGACGTAC